>SAMEA3663025__coassemble_1407_pt1 | contig 10610 bp, 4 predicted proteins | sample SAMEA3663025__metabat2_low_PE_002 | metagenome-assembled genome bin SAMEA3663025 (sample SAMEA3663025) | pig gut metagenome | biome: pig gut; feature: pig-associated habitat; material: faeces | place: France | collected 2012 | reverse complement strand
ACTTCGTCCCCCCACAAAAAAATTATTTAAGATAGTTAAAAGAATTGTTAGGTATTATTTCCGTTTTTTTTAATATTTTATAGGAGGTGTGTTTTTTACAAGTAAAAAAATAGGTTGCAACAGGAGGTCACGATATGGCGAACGACGACACCCGTTACGAACTCGAATCATCCCACCTTTTGAAGTCGCACAAAGGTGACGACAAAAAGAACAAAAAAAAGCTGGGAGGTGGTGATACGAAGTCTGAACGCGATTTACGCGCGCTGAAACACTCCGCCGATTCTGTGCGTGATTTGGCTGCGTTCAAGACCGAACGTCCTTACGCCTATGGACGTATGATGTCGCGTCTGAGCCGTAAAATCGGGCGAAAACGCGCGAATCAGCTTGCACAGTCTGTGCAGGCACGCATTGAACAGACCAGAAAATCGTCAGAACAGTCTGTGCCACTTTCGGTAGCGGATATTGCAAAGGCCCCAACATTTGACAAAGCCTACAAAATCGCCGTTCAGGTGGTCACGGAACGCGCCGCTCGTGAAGAGGCAAATCATCCCAAGGTTGCGTCGGCACACAGACTCGCATCCGTGTCGGACTCTGCCAATCAAAAGTTCTCAAAACGCAATGCAATACGGCCTGCCACAACGTATAATGCGACAAAAGCTACGCATACAGGGGGCGGTAAAAAAATCGGAAGCTCGAGCAATAGATCTTCAGGTGGAGCGATTTCGCTACCCAAACTGGGGGGCGGAGCCCCCACAGCGCTCGCGCCCAAAGGTGAAGGTGGCGGCGATTCCGCCATTGATGCGTTTGCAAACTCCGGGCTGAGTTATCAGATCACCAGTTACGGCGCCCTTGGTGCCAAAGTGGACGATGAAGTGGCAAAAAAACATCAGGAAGTCGATGCCAGACTTCCCGGTAAAGAAGGCACTCCTATCGCCGAGGCGTCCAAAAACCAAAAACTCGATGCCGATACTACCGCGCTAAAGGCGACAAACGACGCCATCTCTGGAGACGGGCTTACCTCTCCATCCCAGTCTAATCCCGACGCCCTCGCATCTCAGGCTTCCGCCCAAATTGAGGCACAGGAAGCTTCGTACGACGAAAACGCCGAAGATATTCCGGACAAACCCGACGTCGATTCCGTCGGACAAGATGGCGTCGAAGCTGCTCGCCATGATGAGGCCCAACAACTCCAGTCCGCTCAAACCGAGGGTAAAGCAAAAGCGGCCGAACTCGATTTGACCATCCCGCAACGCGGGTTTGATGACATCCATGCCGAAAAACAAAAATTCGACGAAAAGACAGCATCCCTCAAAACGGGTGCAGTTTCGATGGAGTCCCAGGTTGGCGCCCTGACCGAAGAGGCCAAAGGTCTCCTTGATATTACTGAGATCGCCGATTCAGTAAGTTCTGACATGGTGTCCGTCAAGTCACAGGCCAAATCCGCCGACGAAAAACAAAAAGCCGACATCGATCAAAAAATCGTTGAACACGACCAAGACGTCGAAACGGAAAAACAAAAGGCTCAAGACGAAGAACGCGAAGCGCTCACATCTGGAAAAACCGACATTGACAGCGAACTCCAGACTCAATCTGAAGGATACGAAAAAGAACTTGCCCAATACGATTCCAAACAGCAGGCCGACATCGACGCCGCCCACCAAGAACTCGAAGAAGAACGCAAAACGGCTCAACACAATATCGACCAGGAACACGCCAAAGCTCAAAAAGACAAGGAATCCGCCGAAAAAGAAGGCAAAGAGAAAAAGGACAAAAACCTCTTTGAAAAAGCTGTGGATGTGGGCAAAGCCTGCTGGAATTGGCTTAAATCCAAGGTGTCGGCCATCGTCGGCGCCCTCGTTGGATTCATCAAGAAGGCACTCAATGCGTTTGCCAGTGCTGTAAAGCGCATTGTCAAAACTGTCGTTCAGAAAATCAAAGACGGCTTTGCCAAGTTCAAACAATTCCTCACGGATTTCCTCAAAGCCCTCAAGGACGCCATCGCCAAACTGGTCGATGCCATCGTCAAGGCGATCAAAGCCATCGTCGAAGCCATTGTCGAGGCGATCAAAGCCATTGGAAAAGCCCTATTGGACGCCATCAAAGCCGTATGGGAGTTTTATCGCACTCTCCTTCGCGGATTGCTTTCTCTGGTCAGTCAACTCCTCGCCAAGGCTGCCATGTTCTTCATGGAAATCATCAAAAAGGCCTGCGAGACCATCGGCGTTGACGGAAGTTTCCTCGACTCGGCCATGGCTGCCGCTCAAAAGATCATTGAGAATCCAGGCGGTTTTGCTGATGCCATGATTCACGGCGTTATCGGCGGATTTAAACAGTTTGGAGCAAACATCGTTCAAAACGTCATCGCCATCTTCAAAAATCTCGTCAATCTGTGGCTTGGTGCTATTGGAGTTAGTCTGCCCGGCGAGTTTAATGTGCCCAATTTGATAAAACTGGCGTTTGACATTATTGGAATCGATGTCGACAAAATTTTGAGCACACTTGGAAATATCCAGAAAGGGGCCACTGAAGTATGGGAATTCGCTTCTGCTGTCAAAAAAGGCGGCGTCAAAGCCGTGGTCCCCTACATCACGGATCAGTTCAAGGGAATGGAAGCCGAGATTCGCAATGAGTTCATTAAGACGATTGTCGAAAAGGCGGCTACAGCCGCACTGACAAAACTCGCATCCATGGCGACACCGGCAACAGGCATCCTCACCGCCATCAAGGCTGTTTGGGACATGGTGCAGTTTGTGCGCGAGAACATGTCCGCCATTGGCGGGCTTGTGTCGGCCATCGGCGGACTCATTGCAAGCGCGGCCAATGGCGATTCGAGCGCCGTATCCAATGCCGTCGAAGCGACACTATGCCAGGCCATTCCGCTCGTTATCGACTTGTTCTTGCGAATCGCCGGAATCAACGTCGGTGCCAAGGTTGAAAAAGTCGTCGGGAAATTGCGTGCAAGAGTCAAAAAAGTTTTTGACTCTTTTATCGGCAAATTACGCAAATCCAACAACGCCCTTGTGCGCAAAGCAGGAAATCAGGTCAAGACATCGGACGAAAAAGAAAAGGACAAAAAGAAAAAGGAAGACGCCGAAAAAGAGAAAAATGATCGCCAGGACAAAGCCCGACACGATGCCTATGTCTCCGGGGCAAAGAGTAAAAATGTGCTCACAAGAGGCGCCTCCAACCTCGGTCTGCAAGGTGAACGCCTCGCAGGGGCTCTCAATAAAACCAAAGACTGGCAGGATGGACGTGCCTTTGATCCCACCAAGATGACGGGTGCACTGAAGGGCGAAAAAGAAGGGGATCTCGGCATTGACCTCGATAAATCCAAGATCGTCAACGCCATCGATGCCTATCACGAACAAAAACGCGATAAGGCACAAAAGGAAAAAGTAAAAGCGTACCAAAGCCAACAAAAGAACGCGTTGGACGCCAAACTCGAGATCGTGACCAGTTCGGACGGAAAGGTGGATACGAGCAAACTCTCTAAATCCGAACTCAAGGCGTATCGCAAACGACTCGCCGAACAGGAGGAGGTACGTCGTGATGCGGACAATGGTGTTCTCGTCAAAAAGGAAGAAGAGGCCGTAGAAAAAGACCTGACGTTGCGCGAGTTCTTCGACGAAGATCGAAAAGAACGCCAAGAAAAGAAGGCCAAAGAAAAGGCAATAAAGCAGGCACAAAAAGCCGAGGAAAAACGATACCGCAAAGAAGGTCACTCCCGAGCAGATGCCGAAATTCGACGAAACGTCATGGCCAATCTCCAAGAAAATCAAAGATCGCGGTTTGCCGTCGAAAGCGCCGAAAAATACGAGAAGTACAGACAAAAATGTCAGAGTCAGGGCAAAAAAGCCATGCCGATGCCTGAATATACCCAGAGGCTTAAAAATCTCGAAAAGGCCAACGCCGCCAAGGTTGCCTATTCCAAAGGCGAGTCTCGCGAAACGTTCAACGAACAATATGATCGCATGACAAGTCCGGATCTCTGGAATCCTGCAAAGAAGCACACCAAGACCTCTAATGGATGGGAAAAACACATTGCCGGTATGTTCGCCGATGCGGTCGTTTCAGAGGCCTTGAATGAGACCCAAAACGTTCAAGTTAAACCAACACGAATCAAGGCGGATGGTTTCTCCGTAATCCAGACAGAACAGGAGCAACGCTTCACCCCGTCCATCACATCCCCAAACACCACGTCAAAGGCCCCCAAAAAGAGACGAAAACATAAATACGACGACATGGATTTGGATATGGACGTAAGAGGAAAAACGAGCAAAGTCTATCCAAGAAACATGGAAGAACGGCGCAAATTCTTGCTAATGGAGGCTGAAAATCCAAATTCGATCTTAACCAGCAAGCAGAAAGACGAAATTAAAGCAAGTAATGGTTACCATCCCCCAAAGGACTACGAAGTATCCCATAAAAAGCCACGATATGTTGCAACAACATTAAGAAAATTAATCAATCTAGATTCATCTAACAATATGGAAATCTTGAAGAAAGAAGATCATAGACTTCTTCACAAATACTGTGGAAACACATATCATAAATACGGACCATCGAATAAACCTAAATATGAGATGGAAAACATTGACGAGGAGTAGAGATGAGTGATTCTTTTTTGCAAATAGAAATAAACAAGATGATATCTAGCGGAAGAAATGAAGACATAATCGACCTTATCTCAGGAATTGCAAAAGACAATTCTGAAGAAATGATGAATATTCATTTTGCTGCTTTTGAAGATCGTAGAGATGATTTTATTCATGACGTGGTATGCCGATGGTTTAAAGAACACGGCGCGGCTGGTGAAGAATTTCTTTTAAATAAACTAAAGCAAAATCAATTTTCAGAAGAAACACTTGCCGACATTATACAAGTTTTAGGTTCAATGAAGTGCAAGTTAATCCCCGAACTAGTAGAACCCTATCTAGACGGAAGATCCGAACTACTACTGTACAAAGCGATCATCACGATGGGATGGTGCGGCAATCGTTCTTCGCTCGATCTGTTGGAAAAACCGCTTCACGAGGCCAAAGATCCCTTGATGCGAGGCTATGCCGCGACAGCCATGCGACAGATATGGTATCAATATACCGAAACAGGCCCTGTCATTATTCAAAAAATGGCTAAAGCATTGGCAGATGAAACTGATAGTCTTACGCTTGCTCTAATCATGATATCAGTTCAGTCCATATTGTTTCTAAGTTTTGGCATGCGTGAAATACTTACACCACTTTCTGAATGTAAGCTTAGAGGAAACGGAACACGCTCAAAAAAGAAATTTTTGGCATATTTGGATGAACATCCAGAAGTCTGCGATGAAACCCAAGTTTTATCACTCCACAAGAAGCGCTTAATCAATGCCATCGAAGAGGCCATCGTAACCAAAAAATATCAAAAGGTGGAGGAACTCGTTTGGGCTTTGTGTAATATGCATGTGAAACACGCAATAGAAACGCATTTCGAGTTTCTAGAAAATTATTGCGATGAAGAGATTCATGAGATCGTTTTTCGTAACTTTTATCAAAGAAAGGATAAAGAAGATGTCGAGAGATTTCTTCTAGAACAAATAAAACGTAAAGATCTGTCAGACGAAACTCGCGCGGATGTCATAGATTTATTAGGTACACTTCACTGTAAGGAAATTCCTATACTCGTCGAACCATATCTCAATGAAAATTCCGATATATTGTTTCAACAGTCTTTATTGGCTCTTGGATGTATAGGAGAACGTTCGACGATCGATTTCTTGGAACCATTTTTATATACGGTACGCAATCCTGCCACCAAAGGATGCGTGATGACAGCAATGCAGTATATCTTATTCGCTCATAAAGAATTTACCCCCATTGTCATTTCCAAACTCGTCAAAGCCCTTGAAATGGAAACGGACGATGCAGCTAAGCCTTATATTATTGCCAGATTACAAATTCTCGTGAATAAAACATTTGGCATCCGAGAAGTCAACCACAAGCAGGGGAAAGTAATCCGTGAATTTAAAGGCGACGTCGAACGGGCAAAGAAGAGGCTTTTGATGTATCTGGCCAAACACCCGGAATTGCTTCAAGAAAATTCATAGTCTGAGCATGTTGGCTTGGGATGGAACGATATACGTCCCAAGCCAATGTGCAGATCCGAGCTTGTAAAGTTTTTTGTGTAAACCCGGTTATCAATGATTGTTTGTTTTGATTCGAGTTTCTGAAAAAACGAACATTCGATATTTAATGCCCATAATTTTACCACCTTAGTAATGCTAGCGCGGCTACGCCTTGTTTTCCCCGCTCGAAGATGCAACAAGCCACCCTCTTCGAGGGACGCTGTGCTTGTCTTGTTGTATCTTCGAGACGGGGCTCATTATCGTTACATATACCATCAAGCTACTGGCTTCAGTTCGTTCCAGCCTGGACAGCATATATCCAGCTTTTTCTTAATATCTGCCCAAAAACGCACCGGGCCTTTCCAGGTTTTTAGTAGATTTTGGATTCGCAGATATAGAAGTTTGTTCAATGCATTCTCTCCTGGCAGTACTCCCTTGAGATTGGTTACTTTCCTGAGTGCTGCGTTAACGCTTTCTATTGTGTTGGTCGCGTAAATCACTCGTCTGACTTCCGACGGGTATTTGAACAGTTGTTCCACATATTTAAATTGTCCAGTCCAAAGTTTTACTACCTTGCTATGACCGTTTTCCCATTTGGACCTAAAAGACTCAAAAGCATCTAATGCGGCATTCAGGCTTACGGCCGAGTATACATTCTTGATGTCACTACAAAATAATGAAACTGGTTTTTTCAACACCACGAGACCGAATCTCATCAAATTGCATTAAACGCTCCATGGCCAATTTCAAGCCTTCCTGCATGGTTTCATAGACGTCAGATGCTTTATAACCCTCAGATTGAGAGGCCATCGCTGCAATCACAGCCTGTGCAAGCTGTTCCATCTCGGGAGTGGGTTTCGGTTTACGTTTACGTTCTGCTATTTTTTTCTCCTTCTCACTCAAGCCCAGTACCCTTATACCAAACTTGGATGCGAGTTTGGGAGTTTACACAAAATATTTTACACCCCTTTCATACAAGTGTTGGATCGCTCCCACGGCTTCTTTCGTACTGGTGAAGACATGGCAAAGAAAAAGCGTGGACACAAACGGTCGATACCTTTGGAACAGATCTCGGGTGATGACATCGTAAAACGCTGGAAGTCGTTAGCCGGTGCGAGGATTTGGGCGTTTGCAAAGAATCACAGCCCGCTCAAGGTCAAACTGTCTGGCCGGTATCTCTACGTGGACAGCGATTCCATATCGAATGCCATCGTTTTAGAGGGCATGGTCCCTTACGCATCCGAGATGAAGGGATGGAAGGGGCCGCTGAATGGCTATGTCTCAGCGAGGCCACACCCTGTAAAGCTGTTCTATGGCTGGAAAACCGTGAGCAAAAAGCGAAAACTGACGAAATCACCGGGCGTCGAGATTCGAGACGTTCAGTATTATGGTGGTCATCGTCCCTCTCTGGGGTACTTCGGTTTGAAACAGGAAGGTGGCGTCAGGTCGTATGGTATGAGGCCACAAAGCTATGCGGTTCCTGTGTACTCGAACCAGTCCGTCGTTGAATGGCTCACACAGGAACAAATGACCGAGGTACTCGACATCATTAAACGGTCATTTGCTGAGGAGTTAGGTCGGGTTTGAGAGTTCGGCCACTTCCTCTGGCCCCATGATGAAGGTCAGGATTTCGGAGGCGTCGGCATGTTCAAACACAACGGGGTCGCCATTGAAAACGATTTCTGGGTTCCCGTTATCGCCACCGACAATCCTGAGCGGGTCAGGGTCGCACTCGATCTCCACCTCACACGCACCACCGTAGTCGTAGTAATGCGATTTGGGCGAATAGTCGTTTGGGAGCTTGATGACCCCGTATGCGACCCATTCCCTGTCATCCGCCAAGGGTGGGTACATGACGCGTTCTGCCGCACAGACCAGTTTGTCGAAGCGGTTCTGGAATCCCGCCCCATCATCGTCCAAATCGAGTTCGGCGTCGTAAACGCTGTCCTCGAACTCACTGCAATCCACGAAACGAAGGCTGTACCAGTACTCCCTTCTTGCAATCGTTTCGCGTGGGTTCCCATGTTTCCTGCAACAAACCAACTTAGTTCTCATAGCGCACTCTCCAAAGGGTAAGGGGAACTCCGTCGTTCCCGACGTGATGGGGTATACCACGGGAATTTGCGGATCCATGTCCACAGCACCACATCTGCCATCTGCGGTCTGCCGTCTGCGCTCTGCCGGAGCTGTGCGTTGAGTTTTCGGTTTTTATCGGGGCGCATCGTGTTATTTTCCCCCGCCGTATGGGCGAAAGCGTGTCGCCCAGATGCTTAGAGGGAGCTTACACCATGCAGTCATTCAGCCAAATCATCCGGAACATCCGCACCACATCCATCAACGCCAAACAGGCGGGAACCAAGTTCGAAATCCTTGTCCTGCGCTGGTTTCTGGCAACGCCTCTTTACAGCGTAAAGCGCGGTTGGCTCTGGGCGGATTTCGCCAAAGCTATAGGCAAAGAGGCGAATGATTTAGGCATCGACCTCGTACTGGAGATGAACGACGGCGAGTTCTGGGCGGTGCAGTGCAAGTTCTACAACAAGAGCTCACGCATCGACGAAGACAAAGTCTCCCATTTCCTTGGTCATCAGGGGATGAGGTTCACGCTTGACCGCAAATCACGGACGTTTACGCGGTTCGTTTGGGTCGATACCGATGCCGTCTGGGGCAAGAACGCCGAAAAGTACGTCCACGGACGCGACAACTTCACGCGCCTGAGCATGAGCGTTTTTGCGAGTTCGAATGTCGATTGGGACGCCATCGTCAAGGGCAGGGCGACGCATACCGAACCGAAGAAGCCCCGTGACTATCAGAAAGAAGTTATTCACAAGGCCGAAGCGCATTTCAAGAACAACGAGCGCGGCAAAGTGATTATGGCTTGCGGTACAGGCAAGACCCTCACCTCACAGCGCATCGCCGAAGCCGTGGCTGGCACATGCGGCACGCTAATTCTCTATTGTGTGCCGTCGATTGCGTTGCTCGGTCAGACGTACCAATCGTGGGCAGAAAACGCCCAACATACGCCCGAAGATACCCAGCCCGCGCCATTGTTTGCGATTGGCGTTTGCTCTGATAATCGTGCCCTCGAAAAGAAATCCAAAGACGGCGATTTCACGGACGAAGCCTCCATCGACTCGCCATTGCCCGCAACGACCTCTGTCACATCCGTCAAAGAGCGCATTCTGGCCGCACGGCAAATGCAGAAAGAAGGCATGTCGGTAGTCTTTACGACCTATCAGTCATTGCAGGTCGTTGCCGATGCCCAGCAAGCCGTTTTGCGTGAAACAGATGGTGCGTTTGGTGTATTCGACATGATCATCTGCGACGAAGCGCATCGAACCACAGGTGCGGCCAAAGAGGGGCTCGAATCCAGTTTTATGAAAATTCATGACAACGGATTCATTCAGGGCAAAAAGCGCCTGTATATGACCGCAACACCTCGCATTTACACGGTCAATGCCAAAGCCGATGCGAAGAAGCTCACCACGGATGCCGTTGTTTGCTCGATGGATGATGTCGATACCTACGGCGAGGAAATCGCACGCATTTCGTTTGGTCAGGCTGTAAACCTCGGATGCCTGAGCGATTACAAAGTCATCATTCTCACGGTCGATCCCAAGGATTTGCCCGAAAAAGTGGTCTCAGGCTTCGAGCGTGATGACAAACTGCTGGATTTGCCCACAGCCACGCGCCTTGTCGGTGCGATTCACGGTCTTTCCAAGCAACTCGTTGGAGACGGCGGCAAAATGCTTGCCGAAGACCCGAAACCGTGCACGCGTGCACTTGTTTTTACCACTGAAATCGGGAGCGTCGAAAAACTTGGTTCGTCGAAAAATATCGAAGCGATGTTCCCTGAAGTCTCCAAGCTGTATCTCAAATCCAAGGAATCTGCCGAAGAACGCCTCAAATACGTTTCCATCGAAGCCAAACACGTCGATGGTTCGATGAACACAAGCGAACGCAACGCAATCCTGTCATGGCTCGCTGGTGAGGATGGCACAGAGACCAAATCGAACGTCTGCCGCGTCGTCTCGAACGTCCGCTGTCTCTCCGAGGGCGTGGACGTACCCGCACTCGATGCCGTGGTATTCATGGCACCCAAGAAATCCCAAATCGACATTGTACAATCGGTCGGGCGCGTCATGCGTAACTTTAGGCGTGGCGAGGAAGGCGGAAAAAAGTACGGTTATATCATTCTGCCTGTGGCATTGCGTCCCGGCGAAAATATCAACGAAGCGCTTGAGGAAAGCGACCGATTCAAAGAGGTTTGGAGCGTCCTTTGTGCACTTCGGTCACATGATGAAAACTTCAATGCGCAGGTCAATGCGATACGCCTGAACATGGCCGATTCTGCGGATTTCAAGGCTAAACCCGGCACCTATGACCCCGAATCCGGCAAATTCATTGTCGGCACAACCGGCAACCAAAGAAATCCCGTCGAAGACAATGGCGACAATCTGCAAATGAGCGACGAACAAAAGGCAAAAGTACGCATTGCCCGTCAGCTCGA
>SAMEA3663025__coassemble_1404_pt1 | contig 10636 bp, 8 predicted proteins | sample SAMEA3663025__metabat2_low_PE_002 | metagenome-assembled genome bin SAMEA3663025 (sample SAMEA3663025) | pig gut metagenome | biome: pig gut; feature: pig-associated habitat; material: faeces | place: France | collected 2012 | reverse complement strand
GCGTATTGAAATGAAATTTCAATAGCCGCTCAGGGGGAGACTTCCCCCTCCCCAAAAAATCATGAGTTCAGGATTGTACGGGCATGATCCTGACCCCACATCGATAGAGGATGAATATGAATATATCTTTTGAGAACATTTCCGAAGACATTGCGTCAAGGATGAGAGAAATTCGACATTACTTACATAGAAATCCAGAACCGTCGTGGAACGAGCGAGAAACTACGAAGATTATTCGACAAATTTTGTCAGAACTGGAAGGCATTGAGTTTATCGAGACGGGGCTTTCCACTGGGGTTCTGGCGGTATTGCATGGAAACGAGCTTGGGCCGACGGTGGCGTTGCGCGCCGACATCGACGCGTTGCACGTCGAGGAAACCTGGGCCGGTCCGTGCCGCAGCGAGAGAGAGGGGCTTGGTCATCTGTGCGGGCATGATTTTCACACGGCGGCGCTTCTCGGGGCGGCGATGATGCTTGCAGAAGTGCGGAACGGCCTGCATGGAAACGTGCTGTTTATCTTTCAGCCGGCCGAAGAGACGACCGACGGGGCCAGGGCGCTTATCGCACACGGACTGTATGAAAAATGTCCGTTTCAGGCGGTGTTCGGGCTGCACAACCGTCCTGAGGTGCCCACCGGACATGTCGTCGTCAAACGCGGTGCCCTGATGGCAGCCAAAATAAACTTTAAAATTGTCGTCCACGGAGTGGGTGGGCACGGATCCATGCCACACCGGTGCGTCGATCCCGTCGTGTGCGCGGCGGCCATTGTTCAGACGGTGCTGACGATACCCAGCCGCAATGTCGATCCCATGGAGGCCATGGTGGCCTCGATTTGTTCCATCCACGGGGGAACGCCGGACAATCTCATCGTCGATCGGGTCGAGATGACGGGGGCCATGCGTTATCTCGATGAGCAGACGGGGGAGCGAGGACTGCAGCGCCTGAAAACGATCGTCGAATCGGTCGCGGAGACGTATGAATGCACATCGGAGTTTGAAATCACCGAACGCGTGCGTCCAGTGTTCAACGACGAACGGCTTTACCCCCTTGCCATGGACGTGGCAGAGCGGATCTTCGGTCAGGATGCGGTCGAGTCTTCGTCAGGATGTCTGGCCACCGAGGATTTTTCTGAATATATGCGGCTTGCGCCCGGGTGGTTTTACTGGCTGGGAAATCGAAAACCCGACGAAGGCATTTCTCCGTGGCACAACTCGAATTTTCACGTCGACGACGACGCTCTGCCTTATGGTGCGCGCCTGTTGGCGACATCCGCCTGGGCGTTTCTCGACTCAGACCGCCAGTCGTCGCACTAGGTGCTTACATCGATTCCGCTTCTTCGTAGGATTTCATCGCACGAAGAAGCGCTTTTTGAGAATCCGTGATCCGTCGGCTTTCGAGCGCTTTCTGAATCGTTTTGGCATGAATCCATGGCGAAAGTTGGCGGTGGCGGATGATGTCTATCGTTTCATCATATTGTTTGGCCAGAGCGGTCGCAAAATACCATGCAACCATCATATTGACGTAGTATTCGTCGGAATGGATTCTGGCCGCGAGGGATAGATATTTGGGATCAAAATCTTCGTCGAGAAAGTGATCCATGAGCATTTTTATTCCATACCGAACGGCAAACGGATGGTCATTTTGTATCCACTGTTTGATGAATGCGAGCAGCCCGGAACGGTGTTTTCTGAAAATTTTTGGCGACATGGCGTCACAGGTCGCCCAGTTGTCCACAAATGGCAGAAACCGATCCACTTCGTGGAGTGCGTTTTGACAGTCGGTGAATTGTTCCACGATAAACGCATGAAGATTGTTTTCTTCATAGAAGTGATGGGGCAGGGTACGGATGAACGATTCATATTTTTCATCGCGATACAACTGTCTGGCAAACTTCCGAAGCACGGGAGTACGGACGCCGATGATGTTCTCTGGCGGAACTGTGGGAATCAATTTTGAATGAAAGGATTGATATTGTCGATCCGCTAAAGACATGAGGTGTTGCAAGATATCCATGGGCGTTCTGCCAATTCTGTATCCCAAAGGTTCTGCATGGGATATCCCTTTGCCGAAGTTTAACCACTACAAAGAGACGACAAATCCTTTCATGCCTGTTTTCTTTTGTACTTTTGCGACGAGGGATTCGGCCTGTTCGCGCTGGGCGCCTCCGTCAATGCGCACGCGATACCACGTTTCGCCTTTGATATTTTCGGGGACCGAGACGGCATAGAAGCCCTGGGCGTTGAGCTGTCGGGCGAGGGTTTGCGCGTCGGAGGCGTTTTTGAACGAGGAGACCTGGACGGCGAATTTTCCGGTGATTTTATTGAGTGCGTGTCTGGCTTTGGCTTTGATGGCGGGATTCTGGGCGAGTTCAAAATCGGGAATATGATGATCGGTGACGGGTTTGTCGAGGAGGGCGAAAAAATCGTAGTGGTAGGGCTCGTCAGACTGAGGGTGCAGGGACGCACGTGCGTGTTTTGTATGCTGTGCCAGCTGCATGTCGAGCAGGGCGGGCTCCGGGATTCGGCCTTTGATCCAGGACTGTACGAATACAAACCCGAGAATCGCCGTAAATACGATCAAAAAAACGCAGACAGGAAGCCGCCATGATGCTTTTTTTGCCATAAAAATTCCCTCCATTCAAACAGGCGGGAATGTGTTTACGTCGCATCTTTGGCGGTGGCAAATTTCTCAGGTTCGTTATCGGTGAGGGCGGACTGGGCGGTCTGCCAGAGAAATTTTCCGGCATGTGCTTCAGAAATATCGATCGTTCCGATATCGTCAAACCGGCGCCATGACAGGGGATTTTCTACGATATGCCAGGTTTTGAAGTTTTTGTCGATAAGGGCGATTTGCTGGGTATTGTCGTATCGAAATGCGATGACGAATCCCTGCCTGACGGCGACAGGCCCGTGAATGGAACGATATCGGACCCCATTGAGCAGGAGGTAGGGTCTTTGGTTCGAAGAAATATCTTCATTAGGGGAAAACCGTTCGACGCGGATGAACGCATCGTCGGTTTGAACCATCACGGCGACATCGTCGAGTCCTGCGGCGAGTTTTGGACGCATGGCCGTGACAGGGCCGAGATCGGCAACGGTCTGTGGGGCATGGAGCCATGCGGCAAAGGCGTGTCCGTGCGAAATCCATGTGACGAGGGTCTGTGCGTGAAGTGTGGCGAGTGCGACGGCACGGGCCGGAGAAGAAAGTCTGAACGTGTGAACAGGGATACGACGGCCCGTGCGGACTTCGATGCGGTCGCACTGAATGTCGTATGATTTGGAGATGCCGCGGAGTGTTCTTGACGAACAGGCCACAAACGCGTCGTCAGTGTCAGAGGCCAGCGCGATCTGTGAGAGTTCGATGTTTTCGCCGGCCATGTCGATGCGATGTTCTATCTGGGCATTTTGATTGACGATGGCGACAGAGGAGGCCGGGGAGTCCCCGACGTACATGCCCTCGCGAATGGCAAAAATAAAGCGCGAATCCGTCGCGATGGCATCGTCGATGGCGGAACCGGACTGTGTGTCGGACTCGTAGAGCTGAACACGGGCGACGGCCGAAGGATTTTGACGTGAGGCAATGACGGCGCTACCGAGGTAACAAATGGGCAAACCGGTCACGGGACACAAAGACATGTCGCGTGCATCGCTCTGCATGGCCATTGCGATGTGCGTCGGCGTTGCCGCCGAATCAAAGATTTGCGTGGGAAAGAGATCCTGCAGTCGAATGAGGAAAGGCCCCGGAGGGCCTGGCGGATCTGGGAGTTCGGGTGCCTGCACGTGAACCGAAGAGGAAGGGTCGGCGAGCTGATCCTGTGCATTCTGTGGTGGCGTGCCCGAACTGCACGCCACCGACATGGCCGCAAGGCACAGGAGTCCTTGAAAGGGATTTACGTGCATGGCGTTTCAGACGGCTAGCGGATATTTTTGGAAAACCATCCACCGGTCAACGCATTGAGCGTGGCGGTGAACTCTTCGATTTTGAGGTTTAATTTGAGTTGTTCGGCGACGTCGGTGGGGGGATTGGTGATCAACTGGGTCTGGAGGGTACGACGTCCGAAGTATGCCTTTGTGACTTTGTCGAGGAGGCGATCACGACTGTTGGCGGCACTGGACGCCATGGATGCGGCACGCACCTGATCGGAGTTAAACACGACGCGGCTCAAATCCCACTGGGCTTTGATTTTATGCTGCATGTAAGTGGTGTCTTCCTCGTAAGCGGTGACTTTTTTGGAAGTGAAGTTGGTGTCGGAGGGCGTGCCTGTTGGCCATGTGGTGACGATCTGAGGACGGTCGCGATCCTGATCTCTGTATGTGAGTTCGTAGGAGAGAATCTTGGGCAGGGCGTTTGAACCGCCGGCGCGCATGAACATGCTTTCGTACCGATCGGCCTGGAGGCCCGCGTAATGGACTGCGGCGTCCATGGTGGCCTCGATGGTGGGCTCATTTTTAAACTGGTTTAAGATCTCCTGTGCGGATTGGGCCATGACGGCCGCAGGCGCGACAAGGAAAGCCGCCGCAAGACAAAGAGAAAAGAATCGTTTCATTGGTGAACTCCCGGGTGAAAAACAAGAAAAAACGTCTTAGGGATGTGAGATGAAAGAAGAAAACGTTTTATAAAAGACAGAGCTTTTTCAGTGGATATTCTGTCCGACGCTATGTTGTAACGCAGGCAAAAAGAATCCGCCGGACAGGTAGTTGAGTTCGGCCTCAAGTTTTTGAATCTGCAAAATATATTGTACATTTTCAGCCACAGTTTTGGCGGAGACAGAAGTGGCGTTTGAAATCTGCAGGGTATGCCGTTTTTGGTATTTGGCGATGACATCCTGGATGAGTTCATAGCGCTTTTGTTTGAGTTTTGAAAAACGCATTTCTGTGGCCAGATCGTTTTTAAAGGCGTTGTCGATTTTGAGTTCCCAGAACGCCTTGACCTGCCACTCGTGTCGTGTTTCGCGTGTGAAGTCCCACTTGTTTGAAATGGTTCCGGATTCTATGGATTTGGCATAAGTATGTTTGTCGTTGAGCTGCTTGCGCATGAGGTAATCGAATGTAAATTTGGGCAACAGCCATGAGAGGCGCGAACGCAGATCCCAACGTTTGTCGAGCCAGTCGTCGAGGAAATGGCTTTCAAGCGCGGCTTCGATAATGTCCTCAACACGGGGCTCTTTTGCCCATCTTTCAACCAATTCTTTGTATTCGGCGGAGTCCTCGATTTTCTGAGCATCTCTGGCCATCCACAATCCAGACGGGGAAGCCATGAGTGCGTGGGACTGTTCCGTGCCCGTCAGGCACAGCATTCCCATTTCGCCGGTCTGAATGCCGCGGGACAGATCGTACCACACCTGTTCTTTATGTTGATAAAGATGGGCGTCGGTTTGTACAAAAAACGATTTCAGGGAAGGATCCCTGGAGTAGATGGCCCGGATGTTTTCGTCGTAAAAAAGATCGCCGGCGATGCCATTCCAAGTGGTCGAATCGGACGAATAGTAAACGGTGAGGTTTGTCAGAGCCAGAAAACCGCCCTGAGAATCAGGCAAAATCGAGAGAAGAAGCTCTCCATCCACCGTGGGGGCCGACACAGGCGTCCATGACTGTGTCACGTCAGAAGAGACATAGAGTGTGGAAGGGGAAACGGCCCAAAGAAATTGTCCCGCAAGATGAATGTCCACAATAGGACCGTCGACGGAATCGTCCGAATGTGTCCAAGTCATGCCGGCATCGCCGGAGTAGAGCACGCCGTCAGTCGTTCCGATGAACAACGCGCGCCCATCCGAAGAAACCTCCATGGAAAGAAAAGCGGTGCCGTCTGCCGGAATGAGAAGCTCGCTCCACGAATCGCCGCGATTGTTGGAATAGAAAATCGCCCCGGATGTCACGGCATAGATGTTCTGGGCGCGCGTGATGATTTGCCAGACCGCAGGTGAAGCCGCCGCCGACTTGACCGCGGAATTCATGTCCGCCCCTCGGGCAATCATCGAGACAAGACGCGAGGTCAACGAATCCGTCTCCGCCAGACGTACGGAATCGGGCAGTTCGTCCTCATCCAGTTCGATGGACGTCATATCCGTATCGATATCGAGTTCAAGGTTTTCAAAACCGTTCAGTTCGCTGACATCCTGAGCTTCGAGCAGTTCATCGTCCGAAACATCCTCGAGCAACGAATCGATAAACGAAAGTTCAAACTGGGATTCGAGCTCCTGCCGAAGATACTGACGAATCTTTTCGGCTTTCTGGGCCTCGTCTTCCGAAACGCTTTCCTGATTGGTATCGGCAAATCGAAAGGTCTGAAAACGATGCGTCGTCTGATAAGTTTTTCCCGAATCATGGGACACGGCCAGAAAATTTGGTCCTCCGAGATACCACGTTTCAGGCGAGTCGGGATTGGATGCAACGGCCGTCACGCCTCCCATGGAAATGGTGGCGTCGGAGAGCGTCCAGAACCAGTCCCCCGTTCGGCGTGCCGAACTGTCTGCATAGACATTGGACATCGCAGACGAATCCGATGGCGCAAACGCAAAGCCATGATTTTGCGAAGTCGGCGCATAAGCAGGGGACGCCGTCTGTTCTTCCTGCGCAAACGCAGTGGTGGCGGTGATGAGAAAACAAAGACTCACGGCTGTATTGCGAATTTTCATGTAGAAATCCTACCACAAAAAAGGCGTCCGACGCCCTGAACTGGCCCGTTTCCTACCAGTTTGTGTTCCATCCTACAAAACACTTTTTGTATATTTTATTGAAACAGAACGTTTTGCCCGGACACATGCAATCCAGAATAGATATCGCCCCATGAACGTCACATTCTGGCTTCGCCTTTGAGAAAAGCGGCGTATGTCATTTCGAGCCCATGTCTGAGCGAAGTCCGGGCTTTCCATCCCAACGATGACAGCCTTGATACATCCAAAAGCTTTTGCGGTGTGCCGTCCGGATGTGTGTGATCGAATACAATCTCCCCTTCATATCCCACGGTCTGCGCGACGAGTTCCGCCGTTTCCCGAATGGTCAGATCGATCCCCGTACCGATGTTGGTCAGCGCGCATGTATCGGTGTCGAGCATGAGGTACAGGCAGGCGTCCGCCATGTCGTCGACATAGAGAAACTCACGCCTGGGATTCCCCGTTCCCCAGAGAACGACCTGCGGAACCCGGTTCGTCTTCGCCTCGTGAAATTTGCGAATGAGCGCGGGAATGACATGAGAGGTCTCGAGATCGTAATTGTCCCCCGGGCCGTAGAGGTTCGTTGGCATGACGGCCAGGTAATGTTTTGCGTGCTGACGGTTGATGGCCTCGCACATCTTGAGGCCCGCAATCTTGGCCAGAGCATACGCTTCGTTGGTCGATTCCAGAGGGGCGGTCAACAGATATTCCTCACGTATCGGTTGCGGGCACATCCTGGGATAGATGCAACTCGATCCAAGAAAGAGCAGGCGGTCACAGCCATGCCTCAGGGCGGCCTGAATCACATTCGACTCAATCGCAATATTGTTGAGGATGAAGTCGGCAGGGTAGAGCGAGTTTGCCTGAATGCCGCCCACCTTGGCGGCCGCAAGGATCACGAGTTCCGGTTTTTCAGTTCTGAAAAACGCTTCGACCCGTGCCCCGTCGGTCAAATCGAGTTCTGACGATGTACGAACGATGAGGTTGTCAAAGCCGCGCTTTTCAAGCGCACGACAGATGGCCGAACCGACCAGTCCGCGATGACCGGCCACAAAAATGCGGGTATGCGCATGGTATTTCATCGTCAATTTGCTCCTTCTCGAAGAAAATAAACAAAAAAATAAACAAAAAAAAAGCCGCTGATGCGGCTTTTAGAGAGGTCAGTCGGGAGCCGTGACTCGGCAAACCTCCGTGAGGCTGGTCACGCCTTCGAGAACCTTGTTTATCCCCGCCATGCGCAGGGTCTGCATGCCCAGACGAATGGCCTCGGCTTTGAGTTCCGCCGTCGAATACCCCTGAAGTACGGCAGAACGGAGTTCTTCCCCGAACACCATGACTTCATAGAGAGCGATACGTCCTTTGAAGCCGTTGTTGCATTTTTCGCACCCCGGTCCGGGCTCATAAATTTTGGCCCCGGCGATGCGATCCTCCGGCACCTGGGCGTTTCTCAACGTGGCGGGATCGGTCTGAACCTCTTTTTTGCAGAACGGACAGAGTTTTCTGGCAAGTCGCTGGGCGAGGATGAGGTTGACGGAACTCGTGACGAGGAAGGGCTCAATACCCATGTTGAGAAGACGGCTGATGGTCGAGGGGGCATCGTTGGTATGCAGCGTGCTGAGCACCATGTGGCCCGTGAGTGCCGATTTGACGGCGATTTCCGCCGTCTCGAAGTCTCGGATCTCACCGACCATGATGATGTCAGGATCCTGACGCAGGAACGAACGGAGGGCCGCCGCAAAGTTCAGCCCGATGGCTTCGTGCATCTGAACCTGGTTGATCCCCATGAGGTTGAACTCGACAGGATCCTCGGCCGTCGAAATGTTGTCCGTCACCGTGTTGAGCTCGCTCAAGGCCGAATACAGCGTCGTCGTTTTTCCCGACCCCGTCGGCCCCGTGACGAGCACCATGCCATAAGGACGATGAATGGCCTCCTTGAAATCATGGAGCGCCTTTTCTTCAAACCCAAGCTTTGTCATGTCGAGCTGGAGATTCGATTTGTCGAGAAGTCGCATGACGACTTTTTCGCCAAAAAGACACGGCAGGATCGAAACACGGAAGTCCATCTCGCGGTTTCCGCCCATCTTGAGTTTGATACGACCGTCCTGGGGAAGACGACGCTCGGCGATGTCGAGATTCGACATGATCTTGATACGGCTGACGATGGCGTTGCGCAGCTTCAAAGGCGGCTTCATCACTTCCTTCAACACGCCGTCAATGCGAAACCGCACGCGCATGCTTTTTTCGTAGGGCTCCATGTGAATATCCGAGGCGTTGTTCCGGATGGCGTCGATGAGAATGGCATTGACAAGACGAACCACCGGGGCCTCCTCCGCCATGTTCTGAAGATCGACGGCATTGACGACCTCCTCGTCATCGCCATACTCCACATCGTCGAGATCAAAATCCTCCAGCGAGGTGGTGCCAAAACCGTCATCCTCGGCGGAAGCCTGGCTGGATGCACCAGACGGGGCCTGCTTCGACGCCCCGTAAAATGTGTCAATTGCCTTGAGAATGGCCTGCTCGTCAGAGACGACGACCTCGATGTTGAGGCCCGTCATAAACTTGAGATCGTCGATGGCGAACATGTCGGTGGGATCGCTCATGGCGACGACGAGATTCTGCGCCACGCGGTTGATGGGCAGGCAACAGTGCTTCACCGCCTTGTCCCTCGGGATGAGTCTGAGTATCTCCGGGCTGATTTCCTTGATTTCGTCGAGATATACCGAGGGAACCCCGAACTGACGGCTCAGAAAGTTCGTCATGTCCTGCTCGCGGACATAGCCCAGTTTGGTCAGCTGTCCGGAAAGCCGACCGCCGGATTTGCGCTGCTCGTTGCGCGCCGCCTCAAGCTGCGCGCTCGTCACAATCTGGCTTCTCAGCAACAGTTCCCCAAGTTTTTGCTCTTTAACGGACATTTCTACCTCTCCTCACGTCTTCCACAACACCCCTGAAGAAAAGTTCCGACCCGTGCACCGCAGAGGGGGCAAATTCGCCGCATCAAGGGGAAACATCCCCATCCCAAAAGACACTCCGCCAGAACGTTTTCCCATGTAAAAAACCGCCAAACGCTCGCCCGTGCCCGCTACATGTCAAGCGCCCGGAATCGCGTCATTTGTTCGAGCGTGGCATAGCGCTGCCTCAACCCATGAATATCGGCACGTTTCAGCCCGTCCAGACTGTACCCCTCAATGGTAAAGCTGGCCAGAGCCGTGCCCACGACGATCCCCTCGCGGAGCGTGTCCCCACAGACCTTTCCATGGCGCGCAAGCGTCCCGAGCACTCCGCCCGCAAACGTGTCGCCGCATCCCGTCGGATCGACGATGTTGGGCGTCGGATACGCCGGACACGAAAAAAGTTCATCCTCGTGAAGCATGAACGCACCGAACGCACCGCGCTTGATGATGACCGTCACCGGTCCGAGAGACTGAATCTTGCGCGCCGCCGCCAAAATCCCCTTCTCCCCACTCAAAAGCTGAGCCTCCGCCTCGTTGAGCACGAGCATCTGAATCCGCCCAAGCACGCGCAACAAATCCTCTCTTTTCGTATTAATCCAGAGATTCATCGTGTCCGCGACCGCAAATTTTGCACGCGACTGTTCGACCACCTCAAGCTGCAACTGCGGAATGATGTTGCCCAAAAACAGAAAATCGCAATCCTGCTGCGACGCATTCAGACTCGGTTCAAAATCCGCAAACACGTTCAAATCCGTGCATAACGTCGTCGCCTCGCCCAAATCCTCGCCGTACGATCCCTGCCAGTGAAAGGTCTTGCCGGGCTTTGTCGTCACCGACGAAAGATCGACCCCGCGCTCCTCCAGAAAATTGAGCTGGCTTCGGTCAAAATCCTCCCCAAGAACGGCAATGATCTGCGGACGACACAAAAGGCTCGCCGCCGCAGAAAAATACGTTGCCGATCCACCAAGGCCAATTCGGTCCGACGCGCTCGGCGTCGACACTGTGTCCAGTGCAATCGACCCAACTACGA
>SAMEA3663025__coassemble_1385_pt1 | contig 10715 bp, 6 predicted proteins | sample SAMEA3663025__metabat2_low_PE_002 | metagenome-assembled genome bin SAMEA3663025 (sample SAMEA3663025) | pig gut metagenome | biome: pig gut; feature: pig-associated habitat; material: faeces | place: France | collected 2012 | reverse complement strand
CGAACTGAAGGGAAGCGTTTCGCCTATGGCGAAACGCAGGGGATGAGTGAGGTCATGGCGCATTTCATGAGGGAATAGGGCTTTTTGTGGACTGTTTGTGGGTGTGATTCGTAGATTTGGGTAAATTTTTCGTGTTTAGCCGAGCTTTTTTTGGTTTGGGTGTTTTGGGTGAGGATATGGAGCGCAAAAACGTATTGTCAATGTTGCACAATGCTGATAGGAAAACGACAAGGTGAGAATTGGAACGGACATCGAAAGATGTGAGGTGTCCGTTTGAATTTATACATTGTCAGTATTATAAAACAAAAAGAATACAATAGCATATCCATGCAAAGTAGGGTGTATTTTGCCGATTGCTACTATTCGTAAGAGAACCGGAGACATTAGAATGACTTCTCATCATGCCATGAGCGATATGGACATCACGCTTAAGATACTCTCGACATTGATCATGTCCAAGCCTGTATCCCTGGTCACAGTCAGTCAGGAGACCGGGATCAAGCTGGCAGATATCATTCGATATTGCACACCTCTTGTTTCAGAGAAGATTCTCAAACGCGTCATGGATAAGGGGAATATTTTTTATATTCTTCTTACCGAGGAATATGAGAGCACGCTACGCGCGCTTTATCAACCGGACGAGGCACCTTCGTCAGACGATCCGATTTCTGAAAACATGACAAGTCGCAAGGCGATCATGATGCGACGCTCGTTGCGCTCGTCGGCAGGCTTTGAAAAAGTTTCACGAGAATCCCAGGAAAGCACACCGGCGAGTTCAACTACGCCGGAACGCGTGAGCGCGCTTGACCTGCTTGCAATAAAGCGTTCATCGACCTCCCTGTCCTATGTTCCCGACGCTTCCCGTTCCTCTTCTCGCCGCGCCTCTCAGACGTCCTCGACCCAGCTGCAAAGCGTACATCGGGATTATGACCGTAGCACGACATCCTCTTCCGGCTTGTCCTCGACGTCTCACAAAGCCGTCTTCATCAACTCGCCCGCCCCCCGTCGCAACGATTCGCGTCCGGCGTTTTCCGCACCGATGCCGCCTTCCGACGCGCCTCAGATGGAACGTTCGGACGGCATGTTCGCCCAGCGCAACCCGTCGTTCAGACGGCACCAGGAGCCGATTATTCCCGAATTTGCACTGACCACCACCAACAACGATGTCCCCGACGAGGAGGTGCGCGAGGCCTTGCAAATCCCATCGAATATCCCCCTCATTGCCATTCTCTCGCCCCGTCCTTCTTATGAAATATGGGCTTCCTGTTCGGCACTGGCCAATTCCGGAGGCGGCTATATCGTCTTGGGAATGCGAAAATATGTCAAAGACGGAAATGTGACGTATTTTATCAAATCTGTCACAACCCCAGAAGAAGCCATCAAAAATATATTCAGAAATTTCAATGACAGAAATCTCATCAGCGACTGTCCAAAAGATCCCTCCTTCATCACCACCAAGACACTGCACAAAAAGAATTTGATCGTGATGCATATCGATCCCGCCTTGTTTGGTCCCGCCCCCGTGTACACCACGCGAGATTCGTTCGGGATGAAAACCATGCAGGGATGTTTTATGTATCTCGACGGCGAAATCGTGCACTGTTCACAGGATGAGGTCAAAAATCTGTGGACTCAAAAACGTCTGGAAAAGGAAACCCCCGACTGGGACCAGGACGCCCCTCAGCTCGACGTGGAAATGTCCAAAAAAATCCACCTTCATCTCCCCTCGTCGGCCGACGACGACATTCGTCCCTTGTCCCGCAAAGCTCCATCCCAGCCTACCCCGGCCTCTCCCACGCTTCGGCACTCTCGCCGCACCCTCAAATCGACCGAGCCCCCTCAAATCGATCAAATTCGCACGCCATATGCCCCGATAACGGCTCAGGCATATCAACAGTTTTTCAATAAAATAACCGTCCCGGCACAGCCGTTTGATTCTTCCGCATCGACCCAACCTCTGCGCGAGATGCATTGCGACGAAGATACAATCCCCAATCTCCTTCTGGCCGAAGATATCCGCATTCCCTCCAAAAACCATCTGACGCCCGTTCCCATGTCCTCACAAAACCGCCCCATGCCCGCAAAACAGCACGACACGCTCCAGGAATCCCACACCGAATCGGATGTCGCCCAAGCTGCGGTCACATATCCTGCCGACACGTCCCCAGACCCCGCCTTGCCTCCCAAATCCGCATCCCCATCCCCTTCGCGCGTCGCCGCCATTCCCCCCTTATACAAGGATGCCGATCACGACCTACTCCACAAAATCGCGCTTCCCGTGCTCGAACACCCGCGGCTTCCCATGGCACGCGTCTGCGAAATCTCCGTCAAACTCTGCCAAAATGCACGTTTTACCGTCAAAGATTTGGCCGAGATACTCGGAAAAAAAACTACCCCCATCCGGAATAAGGTGATGCCCGTGTTGCGACAGGATTCGAGGTTTGTCGAGGAAGGAAAAATATTTTATCTCAAAACCGAGGCCTGATGCCTGAATCTTATGCGGCTTTCCTGGGAGGGGGAAGTCTCCCCCTGAGCGGCTATGTGCTCAGGCCTTCGGCCTTGCGCGCATACGCCGCTACCCCCTCTTCCCATCCCCATCCATCCCCCACCGCACGGACAAATGTGACACCTCCATGGAGAATACTCCCCATTCTATATGGAATCACCAGTGCCGAATTTTTCGTCCAAATATACCAAACACAAGGCAACGCTCTGCCCTCCATCCTGTTCTCACAGGATTTTTTTTGCATGTAGATACATACCATAAAACAAACGTGGACATTCCCCTCTACGGGGCGTGTTTGCCGTTGGGGCGCTCCCTTTCGTGGCAACCCTCAAAAATGCGCGCCCCCCAAAATCGTGGTATGGAGATGCCGGGATGGGCCATGTCTTGGGCCCGATATGGTTTGGCAAGGATGCGTGAACAGGATGCGAGAGAAGAAGGATAAATCGAAGAATGCCGCAGGGACCCGAAAACAGCCCAAGCGCCAGCAGTCACCAAAGACAGTGACCCGTCTTTCCGAATCTTCGGGAGGGCATGGTCGCGTTCGCCGCGAAAACAAAAATCCTCCCCGTCCACAGAAACAAAAATCGGACAATCCGCGCCTGATGACACAAAATCCACGACGTCGAGTCCTGCCCTCTCGCTGGTCTCGCTATTGCGTGGCCATCGTATGCGTGGTGCTTGGCGCCGCCCTGTTTTTAATGCTCCTGACGTTTACCCAGGCCGATTTGTCCCCCGAAAGCACAGATGCCCTGAACCTGTTTGGCATGCCCGGTGCCATGATTGCCGACATTATGTTGACATTGTTTGGCCTCGGGTCATTCTTTTTTTCGGCGGTATGCCTGCTCATTGGCACATGCCTCTTTTTCGGCCGCCCGTATGAGGTGAAGGCGTCGGAATTTGTGGGGCTGTGTCTCGTCCTGATTGGGACGGTTCCCCTGTTTGACCGGGCATTTGGAGAAACCCCCGTTCTGGATCATCCGGCGGGCGGTTTTCTCGGGGTCTGGCTGCATGGTCTGGCCTCCGGTTCGATGCCTGAAGGGGCCATGATTGCCGCGTGTGTGATCATCGCGCTGTTCGGGCTCATCCTGGTGACGGATACGCGGATGAAGTCTTTTTTTCGCGGACTCCTGCACATGGTCACCTGGATTTTCAGGACCATAGGCCGCGCGTTTGCGCGCCCGTTCCGCCCGTCGCCGGATGGTGCCTCCACAGAAATGCCGCAGGCATGTGCATTGCCCGTCGGTGCGTCCGTAGAAGATGTCGAACGCGACGACAGCATCCGTGACAACAGCCTCTATGACGAAGAGACGCCATCACAACTCCTGGGCGAACATGAGGTCTTGCACGTCGAAAACGCCACTTCGGACGACGCCCCCATTTCTGTCCCTGAGGTGGAGGACTCGGTGTGTCGCGAACTCGAGGTCTTCGATGAAGCAGACGCACTTTCTGAAGATGCCTCTGAATTTTCAGACGCAGACGCCTCGAATCTATCGAATATGTCTGCCTCCGAATCGGCAGAGTCCGAAGCCGTGGATGTCGGATCTGAGAAAGAGCGCGAAGAAAACGCATCGCCAGTCGAAAAACGCGAAGGCGACGGCCTTGGGGAGATTATGGCGAGAATTCGCAGGACCTCGCCAAAATCTCGTTCGATCAAAAGAAGTCGTTCCGTACCGGCGCTTGAGCCCGAATTTGAATTTGATTCCATTCTTCCGCCGGAACAGATAGGCACGAAGATTGAGACCGAAACACAACCGAAGGGGACGTCGATTCCGTCGTATCATGCACCGAGATCGACCATATTGCCCAACTGGAAACCGCGCTCGATATCGCGGCGTCCCGTAGAGGTCGTCGAACGCGACGTCGTGTCACACGACGCCACTGGCGAATCCAACACAGAAAACATTGCCGCACGTCTCGGGGTTCCCTCGCATGTCACGCGCGATTTGATCGCCCAGCTGTCGAGCGGAGAGGAAGCCCTCGAAGTTCCGAGTTTGGCCACGCGTATCGCACCGTATGCGCCATCGGAAGGGGCGCACACAGGGAACGGCGTGCAGCCCAAAACGGCCGCAAAGACGCGCGCCGTGCAGCCCATCGCCACGACAAAACCTGCACCGGAGACGGTTCCTTTGACCGACACGCCATGGCCACGATGGGAAAACAGAGGTTCGGTCGAAGAAAAAACCGCAGTTCCCGTGTCGGCAGAATTTCGTGCACTCATGGCGGCCGTCGGGCGAGATGAAACACCGGCGTTTGCCAAACCGACGATGCGTTCGATTCACGAAATGAAACCGGTCGGAGGAGTCGGCGGCACGGAACGCGTGCGCGGGATTGAAAAACCGACGCGCATCGAACACGTGGAGACGTCGACGCGCGTCATTGCCGGGCCTTCAGACACCCCCGACGAAGTGTCATTTGTCGTTTCGGAGACAAAGCAGAAACCCAGTCCGCATGAACTTGAGGAGTATGACCGCCTTCGTCAAAAAGAGAAATCACATGGCGACTACCGCCTGCCGCCGCTATCGCTGCTCAACTACAATCCAAACATGCAAAAGGGGTTTGATCACGAGGCGCTCCGAGCCTATGCCTCCCGCATCAAAGAAAAACTTGAGGAGTACAAAGTCTTTGGCGACGTCGTCAACATCTGTCCTGGGCCCGTGGTCACGCGGTTTGAGTACCTGCCGGCACCGGGCACCAAAGTCGCCAAGGTCGAGAGCCTTTCCAAAGACCTGATGATGGCCCTGGAAATCGTGTCGATACGCATTTTGGCCCCGATACCGGGAAAAAATGTCGTCGGCATTGAAATCCCCAATGACAACCGCAACACGATTTATTTTAAAGAAGTCATCGGATCGGAGCAGTTCAAACAGGCCAAAAGTCTTTTGACGATTGCGCTTGGCAAAGACAGCGAAGGCGAACCGGTCGTGAGTGATTTGGCGAAGATGCCGCATCTTTTGGTGGCAGGCACGACGGGTAGCGGCAAGTCGGTGGGGATCAACACGATGTTGTGCAGTCTTCTGTATAACGCGAGTCCGGAAGAGGTGAAACTCATCCTGGTCGATCCGAAGATGCTGGAACTGAGCATTTATGAGGGGATCCCACACCTTCTGGTGCCGCCAATTACGACTCCCAGAGAGACAGCGGCCGCGCTGGACTGGGCGTGTGACGAGATGGACGACCGGTATCGCAAGCTCTCGACGTTTGGGGTGCGCAACATCGCCGGATACAACGAGCAGCTGCAAAATCCGACCTTGCCCAGCGCCATGGAGTGCGTCAAGGAACTCGCCGAGGACGGAACGCCCAAGTACAAACCGCTTCCGTATATCGTCATTGTGGTCGACGAGTTTGCGGATTTGATGATGGTGGCGGGCAAGGAGATCGAAAAATCGATCGCGCGTCTGGCGCAAAAAGCCCGCGCGGCGGGCATTCATCTCATTTTGGCGACCCAACGTCCGTCGACGAACGTGGTGACTGGGGTGATCAAGGCGAACTTCCCGACGCGCCTGGCGTTCAAGGTTTCGACGGTGATGGATTCGCGGGTGATTCTGGACCAGAAGGGGGCCGAAAGTCTTCTGGGCAATGGCGACAGTCTGTTTTTGTCACCCCGTGGCGAGTTGCAACGCGTGCACGGGGCGTTTGTGTCGGACGAGGAGGTCCAGGCGATTGTTCAGTTTTTGGCGGAGCAACGGCCCCCCGAATACAATCTGGACATCACGACGCCGAAGGACGAGGAAGAGGACGAGGACACGGGAAGTTCGGGGACGCGGTCGGGGGACCGGGAACGGCTTGACGAACTGTATGATGAGGCGGTTCAGGTCGTCGTGGAGGCGGGCCAGGCGTCGGCCTCGTTGCTCCAGCGGAGGCTTGGCATTGGGTTTAACCGGAGCGCGCGTCTCATTGAGCAGATGGAACGCGAAGGCGTGGTGGGCCCGGCTCGCGGTCAGAAACCGCGCGCGGTACTGGTGGGCAAGATATAAAAAACGGCCGGCGTATGAAATAGCCGACCGCAGAGGGCGTATCCGCCCGGGGGCGGATAGCCCGGGGAGGGCGCCGACGGGCCGTCAGGCCGTGGCGACCTCTGCACAACCGTGATCGCCAAACGGCGAAAAACCTAGGCTTTGTGCGATTCGTTGATGTCTTCGGAGGATTTGCCGGAATCCGCGAGGGCATCCTTTTGGGCTTTGAGACGGGCGGCTTCCTCGTCCTCGGCCTGGACTTCCCGCATGCCGCGCTTGAAATTTTTGAGGCCCTGTCCGATGGCGGTGCCAAGCTGGGGCAGTTTGGTGGCGCCAAAGAGGACGATAATAATGATGAGGATGATAATGACTTCTTGAGTGCCAATGCCGAACGCGAGAAGGAACATGGAAACCTCCAAAAAAGGGGTGGGAGTGGGCGTCTAGCACAACGGTGGGGATTATACAAACATTCGCTTTTCGCGAGGCAGTCGTGTAGATTCGCGCGTCCGCGGGCCCGGGCGGAAACGCAGTCACAGGGCGATAACGAGCTTTTAAAGGAGATGAGCATGCGAGCGGTCGATTTGATAGAGATGAAGCGCGACGGCAAGGAAATTCCGGCGGCTGAGATGAAGGCGTTTGTCGATGCGGTGGTGCACAAGGAGGTTCCGGACTATCAGGCGGCGGCGTTTCTGATGGCGGTGTATTTTCGCGGGATGGAGCCCGGGGAACTCGTGGCGTATACGGACGCGATGCTGCACAGCGGGGATACGTTTTCGCTCAAATCGCTTCGCGGTCATTATAAGGTGGACAAGCATTCGACGGGCGGTGTGGGCGACAAGGTGTCGCTGACGCTGGCCCCGATGGTGGCGGCGTGCGGGCCTGTGATTCCGATGATTTCCGGGCGCGGTCTTGGGCATACGGGCGGAACACTCGACAAGCTGGAGTCGATTCCGGGTTACCGTGTGGGACTGAGCGAGGAGGAGATCGAGGGGGCGATAGCCAAGGCGGGCTATGTGATTGCGGGGCAGACGGGGAGTCTGGTGCCGGCGGACAAGATTTTCTATGCGTTACGCGACGTGACGGCGACGGTGCCCTCGATCGAGCTCATTGCCGCGTCGATCATGAGCAAAAAAATGTCGGTGGGTCTGGACGGTCTCGTACTCGACGTCAAGGTGGGGTCCGGGGCGTTTATGAAGACACAGGATCGCGCCCAGAAACTGGCCGACACGATGATTTCTATTGGCCGGGCGATGGGATGCGACGTCCGCGCGTGCATCACGTCGATGGATCAGCCACTTGGGGTGGCGGTGGGCAATGCCAACGAACTCATCGAGGCGATTGAGATGCTCAAGGGGCGAGCGCCGGCCGATTATGCGCACATCGTGATGACGCTTGGCACGGAGATGCTGGCGATGGCCAAAAAGATTTCCAACGACGATGCCCGCGAGGAACTCGAACGGGCGATTTCATCGGGGCGAGCGCTCGAACAGCTGCGCAAAAATATCGAGGCGCAGGGCGGGGATCCGCGCGTGGTGGACGATTACAGTCTGCTCGCCGTGGCGCGTGACTGCGTGCAGGTGGTGGCTCCGCGCGATGGCTATGTGGCGTCGTATCAGTGCGAAACCGTGGGCAAGGCTGGATGTATCCTCGGAGCGGGGCGCGAGGTGGCCGGCGCGCCGGTCGATCACAGCGTGGGTCTCGACGTTTTGCACAAGATTGGCGATGTCGTCAAAAAAGGCGATCCGCTGTTCAATGTTTATTATAAAGATGAAAAGAAGTGTGAAGAAGCACAACGCATGCTTCTTGAATCGATTGAAATTTCAGACAATAAACCGGTCTTGAACGATTTAGTGCGCGATATTCGCCGTTAGTTTTATAGAATTTTATAGATATAAAAAGTTTTTTGTGTGGGCGCGGGCTATCCGCCTTTTGGCGGATACGCCCTGCGCGTTCGGCTATCGCTGGCGCGATACGCCGAACTTTTTTTATGATTGGCCACAACGGTAGATTTGGGTCCCTGTGATGGGATCTATCGCTGTGACAAGATTGATGTGCACTCAATTCTCTCTGCCGTATTTGATATACCATCCCCATAGGGTCAAGCGCGACGGGGGGTATCACAGCGTTACGATGGCGCATCTCTTGGAGGCGCCGTGAGATGTGGAGATGGATCGACTCGTCGACAGAACGCGCGTGAAAAAAAAGGCTTTTCAATACCGGGTTCATGATTAAGGTAGACCGGCCCGCGCCGGTGCGGGGGATTTTTGAGGTGAGTAGGATGCGAAAAGACGTCAGAAAAGAAGAGAAGAGCCCCGTCGTGGTCGATATCGGAGAGGAAGGGGCGGTGCCGGTTTCGGACGATGAGGTGGTGGACGATGAGGGGCTTTTTGACGTCATCTCCGAGGCGGCGGCCGAAGAAGGCGAGTCGGTGTTTCCGGATATCGAGGTGACGGACCCGGATCTTCTTCCGGAGAAATCCGAGGGAGGCCGACACTACGAAATCATGCATGCGGACGTCGATTCTCCCGAGGGCATGCTCGCCGTGCGCGATGCGTTCAAACCGCATTATTACGGGGGGGACGTTTCATCGGATCCCCTGACGCTTTACCTTTCGCACATTCGCAATCATCCTATTCTGGATGCGGACAGCCAGCAAAAACTTGCCGTGCGGTACAAGCAGGACAACGATTTGGAAGCGGCTCAACTGCTTGTGCTGACGAACCTTCGTCTTGTGGTGAAGATTGCGCGGGAATACAAACGACGCTGGGCCAATCTGCTTGAACTCATTCAGGAAGGCAACGTGGGGCTTTCGGAAGCGATACAGCGTTACGATCCGTTTCGCCATGTGAAGTTTACTTCTTATGCGCAGTACTGGATACGCGCGATGATTCTCAACTATTTGATGAATCATTTCCAACCGATACGCATTGGATCCACGCGCGCGGGACGCAAACTTTTCTATAATCTGCGCAAGGCGCGCGCGCAGCTGATTGCGGAAGGTCAGACGAATCCCACGCCGGCGCTTGTGGCCGAAAAACTTGGCGTGTCGGAACAGGATGTGATTGATGTGTCGCGTCAGCTCGATCAGCCGGCGCTGAGCATCGATCAAACAGCCCCCGGTCACGAGACCACGACCATCGGAGAACTCATTCGCGACGATGAAGACTCGCCCGAAGAAGTCGTGGCGCATAACGAGTTTTATGGAAAAGTGCACGAAATCATGGAGCAGTTCTCACGCACGATTACGGATTCGCGTGAGCTCGCGCTATGGAATCGCCGTCTCATGGCCGACGAACCGCTCACTCTGGCGGAACTCGGGGCAGAATACCACATCAGCAAGGAACGCATCCGTCAGATTGAGGCGCGTCTCAAGGAACGTTTTAAAGAATATATTTCACAACGCATTGACGGAGATATCGCCACTTTTATCGATGTATGAACAGATTCTGAATTTTAGGAAAAATATCATGATAAATATTAGAATACAGCTATATATCATCAAAAATAAATATTAGAATACAACTATATATCATCAAAAATAAACGAGATACAAAAGATGTTTTCTATAAATGCCATTTCCAAAGAAAAAAAAGATATTATCAGAAGTGACAAACATACACAATAAGACATTGTTAGAAGTAACAACCCTCCACAAAAGATATTATTAGAAGTGGTGAGCCTCCACAAAAGATAACATTAAAAGTGGTGAACTTCCACAAAAGTGACAATTGGAAAATTCATCGACTTTTTAAACACATGTGCGCAAACATACACACCTTAAAAGGCGTCCCCCCAGAGGTCGAATGCTCTCCCCCGTCTCAGGGACTCAAATTTTGGGTCTATTTTGGTTTTGGGTTTACTTTGGGCGGCGTAGACAACGCGGGGGGCGTGAGACAGATTTTGGAATGGTGAGGTTTAGGAGTGCAAAAGAGTGAAACAATCCCACACGTAACGCCCGGTGATTTTAGGCGCGGCATCCTGTATATGACAGGGCCGTGTTTTCAAGGCCTGACGGGGGGAAGGCGAACTGGGGGCGAGGAGAATGGACGCGGGGGGCAAGCCATGGCCTTGTGGATTTATCGCGGTGCGTGCAAAGGCGAGGAAAGATAGAACAGGAGTGTGATATGCGAACATTGGGAGTGCTGGGATGGATTTTGGGATGTGCCGTGATGGTGTCCGGGTGCGTGGCGGTGTCGGAACCGGTGCGCACGTCGGTGGTGACGCGGCCGAGCTATGGGCCGTCGCATTCGACGCAG
>SAMEA3663025__coassemble_1384_pt1 | contig 10716 bp, 8 predicted proteins | sample SAMEA3663025__metabat2_low_PE_002 | metagenome-assembled genome bin SAMEA3663025 (sample SAMEA3663025) | pig gut metagenome | biome: pig gut; feature: pig-associated habitat; material: faeces | place: France | collected 2012 | reverse complement strand
GATCGGGAAGCGCTGGAGTAGTCAGCCGGTCATAGACACACGGGTGGCAGGGAAAACGACGGGCGGAGAGCAACCCCAAGCGATCAAACACGAGGGGCGCTGCGCATATTGCCGCCATGAGGGCTCCTCGCCGATCCATCTGAGACACAAGATGAAGAAGGGCGTCGGACTGCAGCATATTTTCGACACCTCGCAAACCGCCCGGAAGCACGAGAACGTCGGGGTCGCCAATTTCCGACCAGCTCCGATCGGCCACCACCGAAATGCGATGGGAACCGGGAACGACGGCATTATCCCCCAAGGCGCATGTCTGAACGGGAATGTCGGCGCGACGCAAAACGTCGACGGCAGTCAGGGCTTCGACTTCTTCAAAGCCCGGGGCAAGAATGACGAGTACGTTGGACATAAATCTCCTATATATCCATGCTAAAAAACGCCCATGAGCCCCATGCCCATCGGACGCTTTCGGAAAAGGATTCCGAGGAATAGTCCAAGGGGAAATCGCGTACAATACCCGGGGATTGAAACACAAGGGCGTTACGTTAAAATAAAGCGCCATATTTTTGGGAGGATCTATGCGCAAGGGTTTCGGAGTTTTGGCTTTATGGTTCTGTGTTTCGAGTTTCCCGACCTCAGGGGTTTCGTGGGAACCTCAGAAAAATGCCGACCTCTTGCCCACTCCAATGCTCGAAAAAACTTCAGCCACCCAAGCCACTCCGGAGTGCATCGTCCAAAACACCCCGTCACTCGCGCCCCCCAAAAACCAATCCACACTCCAAAAAGCCAAAAAATCGAATGCCTCCAAAAAGGCCAAAGCCGAAAAAAAGGCCAAAGCCGAAAAAAAGCCATCGTTTGTAGAGCTTTCGATCAAGTTCAACGAAGCCATTCGCGCACAAAAATTCGGATCAGCGCTTGCGTACTGCCAACAGGCCTTGGACGCGATGCCCGCAGAGGCTTCGATCGTCGACAGACTCGGCGTCAAACTCAGTTGCGCAGAACTTTATGGCAAAAATGAGCGTTACGAAGAGCAGCTCGCGCTGTTCAGAGAAATCGGGCAAGACATCGAAAAGGAAAACATCGCGGGAAATTTCGCGCGCCATGCGTGCATGGGTGAATCGACAGCCCTGACTCAGCTACAACGTTATGAAGAAGCACGCCAGAAACTCGAAATCTGCATTCGCCAGGACGACACAAACCCGGCGCTGGTAGGCAATCTGGCCGAGCTTTACATGACCGAGGGAAACCTTGACGAATCCATTCGACGTTACCGCGAAGCCGTAAACCTCGCTCCAGGCAACCCACACGCCATCTTTGGACTGGCCTCCGCCCTGGCCCGAAACGGACAGTGGGAGGAAGCTCTGGCACAATTCAGACAAGGCCTCAACGTCGACCCCGAACTGGAATACCTGGATTCGGCTTTTTTCGTCCCAAAAGCCGAGACCGATTTTCAACTGGCCTTTACCTACCTTGCGCTTCACCGCTACCGAGAAGCCGTGTTCCACCTGAAAAAATACGTCGCCCAGGAAGAACGCGTCCAATACAAACAACAGGGACAGGCCATCCTGTCCCAACTTCAAGACTGGCTCCACACCCCAGAGGCAGACGCGGCCGTACACACCTATCCCGTCCTGCTCGACAACGTCCGATCCATCGCCATCGACGCCACCGGACGATACATCGCCTTTGGCACCATCGAACGTCCCACCGCCGAAACCATTGTGTTTCGGGTGCACGTACTCGACACCGTCACCCAAAAAACGACCCAAAAATTGTCAGTCACAAACGACTATCTCGCACAGATCGCCTTTGTCGGCACCTCGACAACCCTGCGCGTGCTCGGCATGAGACAGCGGTTTGAACTCGACGTCACGCAACAAGGAAACCTCTATTCCTACGAAAACAGCAACCAGACTCTCGCCATCGGCCTTAGCCCCAATGCCGAAGAAATCATGCACGTCAGCGCCGACAACAAACTCCTCATCTCCCCGTGGAACGACGTCTTTCACCCCATCCGCCTGACATCAATCTCCAGCGACACCCGCGAGATTTCGCTCCTCCCCAATCACAAAATCATGGCAAGCCTTCACACCAGCACCGACATCGATCTCGTCGACACAGAAACGCATGAAAAAATCGCCACCCTTCCGTACCTCTACAACGTCGCCCACGTCACCCCCCACCCAACCCAGGACGCATTTGTCCTGGGAATGCAGACGGGCGCCGGATGGATCGACACCTCTGGCGAATTGAAATACTTTGTCGCCACCCCATCCCTCAAAGGCGTCGACGCGCATGCTTTCGACCCAACCGGAAAAAAACTCGCCATCCTCGGCAATCACACGCTCGAAATCTGGAACGTCGAGGCGGTAACCCACCCGTGGACGCCCATCATCACCCGCGCAAAATGCCAACTTGGAGATGATAAATCATGTTGAACAAAAATCTCATTCTCACCATCGCGCTATTCAGCACTTTGAACGCATTCTCCGGATGCCAAAAAGATCCCGTCATTCCTGACCGCGAAAACGCCCCCGAAGTGGCCGCCGCCCTGCCCGCACAGCCCGCCCATTCCCCCGCCCCGGCAAGCGACGTGGACAAAGTCACCCCCCAAGCTCGCGAAATCACCCCCGTCAGGGAACGACGTTTCCGCATCGAAGACGAACAAAACACCGTCGACATTTTCAACGAAGCCGCCCCGGCGACGGTCTTTGTGACCCAAAATCAGATCGTGCGCGACTGGCGCACGGCACGAAACACCGAAGTCCCCGCCGGTTCCGGCACGGGCTTTATCTGGGACCTCGACGGACACATCGTCACAAACTACCACGTCATCGACGGCAGCGACAACATCACCGTCACGCTCTACAACCAAAAAACCTATCCCGCCAGACTCATCGGCGGAGAGCCCAAAAAAGACATCGCCGTCCTCAAAATCGACGCCCCCGCCGAAGAACTCGCCCCTGTCCGCATCCCCGAAGACGGATACAGCCTCGCCGTCGGACAAAAAGCCATCGCCATCGGAAACCCCTTCGGACTCGACCACACCCTGACCACCGGCATCATTTCCGCCATGGGACGCGACCAGCGCGGCTATGGCGGCGTCACCATCCGCGACATGATACAGACCGACGCCTCGATCAATCCAGGCAACTCCGGAGGCCCCCTCCTCGACTCAAGCGGACGACTGATCGGCATGAACACCATGATTTACTCCAACTCCGGCGCCTCCGCCGGCATCGGGTTCGCAGTCCCCTTCTCGACCATCAAACGCATCGTCCCCCAAATCCTCCGCACGGGCAAAGCCCAGCAGGTCGGCATCGGAATCTCCATCCTCCCAGACTCCATCGCCCGGCGAAACGGCATCCAAGGCGTCATCATCCGAAGCGTCAACGAAAACTCCCCCGCCAGCAAGGCCGGCCTCGTCGGCGTCTCACAAACCTTCCGCGGAACCTTCATCGGCGACATCATCGTGGGAATCGACGACCAACCCATCCGGAATTACGACGATCTCTATAACGCCCTGGACACCCATCAGCCCGGAGAGACAATCCAGATTCAAATCCGAAGAGATGGCAACCTGATGACCGTCCCCGTCAAAGTCTACGTGCTTCCAGACTAGCCGTTCTGGGGCCTCTGCAAGGGGGGAAGTGTCCCCCCACGTCGCTATTTGCCCTGCGGGCAAATACGCGCCGCCCCCCTCCGTGCGGGGGAAGCCCCCGCGCCCCCACCCACACCCAGACCTCGGCACCGCACAGCGGTGAATGACTGCACACACCAAAAATCCCCAAAAACTGACGCCTCACAAACGCCAGATGAAATCTAAACCCGGGACATACTCGCAATCCCCTTGACGTATTGCGATATTGTGGCGTAAATTGCGCCCTCGCATCGGTAGGGCAAGGCGCCGTGCGATGTCACAAATACGAGGATCACAGCAAACCATGGAAAACGGTCCATGGCCAAGCACGCAGCATAGGAGGGGATGTTGAATTCTTCGAGCAATACTCCCGGAAGCGGTAATTTCAACGGATTGAAGGCAAATCCCGGTACGCCCGCACAGACGGACTCCACCGAGCCGATCATCCAGGAAGTTTACGAGCCCGAGCCCGACGATTATAATTATGTACCGCAGCTCCGCACAGTGGACGAACAGGAGTTACGCAACCTTGCCGCCATTCCTCCCAACACGGGCGTCGATCGACGCGTCTACATGGCAAGTGCCGCATTCCTCATCGCCGCCCTGATTGGCGCAGGAATCGGATTCGCCATTGCCAGCAATGCCGCATCCAACGCAGATGTCCAGCGAAAATCCGCCCTCGCCCGCACGATCAAAACGACGGTAGAACCCAAATTCAAGGCCATCGAGGATCTCGAAAAGCGCATCGACGAATACGCCTCCGGGGCCTACAATGACTCCAGATTCAGCACATTCCCAACCCAGGTGCGCCAGATCAACTTCATGCTCGACATCGCAAGCGATGTGACGGCAGAATCCGTTCTGCTCGTGGGCGATTCGCGCGCAAACCCCATGAAGGGGTTGCGCACATACTCGGCCAAAACCATGCTCATCCGTCAGCTCCTCGAAACGCACATCGCCGAAACGCGAGCGGATTCCGAGTCCATCCTCAGCATCCAGTCCAACGCCGAAGCCGAAGCCCATATCACCTACGCCATGTCCGTCATTCCGGACGCCCTCTACAACATGGCCAAATCCGCGCCGCGCGAAACATACGCCAACGGCGTCATCGACATTTACACCTACAAAGACGTCATAAAGGACGACAACGAGGCTTCGCAGTTTTACAGTCAGCTCAAAATCGACGGTCGATGGTCCGAACGTCAGAGCATCATGAGAGACTATAAACCCGAAAATAAAAAAGAACTCGCCGCACTCGAAGAAGCCGGACTCACCCTCCCAAATCACCTCATCTACAAAGTCACTGACCGTTCCGGAAACCCCAAAAACCTCTTCGCCGATGAGCTCATCCTGGTCGATCGCGCGCTCTTTTTCGGAGCCTCCGCCAACGCCAAAGACCGATACGACTACCGCATCCAGCAACTCAAAAAACTCATCGGCGAAGCCAAACAGGCCAGCGCCACCATCGTGGCCGACCTCGACCAGTTCATCGTCCAATAAATCCTGACCTCGCAGCCCCACTCGGGCTCCGCAGGTCATCCCGTCTTTTCTTCAGTCCTATTCCATAGATTTGTGCCCAGGAGGGAGAGTTGAATTCTTCCAACAACAATTCAAAATTCAAAAACCTTGACGAACTCAAGGCTAAACTGGCCTCCAAAAATGGAGGGGCTTCCGCCCCATCGGGCTTCGGATTCGGAAGCTCCGGCGGATTCGGAGGCGGGTTCGGTGCAAAAATCCCCGCCAGGCGCCAGCAAGAACAGATCATCATCGAAGAGGAAGAAGAAGTCGGTCCCGGCAAACTCTTCGACTATGACATGAACCAGGTCGACGCCTCCCTCCTCCCGCCAAAAGATATCGCAAAACCCATCATGGTCGGCGTCATCGTCGTCATCTCGCTCGTCTTCGGCGGCTTCATCGGATGGTGCTGGCAAAACGTCCTCGCCGAGAGAAACAACGTCAACGAGCGCATCGAAGTCGCAAAAAAAGTCTACGATATCGTCAACCCAAAGGTCGACAACTTCCAGTCCTTTACGCAAATCTTCAAACAACGAAGCGAATCTTTGGGCGCAGGCGTCCTCGCCTACAACGAATCGTTCTTCAATAATGTCATCGTCCCCTACAAAGAACGAAACTTCGTCCTCGACATCAGCAATGACCTGCCCGCAAACGTCATCTCCATGGCAAGCAACGCCGCAAACAACCCCCTCAGCGACCTGCGAAACTATGCCGCAGGCACCACACTCCTCGCCGAAATCCTCGACTCACATATCAGCCTCACACAGCGCGATGCCGAAGAAATCAAACAGCTCCTCGGCACAAGCAGCGCCACCGACCGAAATATCGTATACGCACTCAAAATCGATCGCGCCAAAGCCCTCGAAATCCTCGAAATCGGTTCCGACCGCTTCCTCGAAGCTCTCCGCTCCGATTCCGTCTACCTCGTCAAAAACGCCATCACCGATGATCGCGAGGCCGATAAGGCTTTCAGAGAGATGATCGATTCCGGAAAGATCTCCGCCGAACAGGCCCAGGAAAGAACATACAAACCCGATCCCAAAAAGAAAACAAAAGGCGTCGAGTCCACCCTCGATCCAAACCTCACCGTCCCCAACCGGCTCATGTATGTCATCGCCGATCATGCCGGTAAAACCGAAACCGTCTTCGCCGACGAAATCATTCTCCTCGACCGAAACAAACTCTTCACCTCCAGCGCAAACGCCCTCGAAAGATACCGCTCCCGCATGATTCAAATCCTGCAACTCCTGGGCGAAATCGAGAAAACCACCGACGGGCTCATTTCAAGACTTCACGTCATCTCCACCGAAGATCCACTTTAATCCCCATGCCCTCACTCAAAAAGCTCCCCCTCAGCGCGGGAGCTTTTTTTTTGCAATAACCTCACAGTCCGTATGCGTTCATAGCCAAAATGCACCGTTTCCTCTTGTGAACTCCGCCCGTTTCCGTTCAAGGTTTGCCTATGCAAGGTTTCCATTTATTCACATTCAAGAACATCCCGGTCAGCGTGCAGCCCTTCTTCTTCATTCTCATCCTCATTCTCGCCATTCCCATGGGAAGCGGAATAGGCATGTTACTCTTTGCCGTCAACGCCATCCTCGGCGTCCTCATCCATGAGTTCGGACACGCACTGACCGCCCGACATTTCCACCTCAATCCCGAAATTATCCTCGGAGGGTTCGGCGGCATCACACAACACGCCACGCCGTCCAACAAACGACAGGATTTCCTCGTCACCCTGGCCGGCCCCATGGCCGGACTCGTCACCGGAGGCATCCTTTATGCGATATTCAAACTCTCCCTCCTCACCCCGGCGGCGACGATCTGGGTGTCCTTTCCAAACCTCACAAGTTTCTTTTACTACATGTTCATGATCAATCTGATGTGGGGCATCTTTAACCTCATTCCCATCCGCCCCATGGATGGCGGTCGTCTCCTCGCCCATCTCCTCGCCAAAGTCGCCCGCCCCTCGCGCGTCGAAAATATCCTCTCGCTCACAAGCGTCGTCCTGGCTGGACTCCTCCTGGCCTATGCCGTCCTCAATGCCCAAAGCTTCATGATCTTCATCGCCATCTACCTCCTGGTCATCAACTTTGGCCCCTTCTTAAACCTGTTCAAAAAAGACCAAAAGACACCCAAAATGCAGCTCGTCGGCATTCAGGCCGAGGCCATTTACGAAAAGGGACTCGTCGCCGCCAGACGTCACGACTGGAACGCTCTCGAAGTCCTCGGACATCAGATGAAACGCGCATCCGAAGGCCCAGAACAACTCGAACGCGCCTACGAACTCCTCACCATCGCATGCACAAACCTGGGCAAATATGACGAAGCCCTGGGATACGCTAAACGCGCCAGACAATCCGATTCCGTCAAAAAAGCCACCGAGCGATGCAAACGGTGCGCTTCCTGATTCCTGCGCATTCACGCGCAATCTCCGCAGTTTTATGTTGGGATTACGTGCGCAAAATGTCACAATGATGTCCCATCTTTCCACCGGTCAATACTCGGACATGACACCGGCGAACTCGTCGCAGAATAAAACGGAAATACACAAAAGATGAACACCTGCAAACGCGTGATGATTGTCATCGGGATTCTCATCATCCTGGGCACTATCCTCATCGTCATTCTCAGTCCCAAAAAAGACGTTCTGAAGTTTGACCCCATCGAACCTCAGCTTTCATTGCTCGAACGCGCCCATGCCTCGTGGTTTGGAACCAACCCAAACCTCGACACCGACGATGCACGCGCTTTGAAATGCGAGTGGTACCAATATAAAGCCCTCATCAGCCAGCGCAGCCCAGAATGGCAATCCTCCGTCGAGCCTTTTTTGACCGACGCACTCGCCATGGCGTCCGAAAATGGTTTTCCTGCCCTATACTGGATCGGCGAGGAAGCTTTTGACGAACTCAAGCCATACTATGAAGGGGATGACGCTCAGGGCAAAGCCATTCGCGAACGTTGCGCCGACTTTACCCCCCTTACCCCGGATCTCCGCCTCGACGACGACCGCGCCGACTTTATCGAACTCGCAAAACAGGAAGACCTCCTCGACGCACAGGGAAAAATTCGACCCGAAAAACTGCCCATCGCAAAACTCCTCCACAGACACCTATGGATAACCCTGCTCTCTTCGAGCGTTCCAAGAGCCCAGCTCGAATCCCCAGAAGAACGCACCACTTTCCTGCGATGGCAGGTCGAACTCTCCTCCCTCCCCGTCGAGCGAAAACTCCAGAAACTCGAGCAGTTCCGAAACACCGACGTCGCCTATGACATCGATTTCGCCAAAGCCATCCTCATGCTCCAGAACGGACAACCCCAGGACGCATGTCAGGCATTGCGCAACGGACGTATAGCCGCACAAACCGATTTCCGCATCCAACGATACGAACAAGCCATCGATCAACTCGAACAGGCACACGCCTGCAACCCTCAAACGGCACAAACGCCAACACAAGGAGAACAGCCATGACCGACATGAAAGAAAAATTCTCAAGCCTCTTTAACAAAGCTCAGGAACTCGGCAAATCCGCCGTCGAAACGGCCAAAGCCACCGCCGAAAAAGGCAAGGAAGCCGTCGAAGAACACATCCGCGAGCGAGAGGCCAACGAAATTTACCGAAAATTGGGCAAAAAAGTGTTCAAACTCGCCACCCGTGGAGAACTCCAACTCCCCAGCGAGTGCGACAAATACCTCGAAGCCCTCAACGAACTTTATGACGAGGGCGACAAAGACGACGCCTCCGCCGAAATTCCTGCCTGTAAAGACGGCGAAACCTGCGACAAGGCCGACGACAAGGCCGACAAACCTGCCGACGCCGAAAGCAAGGCCGACGACAAGGCCAACGACACAAAAGAAGACTAACCCTGGGGTATCGACACCCTCCCCCCATGAAGTCCCCGGCACGCTTCGGCGTCATGGAGATAAGCCTTGAAGTGACGCCAAAAGCGGGCGTTGCGGGCCGGCGACTGAGGCCCGCACAGGGGGAAGCGGCGTATGAGGCGCCGGCTATCTGACGATACGCCGGCGCGCCGCGCTATTGGGCTCACGCCCAATACGCGCGGCTTTTTTATTTTGAGGTTTCGGGCAATACCTCAGAACGGCGCCGAATTAGCCGCGGCGGGGGGAACGCCCCCCCGCGCACAAAAACACACCGAAGACCTCGCACCATGCGGTCGCTAGACAATGGCAAACTTGTCAAATTCCGCGTTAATGACCGCGAGTTTCTCCTCGGCAGACATGATGAGGCCGCGCTGGGTAAACTCGTCATAACGCACGGCGCCTTCGTTGAGATAGACGAGGCCGAGCGGAATCGGTTCGGCCTGACGGGCGACACGCATGGCCGCCTGAAAATCCGTCGGATCGTGCGGAACCGTCGAAACGGTCTGCGTCAGACTGCCGGGATCGATGCCGCGGGAATCGGTCAGGAGCTGCAACCTGCCAGGATCCTGGACAAACGCGTCGAGATGCCCTTTCATGAAATGGGGACACCGCTGGCGAATGCGCACAAACGCCAGGCCAGGATGCGCCTGGGCGCGCAACAGCGTGTGATAGAGATGTTCGGGAAGCCAGTCCACGCACTGCGCCACAAACGAGGCATTGACGACCGAAATCGCCGTCGCCAGGGGGTTGATCGGCTCGAGGGGCGCACCGTTGGGATGCGTGTTCGTGCGAGTTTGCGCAGGCGTCGTCGGGGAGGTCTGCTTTTTGGTCAGGCCGTAAATGTTGTTGTCGAGGAGCAGAACGGTCATTTTCATGTTGTAACGCAGGGCATGAATCCAGTGCCCCGCGCCAATGGCGCAACAGTCGCCGTCACCGGTCACGACAAAAATCGACAGGTCGTGACGGCGAGCGCGAATGCCTTCGGCCACGGGAAGGGCGCGGCCGTGGAGGCTGTGAAAACCGTAGGTACCCATGTGATGAGGAAGCCTGGAGGAACAGCCAATGCCGCTGACGACAACGGTTTTTTCGGGGGGAAGGTTCAGATCTTTGCACAGTTTCTGGAGACATTTCAACACGGTGTGGTTGCCGCAGGAAGGGCACCATCGCGGCGCAGCCCCGAGATAGTCTCCCAGCTCGAACTCGCGCAGACGCGGTTCGAGGGTCCAGTCCGTCATGTTCATAACTCAATTCCTTTGAGATGATCCAAAATCGCGCGCTCGATTTCGGAGGGCGCAAGGGGAATGCCGCGGACATGAGACCAGCAGTCGATGTCGCACAGCGTGTGCGCACGCAATACCGTGCACAACTGCGAATACCGGCGAGACTCTCCATAGGATGCCGGATCGGAATAATTCATTTCAATGCAGAGAAGATGTCTAAATCGCGAGAAGATTTCCTTGAGCCCGGGTTCGAGCGGGGAAAGGAATTTGAGGGTCACCGAAGAGACGCGCGAACCGCGGGCGCGGAGGGTGTCGACGGCCTCCTCGATCGCGCCGCGCGGGGAACCCCAGCCAATGACGAGCAAATCGCCTTCGGCATCGCCGTGCACCACGGGGGGCTTGAGGGCGCGCTGAAGCGTCGCCATCTTGGTGCTGCGCGCGCAAAGGGCGCGCTCGTTGATC
>SAMEA3663025__coassemble_1342_pt1 | contig 11028 bp, 7 predicted proteins | sample SAMEA3663025__metabat2_low_PE_002 | metagenome-assembled genome bin SAMEA3663025 (sample SAMEA3663025) | pig gut metagenome | biome: pig gut; feature: pig-associated habitat; material: faeces | place: France | collected 2012 | reverse complement strand
CACCCCTCGAAAATCAGACGTGTGAAAACTTCATGCGTCAACGCCCGATTTGACGGATCCGTTCGCGATACGCGGCGAGGTATTCGGGCTTGGCTTCAAGGGCATCCTGAATCTCGAGATCGAGATCGACGATGCGAGCCATGGTTTCGGCGAGTTTTTGCTCACGCGTCTGGTATTCGTGAACGACAAAATCCATGGGGGCATTTTCGATGCTGTGATGGGCGTTGAGCCAGATCTGACGGTATTTGGAAATCACCTCATCCAAAGCGGGCATGAGGGCTTCGGGATCGGAGGCATGACGCGTCATGACGCGTTCCAGCGCCTGATAGGACTCGACCAGTGGATCGCTCGTATTGGGATAACATCCCATGAAACTCAGCCCCAAAATCAGGGCGCATAGAAATAATTTTGTTCTCGTTCCCATCTTTCAATAGCTATCAATATCTATTTAAATAAAATATGCGCCACCCATATATCCATTTATACAAATGACGCACGACACCGGCGCAACCGCGCCGGAGAAGAACACCCTGCGTGGGAATTATATGTCCAAAAGCCCGCCGCTATTTTTGGATTTTGAACGTTTTTTGGTCGGGGCAAAGGGATCGTCATCCTCGGAAGGTCGTGGTTTTTTGACCACGGTTTTCTTTTCAAATTCGACATCCATGGTCATTTTGTCGGACGCCGTGAGCTGGACCTTCTGGATCCAGTCCTTATATCCCTCGCGCACGAGCCGCAAGGTATAGAGACCGGCAGGGAGTTGCAGGGATTCGGGCAATGTGCCGTGATAGACATCGTTGACGTAGAGTTCGATGCCGGATTCGGCGATATCCCCCTGGAACGTCACCGTGCCGAGCTGCGCCAGTTCCTCATCGATCGAGGCGAGTTCCGCCGCGGCGCGCACGTGATTGGGATCTTTGAGAAGGATGGAACGGCAGACTTCCTGGGCACCGGCCAGATCGCCCTGGGCGCGTTTTTGACGCGCCTGGTCGAGCATGCGGCCGTAGTCGATTTGTTGACGATAGGCGAGTATTTTTTTAACGGCCTCGGCCGTCTGGGCATCGGGCCGGGCACTGGCGGAGTTTAGAAAGGCCTCTGCATCGTCCCATTTTTCGGCCGCAAGGCTTTGTTCGATGGACGAAAAGAGCCCAGCCAACTTGTCGTCGGATATCTGGATGGGCTGCGCCTCGGGAACCGGTTTGGACATCTGGCTGTACACAATGGCCACGATCACCCCGATGAGTACGACGGACACAATCGCCACGATGATCAAAAGTGCCTTGCGATCGCGCGAGGCATTCGGATTGATCACCACCGGCTGGACGATCCCCTGCGGAAGGACGATGGAGACGCTTTTTTCCGGCCCCCCCACCCCGGAAATCGTCCCGCCCTGTAGCGCGAACCCAGAGACGCCAGACGTCCCGGAGACACCAGATGTCCCGGAGACGCCGGACACACCACTCGATTCCCCGGCGCTCGCCCCATGCGCCGCAGCCGCCAGATCCGACTCGCTCAGCGCCCGGCTGACCGCACTCATCGTCAGAATCCCCGCATCCGACACCCCGGGCATCAGGCGCGTCTCAGCATCTTCCGAAAGTTTCTGCAAATCGACGCGTCCAAGACTCATCGAACTGAACCCCGCGCGTATCTGCGGCGCGTCAAGCGCCAGCGATATCGCGTTGAGAAGATCCGTCGCCGTCTGCGGGCGTTTGTCGGGTTCCTTGCTCAGACACTGATCGATGACCTCGCAAAGCGTCTCGGGAATGTTCTGCTCCCCCTGAATCATCGTCGAAAGCGGCGGCGCAAACTCATTCACGTGTTTGTACAAAATGACATTGTCGTTCTGCCCCACAAACGGCTTGCGCCCGGCAATCATCAGATAAAACATGACCCCAAGCGCATAAACATCCGTTCTTGTATCCGAATGTCCGGTCAAAATCTGTTCGGGCGCCATGTACGAGGCACTCCCGACGAGCTGCTGCTCCTTGGTCACGTCCTCCTGTCCCTGCGCGAGCTTGGCCAGCCCGAAGTCGAGTATTTTGACATAATTTTTCTCGCCCTCCAGTTCACACAGCACGATGTTCGCAGGCTTGATATCCCTGTGAATGAGCCCAAGCTTGTGCGCCTCGCCGATTCCCTTGAGGGTCTGCACCGCGATGGGAAGAAAGACGTCGAGCGTCATGGCCCCGTTCTGCTTGATGAATTTGCTCAGCGTAATCCCCTGCGCATACTCCATCACGATGTACGCCAGGTTTTCGTCGCGGCCATAATCAAAAATCGTCACGATGTTGGGATGCTGCAACCGGCTCAGCCCCTTGGCCTCGCGTTCAAAACGCCCCAGCGCGTCTTCGTTGTCGATGAGGTCCGGATTGAGCACCTTGATACACACGTTGCGGTTGAGGTTGGTCTGCTGTGCCAGATAGACGACCCCCATGCCCCCCTTGCCGATGCGGCGGACGATCTGGTAGCGCCCCGAAATGGTCTCCCCTTCCAGCTCGTCGACACACAGTCGCCTGGGCGATTTCGGGGGTGCCGGGGGCATTCCCACCTGTGAGTCCATCGCACACGTTTTATCCTCATCCATCATGGCCATGGCCGCCTCCTGTTGCGCCATCTCAATCCTCGTTTCGCCCGGCCGGAAAATGGCGAAAAACCCCTAGTTTAATAGTCTGTTATGACGTGGTAACGCAAGCGTTCTGTCGATTTTTCGCGGACGGGCGAGCCGCTATCCGCCCCTGGGCGGATACGCGGCTCAGGGCGCGTCGCTATCCGCCCAGGAGGCGGATACGCGCCGCGATCTTTTTTTGGGCCAATCCCACACAAAAATGGCCGCGCGTATCGCAAACCCCCAAAGGGGATTTGCGATAGCACGGCCTGCCCGGCGTATGACGCCAATGGCGACATAGCCGGGCCACACAAAGAGAATTTTGTTTATACAAATACATGTTTATACAAATACATATATATTTCTATCTATATATGTCATACAAATCATGATTTTTACGTTTAAACCGCAACGCAATCGCGTTATCATATCATGTCTTATGTTTTTTTGTGGCAATCGACACTCAGCCGTGCGGAGGAAAACGATGAAATTGACAAAAGGATATGTTCTTTTGGCCGCCATCATGGTGTGTGGCTGCGGAAATGACGGGGTGATTTCGGGGCCGGGCATCATCGACGAATGCCAGGGAGAAAACTGCCCAGACGACAACCCGGGCGACGACAACCCGGGCGACGACAACCCGGGCGACGACAACCCGGGCGACGCCTGCGAAACGGTCTGTCTGCCCGGCGCGACGCGATGTTCGGCGGAGGAATCGTGGATTTGTGCCGAAAGCACCTCGGGCTGCCCGGAATGGAAGTCCGCCCCATGCGCCGACGGAACGGTCTGTGACGATGACATCGGCCAGTGCATTCAGGCCTGCACGGAGGTTTGCGACCCGGCCGAGCCCGTCCGGTGCACATCGGAGGGCGTGGCCAGATGCGAGCCGGATGCGACGGGATGCGCGGTGTGGAACGTCGTCGAGACGTGCGCCCAGGGAACCCATTGTGACGAATCGACCGGAACTTGCGAATCAGGGTGCGCGGAGGTCTGCCCGGAGGGGGCACGCCTGCGCTGTACCGAGGAAGGCATCGAGGAATGCAATTCGGACGAATCGGGATGCGCCGAATGGTCGCTCGATCCGTGCGAACCCGGGACGTACTGCGACGAGGGCGAAATGACCTGCGTCGCCTGCGCGGAGGTCTGCCCGGAGACGCCAAAACGGTGCACGGCCGGCGGCATTGAGACGTGCAGCGCGGACGCCCACGGATGCGCACAATGGACGGTCGAAACGACGTGCGAGGCGGGACAGAGCTGCGACGCGGCGACCCTGACGTGTGTCGACGGATGCAAGACGTCGTGTGACGCGGGCGCAAAACAATGCAACGGCGCGCAGGTCCAGGAATGCCGGGTGGTTTCGGGATGTCCGGAATGGACGGTCGTCGAAACGTGCGGCACGGGATACGCCTGCGAGGGCGGCACCTGCGTCGTCCAGTGCAATAACGCCTGCGAGGCGGGCAAAAAGCGGTGTTCCGGCCAAAAAGTTCAGGAATGCCGGGCCCAGGCGAACGGATGCCTGGCCTGGGTCGACAGCACCACATGCTCCGACGTCCAGACGTGCAACGCCTCCACCGCCACGTGCGAATATACATGCGGCAGCGACTGCGCCCCCTTTACGATCGTCCTGCTGCCGGACACGCAGAATTACACGCGATCCTCCAATGGCATCTATAAAAAACAACTCCAGTGGATCGTCGACAACAAGACAAAAGAAAATATCAAATTCGTCATTCATCTTGGCGACATCACCAACAACAACACCACAGAACAGTGGAAAATTGCATCTGCCGCCCACGAAGTCCTGGACAAGGCCAAAATCCCCTACGCCATCGCCACGGGAAACCACGACTACATCAACGACTCGCCGTCGCGCGGGGCGTCCAAATTCAAGACGTATTTTAACGACGCCCGGATGAACAAGGCGTTTGGCAATCCGTCCTGGTTTTCGGGGTACAAATACGACACCAATTCGTACTCGACGTTCAAGGTGGGGAACATCCCGTTTCTGGTGCTCGCGCTGGAATACGCGCCGCGCAAGGACGTCATCTGCTGGGCCAATGAGGTCATCAAAAAACACCCCGACCACCGCGTCATCGTCGAGACCCACAGCTATCTGACGCACAATTCAGGCACGGACGACTCGAAGTACGCGGGCGGTGCGGACGGCCGCTACGTTCCCTACGGCCTCAACGGAAAAGAGGTGTACAACGAACTCGTGTCGAGGCATTCCAACGTCATCATGGCCGTCGGCGGCCACGTCGGCGACTCGGAGTTCCGCCAGAAAAAAGGCAACACGGGAAACGTCATCAGCGAGATGCTCGTCGATTATCAGTTTGAAAAGAAATGCAGTTCCGGGGCGTGCAGCGCGCACTGTCTCCACGAGCCGGACTCCGGCAACGGGTGGATGCGAACGCTCAAGTTCGACCCCAAAACGAACAAGGTCACCGCAAAATCCTTTACGGTCATGCCGAACTCCTATTTCTCGGGCAGCAAACCCCAGTTTTACTGTTCCGAACTCGTCAAGACCCTGGCCAGCGGCGAATCGACCCTGCGCAACTGGTATCCGGCCAACAAGGACGACAAGGTACACCAGTTCTCGTTTGAATGCCCGTTTGCCAGTCCCGTCAATTACAAGTTCAGCGACAAGGGCGCGGTGACCTTCGGCACGCGCGTCATCAACGGCGTGGGCGACGGCCAGCAGGAATACCCGGCCGTCGCCGTCAACCGGCAGACGGGCACCTTCGTCGCCGTCTGGGAAGACGACTCGAGTTCGGCCGACGGCTCCGGACATGACATCGCCGCCCGCATCTTCTACGGCGGCGGCTGCAACAAGGTCAGCCAGTTCTTTGTCAACGCCGAGACCGCCGGCGATCAAGGCACCCCGGATGTCGCCATGGACAAGGACGGAAACTTCGTCGTCGTCTGGGCCGACGACAAGGACGCCAACGGCGTCTACGAAATCTTCATGCGCGGCTTCGACGCGTCGGGAAAAGAACGCTTCGCCCGAAAAACCGTCAATTCCGTCGCCAAGGGCCAGCAGAGAAATCCCGCCATCGCCATGAATCCCAACGGACAGTTCGTCGTCGTATGGGAAGACGAGTCCAACGGCGCCGACACCCCGCAGGTCTTTGTCCGCGGATTCAACGCCGACGGCAGCCAGCGCTTCGCTGACCGCAACGTCGAGGGCACCGTCCAGGGATCGCGCCAAAAACCCGACGTCGGCATCGCCGACGACGGCACGTTTGTCGTCACCTGGGAAGACGACAAGGACGCCAACGGCGCCTTCCAGGTCTACGCCAAGGGCTTCAACGCCGACGGCAGCGACCGCCTCAAGACCTTTGTCGTCAACTCCGTCTCCGACGGCCAACAGCTCAACCCCTCGATCGGCATGAACGGCGACGGCACGTTCTACATCGCCTATGAAGACGACGCCGACAAAAACGGCGTCTATCGCGTCAAGGCACGCGGATACAATGCCGCCGGCACCCAGATCTTCGCCGACACCCACATCTCCGCGGCCGGCGAAAAAATCTCCAACCCCGTCGTCTGCGTCGCCGCCAGCGGAAACGCCGTGTTCGGATGGCACGCCGCCGGTCTCAACAACGGCGACATCCGACGACGTTCCTACAACCTGGCCGACAAAAAACTCGGCGATGCCGCCAACGCAAACTCCGTCACCACCGGCATCCAGCGCCAGCCCGCACTCGGATGCACTGACGCCGGAAAAACCGTCTGGCTATGGAGCGACGATATCGACGGAAACGGTTACTACGAAATCTACGGCCGCGGTTTATAACTCGACAGACGATAGTCTTAAATAGAATGGTTTTAATATCTATTGATATGTTTTAATAGATATTAAAACCTTTTTTTAAGACAACATATCTCACACGCATTGAGTCGTAAAATACATTTTAATATATTATCAATGACAAGCGGACTTATTTTGGCGCTCGTCTATGCGCCGCATGGCGCATACGCCTCGCAGGCGTCGCTATTGCCTGCGGGCAATACGCGCCGCCCCTGATGACCGGATGTCCCAAAAACTCTAAGGTTTACGGGCTTCATCCAGCGCATGGCACAACGCACACATCGCCCCGACGGTCGGTTCCAGCACTTTTTCGTCGATGTCGAACGTGTCGGCGTGCAGCGGGGCGCACCCATTGGCTTTTTTGACGCCCATCATGGCATACAGACAAGGGATTCGCGCCGAAAAGGACGAAAAGTCCTCAGACGCCATCTTCATGTCCACCGCGGCGGCAACATTCATGGCCTGCCACACATGGCTCGCACAGGCGACCATCGCCGCATCATTGATGACGGCCTCTGCGCCAAGATACAGGACCGTCTCCACCCCGACGCGGCACGCGTCGGCCACGCCCTGCGCGGTTTCTTTCAACACGCCAAAGATTTGGCGAATCTCCTCATGCGACGACGCACGGAGGATGCCTTCCATCGACGCCGAACCGGCAATGACGTTAAACGCACACCCTGCCTGCAGTCTGCATATCGACACCACCTCATTTTTTTTCGCCCGCCGTCGCGCCATGGCGGCATAGACCGACGACACGATTTGCGAGGCGGCCCACAGGGCGTCGCGTCCTCGCTCCGGGTAGGCGGCATGCGCCGCCTCTCCCGTCACGGAGATGACAAAGCGCGCGGAAGCGGCCCACACCGCCCCCTGACACAGCCCCAATTTGCCCGCCTCAAGATCGGGATCGCAGTGAATCGCCAGCATCCGACGGATACCAAAGCGCTCCAAAACGCCCTCCCGGCACATCCATTCCGCGCCGGACGGCTTTTCCCCCGGCGCCCCTTCCTCGTTGGGCTGGAAGACAAACACCAGGTCATGCGCAAGACACGGCGAACCAGCCGAAGCGCGCGCCATGCGTTCCGCCACCCCGAGGGCCACGGCAATATGGGCGTCGTGACCGCAGGCATGCATGCACCCGTTGGTCGCCGCAAACTCAAGTCCCGTGCGTTCGGTCACCGGGAGCGCATCCATGTCCGCGCGATACCCCAGGGCGCCCAGCGACGAATCCCGTCCCCGCAACACCCCAACTACCCCGGTGCCCGCCACCCCACACGTCACCCCGATGCCAAGCGCGCCAAGAATCTGCGCAATGCGCGCCGACGTCCATGTCTCTTCATACCCAAGCTCCGGGTGGCGATGAAATTCCCGGCGTATCTGCACAATATCCATACAAACGGCCCTCCCAGGCCAAAAGACATCCTTTCAAATTTTAGACTTTTCCTAACGCCGTGTATACCATTCCGACGGCCATTGAGGCCCCCAAAAACCAGGAGGTGTCCCCCATGCATGGAATCCACAAACTCTGCGTTATCCCGTTACTCCTGCTGAGCGTGCTGCGTCTGAGCTGCGCCACCCAGGCCGTCCAGAACGACACCCCGTCCAGCACACGAAGTCCGGTCGTATCCCCCGAAGTGATGGATGTGACGACCGAAGCTCCGCTCCCCGACGTCACTCCCCAACCCAACGAGGCCCCCATGCTCCGACTCGCCGTCATTTCCGACATGAACGGGAGATACGGATCCGCAGAATACGACCCCGAAGTCGTCAAAGGTATCGACAAAATCATCGAAGAACACCCCGACATCGTCATCAACGTGGGCGACATGGTCGCCGGACAAAAAGCCAAACTCAACTACCGAAAAATGTGGGCGGGATTTCACGAAACCGTCACCAACCGGCTCAAGGAAGCCGGCATCCCCATGGCCCAGGTCGTCGGCAATCACGACGGGTCCGCCTATGAACGCTACGCCAACGAACGCGCCATTTATATCGACGAATGGAACCAGCACAAACCCGATCTGGAGTACGTCGACGACAGCCAATACCCTTTGTATTACGCGTTTACCCTAAAGGGCGTCCTCTTTATCGGTCTGGATGTCTCAACCCTCGATCCGCTGAGCGAGGAACAGTTCACGTGGCTGGAAAACCAGCTCAAAAACAATCCCACACAAACGCGGCCTGTCGTCTTTTTTCACGTTCCGCTGTTCCCCATCACGACGATCAAGCCCACCGAGATATGCCGGGACTCGCGTCTTGAAGAACTCCTCTCCAGGCACCGCGTCCAGCTCGTCCTCAACGGGCATCAACAGGCCTATTTTCCGGCACACCTCAACGGCGTCACCTATGTGCATGCAGGCGCCATGGGCGGAGGCCCGCGCCCGGTGCGACAGAACGACGGCATCGCCCCAAAAACCCTGACGTTTGTCAACCTCTATCCCACCCACGACCCGTACATCGACAGCCATCTGCTCGAAGGCCAAAACGGCGAGCATTTCAACCACAATCTTCTGCCGACGTATATCGTCTTTGGAAACAGGATTCTCCCCCGGCTTGACATCTCGCTCGAAGACGCACAATTTGCCCACGAGTACATGATTTCACCCCACATGACCAAAACCCAGATGATCACGCTCATCGAGGCGTTGCGCGCCAACGGGGGCGACTGGGGACGGATCCCGGACTGGACGGCCACCGGCCCCGCCCCCGCGGTGCGCGACCTTCCCCCCGATTCCGCCGAACAATGACGGTATCGTGAGAGACGCCGCGTCCGTATCTGCCGTGAGGGGGGCGCGGCGTATTGCCCCAAGAGGGCAGGCCCCCTTGGGGCAATAGCCGCGTTGGGGGGACACTTCCCCCCCACACACAAAAAAAGGAGAACCGATGACCCCGAACCATACATTTCGCCACGGCGCGCTATGGATTGCGCTGTTGGGCATGCTGTCTTTTCCGCGATGTCAGGAGACAGCAAGCGAGGCGGAACCGATGACGCGACAGCTCAATGCGTTGGCGGAAGCGCTCGAAACGGCCGGGGACTGCCAGTCGCGCGGGGAGATTTTGAAGCGATGGACGGCGGAAAACGCCCCTCAAATGGCCGGATGGAAACGCGAATTTCAGGCTTCATGCGCATCCGGAACCGTCTCCAGGTGCATGAGTCTGCAACTGCTCGCGTCCGCCCGCGTCGAGGTTGCGCTCAAAGGATGCGGAGAGAGCGATTTGGGAGAAACACTCGCGACGATGAACCAGAAACTCGGCACCGCCATTCGGACGCCATAGGGCAAAAGCCGCCGAATCCGTTGACACCTCCTTGTGATTCGGTCTACAACGCACGGCGTTTTTGCGGCACAAAACGTGGCCCATAGGAGTAGCATTATGGCGATTAAAATTCGCAAAAAAATTGAAGAAGAAGCCCCGCGTCAACCACTCGAACCCGAGGTTCTGCCCCCGGAAGGGGCTTCTGCAGCGCCCAAAGAGGCGACCGCCCCCGAAATGAGCGACAAATTTCTGGCGACATCGGGGTCGATTTTTTCGTGGTTGCTGGAACACCGGCGCATGGTCATCGGCGTGAGTTGCCTCATTGTGATTGCGGCTTTTTCGTGGTTTGGCATTCAGCGTTATCTGGACAGCCGGGTGGCCGCCAGCAATGAGCCCCTCGTTTCGGCCCTCGTCACCTACACCGCATACACCCGGGCTCAGGCCGACGAAATCGAAGCCGCCCGGCAACAGTATCTCGAAAGCCAGGGCATCGCCGCCGAAACCTCGGACATCCTCCGCTTTTCCTACACCGTCCCGAACGATGCGGCGCGATACGGTGCCATCGAAGCCCATCTTCAGAAGGAACTCCCTTCCATAACCCACGAACAGACCCGCACAACCGGCGAACTGATGCTCGCGGGCACCATGGCCAGGCTCGACCATAAAGACGGCGCGCAAAGCGCCTACGACAAGGCGGCCGCCAGTTCAAACGGGGACATCAAGCTCTTTGCGCAACTGGGACAGGTCGAACTCCTCGTTTCTCAGAAAAAAAATCAGGAAGCCATCGCCCTGCTCGACACCATCCTCACCGCTCACCCGGGGTTCAGTTCCTACGCCACCCTCAAAAAGGGACGCATTTACGAGCTGAACGGAGAAATCGACAAAGCCATCGCCGCCTACAGTCAGGTCGTCAACGAATTCGGACAGGATGACGACAAGGCCAGCGCCAGCGCCCGCCTGCGCTTCCTGACCCCGGACTGGCAGAAACACATCAAGGTCGCTCCCGCGCCCCAGGCCGCCCTATGATCCCACGGCTCCTGCACCTTTCTTTCTCGACGCTCTGCGCGCTGGCCCTCGCCGGCTGCGCCTCGGGTTCCGGGCAGACCGCGCGAACCCTCCCCCACAGCGCGCAGTTCGACCTCGAATACGACTGGGTCTACCCCCTCAATTCCTCACCCGTCAAACCGCTCGGCGGAAATCCCCTCGAACTGGGAAACGTCAGCACCTCCGGCGGCGTCACCTACGTCGCCTCTTCCCTTGGACGCGTCGTCGCCATCGACGAAGCCAAAGCCCTCCCCGTCTGGAATATCTCCATGGACATGCCCGTGACCGCGGGCCCAGTCGTCACCACACAGGC
>SAMEA3663025__coassemble_1331_pt1 | contig 11089 bp, 7 predicted proteins | sample SAMEA3663025__metabat2_low_PE_002 | metagenome-assembled genome bin SAMEA3663025 (sample SAMEA3663025) | pig gut metagenome | biome: pig gut; feature: pig-associated habitat; material: faeces | place: France | collected 2012 | reverse complement strand
TGGCCATGCCATGTGCCCTTTTCGCGTTTCATGAGGGGGGGGAGGCTACGATAAAATGTCGAGAAAGTGATCTGCGGCCGCAAGTCCCGACGCGATGGCCTCCACGATGGTGGAACCGCCGGTTTTGCAGTCGCCGGCATAGATGAGGTTGTCTGGAACGGGATCGGCCTTGGCGTCGGCCCGGCTCCCGATGGCGCGGATGATGCGCGAAAAATAGGGGATCTCAATCACGGAGTTGGGCAGGGGAACCCATCGCCCGTCGACGTACTGATTGCGGCGTACGTGGAGCCCAAGAAGCTCGCCGTGGGCAGAAATGGCCTCAGGGCTGGACATGCCGCACAGGCTGATGTCTTCATGGAGAAGCGCGAGAAATTCCGGCCTCGAAATGCGCATGTCACTGATGCGCCGACGGATGAACATCTCCACGTCCGAGGCGCCCATACGCCGGGCGGTGAGGGCACAGTCGGCGGCGACATTTCCGCCACCAATGACGGCAACAGCCCCGGAGGTGCGGTACTTTTCGGGCTCCTGCAGGTATTCGCGATAGGAAATGCTGAGGGACTCGCCGGGAATGCCTAGGGCGATATCATGGGGTTCGCCGGTGGCGACGATGACGCCGTCATAGACGGAACACAGGGCCACCGGATCCTCCACGGGGCTTTGCAACTTGAGATCGATGAGATCGCGATGCGGGATGAATGCCCAGTCTTTCTGAATGACATCCCGGGGAAGACGTTCCTGCGGAATCATGGTCAGGGCACCCCCCAGAAAGGAGCGTGCCTCATAGAGCGTGACCCGGATGCCATGCCGGGAGAGACGCGAGGCGGCCGCAATACCGGCAGGACCGCCGCCAATGATGGCGATCCGTCGCGAACTGGGAACGGGCGATGCACAGGGATCCGCCTCGCGATAACGATCGAGAATGGTCGCCTGGACGCGAGGAATGTTGATGGCAAAATCGACGTGATGACGCGTGCATGCCTGCATGCAGAATTTGTCGGGACAAATGAGTCCGCAGGTCTGCCCCATGGGATTCGTGCGCGTGATGGCTTTGACGGCATCGCTCCAGCGGCCGGCAAGGGCCGCCTGGATGAATTCCTGGGGGTTGCAGTTGACCGGACAGGCCGTCATGCACGGACTGTTACGGCAATTGAGGCAGCGATGAAGCTCGGCGTCAAGCTGCACGCGAGTCAGATAAAGCGCCGATTTTCGTGGGGACGTGGTCATGGAAAACCTCCCGGGTCGTTTTTGCTTGCGCGTCGCGCGCGTCATTCATAGATTCCAGCGTTTCTGTGCGTCAAATCGAATCATGCGATTGGCGCGCGGTATTATAAGCGGAGCATGATAAAAAGACGATAGAACAAAACATGGCTCAGGATCAGAACAGAGACGGCACTGCAAGCCGGGACAATGCCTCGGGAAATCAACCGCCGCGTCGAACGCATCGCGAAACGGTGTATCACGCACCCAAAAGTCGAAAGAACGAAACCGATCGCCCCGAACATCGACGCGCAAAACCTCCACAAAAGGCGCAAAATAAAGATTCTCGCCCGTCCAGGGACGCCAGACATGGTACGCGAAACCCAAGGCAGCTCGTCGTCGAAACACTTCTGAGAATCGACAGCGGCGGGTATTCCAACATCGTATGGGATTTGGCCATCAAACGCGCAGAGCTCAGCAACCTCGACAAAATGCTCGCCACGCGCATTTTCTATGGCACGCTCTCCAACATGCGCCTCATCGATGCCCTGTGGACGGATATCGAGCCCGAAATGCTGACGCGTGCAGACGCCGTCGTCCGCATGACGTTGCGAAGCGCGATGTATCAGCTCGTGTTCCTCGACCGCGTGCCCGCCTACTCGATCGTCTCGACCAGTGTCGATGTCGTCAAACGCCTCCGGAATCGCGCCGCCAGCGGCTATTGCAATGCACTCCTCCGAAAAGCCGTGGCCCGTCAGGAGGCTGGAACCCTGCATTACACCCCCACCGGAAATGCGCTCGAAGATTTCGCCGTCCAGTACAGCCTCAACGACGATCTGGCCTCCCTGCTGATGCGGGAGTTCGGCGCAGAAGCCCCGGTCGTGGCCGAAAGTATGCTCGCCGTGCCGCGTATGGTCCTGCGCGTCAACCGTTCAAAAAGCACCATGGCGGATCTCCTGGCGATTCCCGACATCCAGATCGACCCCTGCGATCGTCTCCCACAAACCGCATGCGCCGTGCTCGCGCGTCACGAAGCCATCGATGACGCCATCGAACGCGGCATCGTCTGCGTGCAGGACGAAGCGGCACAACTCGCCGTGACCGCCCTGGGCGCACCAGCCTCTTGGGCCCCCGAACAGCCCCAGGTCCACATCTGGGATGCCTGTGCCGGACTGGGCGGAAAAACCATCCATCTCATGGACGAAATCGCCTGCACCCCGACACACCGAAAATACGCCATCCTCAGCACGGATCTCTATGCCAACAAGCTCGAGCGCCTCAAGGATTACCAGCAAAAACATTTCCCCAATCAGCCCCTGCTTGTCAAGGCGCGCGACTTGACCGTGGGCGGCAGCGTCCCCATGGCGCCGTTCGACGTCATTCTGGTCGACGCCCCGTGCTCCGGTCTGGGCGTCCTGCGCCGACATCCCGAAGTCAAAATGACGCGCACCGCCGAGGCCATCGACGCCCTCGTCAACCTCCAGCGCGACATCCTCGACAACGTCTGCCGACATCTGCGCCCGGGGGGCATCCTCGTCTACGCCGTCTGCACCATCACCGCCGAGGAATGCGAAAATCAGGTCGCCGATTTTCTCGCGCGTCACCCCAACTTCCGCCAGGACGCACTCCCCGGCCCGTGTTTTGGCCAGACTCCGCCCTCCCAGGTCAAATTCATGCCCCATGTCGATGGATGCGACGGTTTCTTTGTCGCCCGTTTCGTGCGCGAGACGTAGCACGGCTCAAGCAAGGGCTCTTTTTTTGGGCGGCGCTATCGGGGCAATGGCCCCGATACGCGCCCGCCGCGCGGCTATCTCGGCCTACGGCCTCAATACGCCGCCCGTTCTTTTATGTGCAGTGACCACCTTAGGATACAGCGCATCCCACCACACATTCCCCACGCGTTCCAACGCACCTGAGGCCTGGGCTGAGTTCCTGATCTTCGATTCTCAAGGATGTTTTTCGGAATATGATTAATCTCATCGTGAGTCTTCTTATTGGCGCGGTTTCATGGGTATTGACCGCTCTTTTCTTCTCCTTCTCCGTCTGGGCTGGAGTGTTTCCCTTTTTTGTATTTACAATTGTGGCCTTGATTGTCCTCAATCGACGGACGGCAAAAAAGGTCCAGGCCGTGGTCAGAAAGGCCGAAGAAATGATGGCAAACCTTCCCAAGCTGCCCAGCGAACAGGCCAGGACAATCTTGCTCAACAAAACCATCGATCAGCTCAAGGAAGCCTACAAATATAAAAACTATCAGTTTTTCCTTGCACAGAATATCAACGCACAGATTGGGACAATCTATTACCTTCAAAACAAGCTCAAGGACGCGCGTCCTTATCTCGAACACGCCTTTGTACAACAGGGCGTCGCCATCGCCATGTATGCCTGTATTCTGTATCGCGAAAATGATGTCACCGGCATGACCGCCGCCTTTGAACGGACGCTCAAAGTCAACAAAAAACAGCCGCTCATCTGGAACCTCTATGCCTGGTGCCTCATGCAGCTCAAAAAACGCGACGAATCCATCGCCGTCCTCAACCGATGTCTTGCCGACAATCCCGGGGATGCCATCACCAAAGAAAACCTCGATCTCGCCAAAAATAGCGCCAAAATCAAAATGCGCGGTTACAACGAACAATGGTATCAGTTCCGCCTCGAAGATCCCCCCATGATGAAAATAAACCAGCAATTCGACAAACGCGCCATGTTTAGAGGACGATAGGTTTTCAGTCCTCGCCCCGGTCAAGGTGTTTCAAGAGTTTTGACGCATCCAAAGCTACCGGCAGGAAGGAAATCCAGCGAGAGGGGGTCGGCGCGTATTTGCCCAATGGGCAAATAGCGACGTTGGGGGGACACTTCCCCCCCCCACACATATTGACAGCATTCATCATCACGCATTGATATTAAAACATCGCACTTCAGGAAAATAGATATGAAATATCCTCGCTGTGGTTTTGCGGCACGCATTATATCTGAAATGACTGGCGAACAGTCGTGTCACGTCCATGACGCCATTGATTTTCTAGATCAAAATGAAACGCTCGACGAAGCGCTCGTCGAATACGTCACCATTGTGATGCAAAACGCGGGATGTCATGATGAAATCTGCGCCCAGACGTTGTGCGCGATGTTTGAATTTTTTTGGAGCGGTCATGCTGGAATTGCGCATCACCAAATGCCGGATATATTTTCGCGATGGATGGCCGCGCATGAGGCACAGGCCGATGTACAAAAAATGATCGCGTGGATTGAACGATCGGATAATCCGTTTATATATGGCGACAATAGAATTATTGTATATGACCGTGACCGCGAGCTGTATTCCACGCCACAACTTCTTCTGATGCAACAAAAACTCGCCGATCAGCTCAAATTCTGGGTGCGTCCGCTTGAGATTCCTCCCGAACAGGTCACGTCTTTTCAACAAAAACTGGAAGGCATCGAAGGACTTCATCCCAATCAGCGCGCGGCCATTGAACACATCTGGACGTCGCGTCTGACCGTGGTGACGGGCGGACCGGGGACGGGCAAAACCTCAAAAGTGGTGACGACGGCACTCCAGATGGCGGAGATCTTTGGGATCGGAAACGACGATGTGTTTCTCACGGCGCCCACGGGCAAAGCCGCGCAACGCATGGCCGACTGCCTGAATAACGCCTACGAAGCCATGACCCTGCATCGGCTGCTCAACCTCAGACCCAATGCGCGCTCGCCATATAGGCCGGGCAACGCGCTTCCTGCAAAACTCGTCATCGTCGACGAAGTGTCCATGATGGCGCTCCCGTTGGCCGAAACGCTGTTTATGGCCCTCAATCCTGACGATACACGCCTCGTGCTTATCGGCGATCCACAGCAGCTTTCACCCGTCGATGTGGGCGAAATCCTGTCCAACTTCATGAAGCCGGATTCTAAAAAAGCGTTCTATCGACAGCTGGCTTCATGTCGTGTGCATCTCACAAAAAATTATCGCGTGCTCAACATCGACAGCGTTCGGAAAGACAATATATATAATGTTCAGCAAAAAGTCGCCGACGGCGCATGGAATGCACTCGAAACGATATCTTCAAAAGACGCTTCGGCGCTGAGTTTTGAACAGTTTGAATATTGTGCCAATATCGAACAGACTGGCGATATTCTAAAAAAATGGTGCCGTCGCATTTGTGAGGATTACCGGTCTGCGTTTCATGCCGAACTCAGATCGGATGCTCAAAACTATCCCGATTTGGAATCTTTTAAACAGCGAGATATTGAGCGTATCGAACGTTTGTATAAACATCTGGATGCCGGCTACCGTGTGTTATCTTCGGTCAACGAAGGACGCTGGGGTGCGGATAATCTCAATGCCTTTGTGATTCGCGAACTTGGGTTGGGCACGGGTCGGTTCCCGTGCGGCTCGCTCGTCATGCTGACGCAAAACGATTATCGCATCGGACACTTTAATGGCGAGACGGGCATCGTGGTCAGAATGCGCAGACGGGAGACGGGAAATTGGGCGACCATGGTGGCATTTCCCAAAAGTTCTCGCCAAAACGACGCTTCGGAATCCTCCACCCCGAATCTCTCTTTTGATTTTGAACCGATAGAAATTCTATCCTCCATGATCGTACCCGCCTTTGCCATGACGATACACAAATCTCAAGGATCCGAATATGCGCACGGGCTCATCATCCTGCCGCCACGGGATTCTCTGCTTTTATCGCGCAACCTTTTGTATACGGCGATTTCGCGCACGCGTAAAGGGGCAACCCTCGTTGCCACTCGCGATGTGTTTAAATCCTGTGTGGCGCGAACGCCCATCGAGGAACCTGGGCTTGTATAGAGGTTCATGGATGCCTCATTCATCTTTTCCATAAATACAAAATAAAGGATGACAGCACTGCTGCCCCGCAACTTTTCAGAACAGCGCAAGCTGAGGATTCACAATGGGTTCCGAACCAACTATAAAGCCACATTTTTGTGGGACAGCAGTAGCCGATACCAATGAAGCATGCGGAAATGAGAACACTGTCAATTGTACAAAATTGACTGGATGGCTCAATGGTGACTGCAATTTAGGTGTTTGCAAGATAATACAATGTATTGATGGATATTCACTTGTGACGGGTACAGATCCCATTACAGGAAGCAAAACCTACCGTTGTGTCAAATCATAAAAACACACGTTCGGCGTATCGCGACCGCGATAGCCGAACGCGCTGGGCGTATCGGCCAAAAGGCGGATAGCCCGCGCCCAGACAAAAAACTTTCTATATCTATAAATTGCTACAAAAATCACGGCGAATACCGCGCGCCAAATCGTTCAAAACCGGATTTTATCTATTGGGCGGTGCCCCCCACTGACGCGCGTACATCACACATACTTAAACGATATAGGCGCACGCGCGTTTCCACTGGATGCGGCCGCCTCCCATGTCATAGGTGGACGCCAGACATCCCAGCGGTTCGTATCGCAAGACGGGATATGGCGACACAATGTCGTTGGGGGAGACGTCGACTTCGCCGGTTTCGCAAATCGTACGCATGCGGTCTTCGTCGAGCGTGATCATGTTTCGGGTGATATCGGACGAAAAACGCTGAATCATGGAGTGACTGAGGCGCCATATTCCGCCCCGTCGTTTGGCCAGACAAATGCCGGCGCGTTGGAATCCGTCGACGATTGACGTCCAGTGACCGTCGAGGCAGTAGACTGCACGTGGGGTGAGCAAAAATCTGAAGTGGGCAAAGCGATCGGGGGTAATGCCGTAGTAACGTTCGATATTGTCGAGAATGGCTGCAATCTCGGGATCCTGGGCGGTGCGTGTGTCGACGCGAGGGGCGTTGGGATCTTGTTGGGCCAGGCGATCGGGCATTTCGTCGGTTTTTTCGAGCACCGCCACATAGAAGCCCTGGGTGTCGTTTTCCCATGGGGTGACGCGGCGCGTTTTGGCGAGGCTTTCGTCAAAGGCGCGATCGCCGTACTGGGTCAGGCCTGGACGGAAGCGGATGCCCGCAATATCGGGAATGTCGAGGATTTTGAACGGATAGCGCGAGATGAGCGACTGTACGACGGCCTCATTTTCGTTGGGATCGAGGGAGCACGTCGAATAAACGATGCGTCCTCCGACGCGCAACAAACGGCAACCGGTCAAAAAAATGCGGTACTGGAGCTGATTTTGGGCCGAGGGATTTTTGCACGCGGCCCAACGCGACCGGTTTTCGTCAAGGGTGTCGTTGTGTCCGAGGCCGGAACACGGGACGTCGGCGAGTACGCGATCGAACATCGCGGGGAGGAAATGGGTCAGGCGTTCGGCGGCCATGTTGTAGAGGACGGCGTGGGAGACGAGCATGGCGTCAAGGCGCGCCGCAAGCGGCGTCATGCGTTTGCCGGCGAGGTCGTTGGCATAGAGACACCCTTCGTTGCGCATGGCCGTGGCAATTTGTGTCGTTTTGGACCCTGGAGCCGCGCACAAGTCCATGATCGTGTCTCCGGGACGGGCATCGAGAAACCGGACGGGAAGCTGGGAGCTGAGGCTTTGCTTGACGAACCATCCGGCAAAATGGTGCAGACATCGCGTTGGTTCGTAAGGCATGGAACGCAGTCTGAGCGCATCATCGAGTCCGGCGACGGGTTCGACATCAAACCCTTTTTTTTCGAGCACGCGCACGACGTCTTCTCGTGAGGCGCGCAACGTGTTGACGCGCACAAAGTCCCCCACGGGCGCGTGGTGGAGAAAATCGTCGAGTTCTGTCCCGAAGATCGCGTTGAGGTGTTCTTCAAATGAAGGTTTTGCAGGGCGTTCACACGCCGGAATATTGAGTTCAGACAACGTCATTCTCCATCATCATGAGGTAAAGGGCAAAGACAAAGAAAAGCGCCGACGTATGGCCCGCAGAAGGGCCATAGACGGCGCTGAGGCGCGTATCGCGGCCAATCTGGCCGCGATAGCGACGAAACGGGCGGCACACGGGCCACAGGCCCGAAGCCGACCACCCCAAAAATCAAATTTCATCCGAACGGCGACGATTCTGTGCCGATCGCGAATCTGAATACCGCGAGTCGTATTGCGCGGCGTCCTGAGAATGGGCGAGTTCCCGCGAAAAGCGGTCGAGTTCGGCGCGATTTTCGTCGTCCTCGATGTCCGACTGTTCGTCGTTGTCGGTCGAGAAGACGGCACGTCCAAGTTCCTGCTGATCCAGCTTGCGATCATCGCGTTCCACCTCTGCCGCGGCCAATTTGCGATCGTACTCGGAGAACAGAACGATCGTCGAATCATCCATCGAAACCTCGCCGTCAAACGCCTCACAAACCTGGGACAAGGCCGTGTGAATCTCCCCATTGGTTGCTTTTTCGAGTCCGTTTCTTGCGAGTCTCAGGTTGACGCGATCGATGATTTTGACGGTGTCGATCTGGGTGGGTTTGGTATGGGCGGAGAGGGCAAGGGCGAGTTCGCCGACGACGGCTTTGTAGACAGAGGCAGCGCGACGACGGCGGTTTTCCTTGATGTTTGAGGGCAGACGACACAACGGGACACCAAAGATGAGCGCACTGAAAACCAACGGGAAGATTCCGAGCCAAATCGACACGCCACCGCCCAAGTTCTCACTCAGCGTATAGGTGTAGTACAGGCCATCATTACCAACGCTTTGCAAGGGATAGTTGAGAGCATAAGTGCATACCCCGGCCATCAAAAGGTTGAAGATGTTCAGGGCGATGACAAACCCGTCGCCTCCGTCAACGTTCCCCGATAACGGTCGCGGATGTTCGAGCGCTTCCCAGGCCCCCGTGGGCATTTGCGAAGCACCGTGGCGCGATTTCATCATGTCCGGGAAAACATACACCAGCGTGCCATCGTTCGTAATTTCAGCTTCGCCTTCAAATTCGGCCGTATACTGCGCCAACTCGCTTTCGCATACTTCGCGCGATTGACCGGAGATGAGCATCCAGTCTTCGGCCGTGATGACGCCGCGTTTGGCGCGAATGAGCTGGGCACAACGCGTTTTGACGTCGAGCGGGTCGAGTTTTTCCTCTTCCGGCCCAAACACGAAATCGTACACGCTTGTGTAAAGCGGCTTGCGCCTTGTCCTGCTGAAGGACGACTGGTCGCCACCGCCGCCCCAGAAAAACCAGATCATCATGTTCAAGCTGAATCCGTCGTTGCTTCTGCTGCTGTTGTTGTTTCGCATCGCGGTGAGGATAGCCGTCAGGATGACCAGATATATGACGAAGTAAATGACGAGTACGGCAAAGATGATACCCTTGGCTATGAGCTTGAGAATGCGCAGTACAAAGGCTTTGTTGCGCTGCCACCACGAACGGTAATCTCGCCGGATCATGCGTCTGTCGAACGCATAATCGAGTTCGCCAGACTCGCTGACGCGCATGGTGCCTTCGTGCGTGACCATGAGGGCGTTGAGGAAGGACTTGGATTCCTCAAATCCAAGTCCCGTTTCGGACATGATATCGCCTACGGTGACCGAACCGCCGCGTCGAATGACGGCCTGACGAACGCGCTCCAATTGCGCGACATATTCACTGCTTTTTGTCGTTGAATCCAATGCCAGCCTTCCTGTTTGAAAAGAGAGTTTTTGTCGGTGGGCGCGGGCTATCCGCCGGAGGCGGATACGCCCTGCGCGCGGCGCTATTGGGCATAAGTTCCACGTATCTCAGAGACATTCCAAGAATTTGTCTCTCGCGTCAATATGCCCAATACGCGCCGCCTTTATTTTATGGATATATGAGGCAGGAATCACGCTTTTGTCTATCAGGAATTTTCATGAGGTGATGCGGCCTGGGTGTATCGCGTTTGGCCCTGTTTTTTTGTGGGTTTGGGTGGGGCTTTTTGTTTTTGCCAAACGCCTGACTCCTGCCCATGGGGCCTGGGTACGGGAGATCGCCTCGATCAGGCAAACTGAAATTTTTGCGATCCGAAACAAAAAAAATCTTGATTCCAATTCACGACACGCGTATAGAGCGCCCGTCGTTGCCAAGGCGACAGTGGTTTTGCGAAAGTGGCGAAATTGGTAGACGCGCAGGATTCAGGTTCCTGTTCCCATTACGGGTGTAAGGGTTCGAGTCCCTTCTTTCGCATCGTCAACCCGGAAGTTCCCTTCCGGGTTCTTTTTTATCCGAAATTGGCCATGCCAAAATTTCGGGAGGCTGCAACATCGGTTGTAGCGGTAGGCGTGTTTCCTTTCGCGGGAACCCCTTGAGGATTGTTTTCTCACGCCTGCGCACCCCATCCGTAAGGTACCTCGAGGGACGACGGACAAAAGCGAGTTTCGCTTTGCGCGTGCGGGCGAAATTTGTGGAGTACGTTGTGATGTTAAGTATCGAAGGCATTGAACGTCTGGTCGAGCCGGTGCTTGCGCAGCTCGGGCTGGTTCTGCATACGGCGGAGCTGACCCGGGAAACCCGAGGCTCTCACGGGCTTGTGTTGCGCCTCGTCGTCGACCGCGCCCAGAAAACCTCCCCTTCTGACGGCGTCACGGTGGACGAACTCGCCAAGGCCAGTGAAGACATTGGTGCTCTGCTCGATCTCGAGGATCCCATTGACGACAAATACCGACTGACGCTCGAAAGTCCCGGCGTCGAGCGAGAACTGACGACATGGCGGCATTTCCGGTTTGCGGTTGGGGAACGCGTCCGGATCGTCACCCGTGGAGAAAATGCGGCTGTCCATGAAGGCGAACTCTGCGCCGCTCTTGAGGATCCTGCCCGTCTGGAGGTTCTCGAGGGGGAGACGAGATGTGTAATTCCGCTTGAAACGATCAAATCTGCAAGGACTGTTTTTTTGTGGGAAGATTACAGCGGAAAAAAGCGCAAGTTCTGACCGTGCGAAACGCCGGTGTTTGCCTTCGCATGGGGATTTGAGTTCCGGAAGGGCCCGACCTTGCCACCCCCGCCCCTTGAGGG
>SAMEA3663025__coassemble_1326_pt1 | contig 11119 bp, 5 predicted proteins | sample SAMEA3663025__metabat2_low_PE_002 | metagenome-assembled genome bin SAMEA3663025 (sample SAMEA3663025) | pig gut metagenome | biome: pig gut; feature: pig-associated habitat; material: faeces | place: France | collected 2012 | reverse complement strand
GCAGACCATGCCCCCGCAGGGATTTGCGCGACAGCCCGTTCCGTCCTCCATGTCGGCGCAGCCGATGCAGGCCCAGCCATACGCTCCAGCTTCAAAAGATGACGACGACGCCATTGTCGCCCCAACGCCGCGCCATCTTGCGGCCGCCCATCAGGCGTCCGGCATACCCTCGTCTGCCGCACATCAGAGCCAGATTCCCGGTGTCAACCGGCCGGCCGCACATCAGAGCCAGATTTCCATCCCCCCCGAAGAGATTTCGAGTGGCGACGTTCTCAGTCAACCCCGCAACACCCTGACCGGACGACCGGCCATCAAAAAGGATTCCACACGCAAATCTCCCATTATTATATTTATGGAGTATGCGAATCCGATGCTCAAATCGCGGGAGCACACCATGGAATCCGTACGACTGGCCCAATACATCTGGAATGCCTCTATTCTTGGCGGCAAAGCCATTACCGAGTTGTACAATGACGTCAAGGATTCCGAACGTCTGCGCCACATGGTCGATCTCATGCTGACGCGCAAAGAAAAGTACTTCTCCAACGAACACTGGCAAATCGACGATCTCGAAGTCGAAGTCGACGACAAAGGCAACCTGAGATTGGATTTTACCCCGGTGGGCGAATAACCCTTAGTTCGTTTTGAAGGTTCACACGGATTTGGAGGTGCATGTCACCTCCAGTTTTTTATGGAGGATGATTTCATGCCCACCAAAAGATATCCTTTTATTCTTGCGGCACTTTGTCTGGCCGGATGTTCCGACGACTCGAGCGTCGTGACGCCGCCCGCCGAGACAGGACTTGGCGAGGCGTGTACCGCCGAAAGCCTTTGTGCAGAGGGCGGGGTCTGTGCCCATGGAATATGTATGCCCGCCGACGATCCGTGTGTCACCATCACCTGTGACGACGGCATCGTATGCCGGGACGGCCGGTGCCAGACCGTCGATCCCTGCGCAGGCATCGACTGTGACGAGGGTGAACTCTGCGTAGAGGGGCAGTGCCGAATACCCTGTGGTCTGACGACATGCGAGCCCGGCCAGATATGTCGGGACAACGCCTGTCATGACACCATCATGTGCGGGGACACCCTCTGTGAACCGGGCAACGTCTGCCGGGACGGCGCATGCAAGCCCTTGTGCGGTGACGTCGTGTGCGGCGACCATCAGACGTGCATCAATGGCGTATGCACGGATTTGTGCGGCGGCAGGGTGTGCGGCATTGGCGAAGCCTGCGTCAACGATATATGCCGTCAGCTCGAACCCTGCGGGGAAACATACTGTCCCTTTGGCGATTACTGCATCGACGAAAAATGCTGGTCTGCTGGTGACTGCAACGGCATCGACTGCGGCGAGGCGTATTTTTGTTTTGCCCAGGTCACGTGTAAACCCTTTGAACCGTGCGGCGACGTGCTGTGTGCCGGCGACGAAATTTGTGATCCCGAGACGACGGCATGTGTACCGGGACCGGTGTGCATCGACGGTCGAAACCGATGCGGCAGCGAATGTTGCGACGACCAGAGTTTTTGCGGAGATCGCGATTTCTGTTGTGATCGTGCCAACACGTGCGGCGCGAACTGCTGTACCGACGGCGAGACGTGCGAAAACGAAGTCTGTCACAAGACATGCGATGCGGGGGTGTCGCGCTGCACCCTCGAAGATGGCTCTGAAATCTGCTGTGCGGCCGGCGAAATCTGCACATCCAACCAGTGTTTTACCCCCTCGGTCAGCTGTATTGACTCGTACATGTGCGACAACGGGCAGTACTGCGACAAAGCCCTCCAGACCTGTCTGCCCAACCCGCCCGGCGAAGTGTGCAAGGCCGAACCTCATGGCGGCGCGGTCCAACCGACGCTCGTGTGGTACTGGGGCGAAACCGCGCCCGCCGTCGAGCCCGCCCACGTCCAGGTCATGTCCGCCCCGATGGTCGCCGACATGAACAACGACACCATTCCCGAAGTCGTCTTCAACACCTTTAGCGGCGGAAGCTACCAGGGCAACGGCATTCTTCGCATCCTCAACGGCAAGACGGGCGAACTCATCGCCAGTTCGGATCGCAACGTCCTCATGACCGACGGCGGCAGCCAGGTTGCCCTGGGCGACCTCGACGGCGACACCATCCCCGAGATTGTCACCTGTAGCGCCGAGTACAAACTCGCCGTGTTCAACTTTGACCCGGAGACGAACGCCATTTCGTTGCGCTGGAAAAGCACCAATCCGATGCGGGAGTGCGGACAGGGCGGTCCCGGCATCGCCGACTTCAACGGTGACGGAAAACCCGAAGTCTACGTGCGCTATCACGTCCACGACGGCGACACAGGCGAACTTCTCGGCAGCCAGAGCTGCGTCGGATTTGACAACAATACAGCCCACGCCCCGTGCGACTACAGCGTCGCGGCGGATCTCGACGGCGACGGCGAACTCGAACTCGTCGGCGGTAACGTCGCGTTCAAGCTGGACCTCGAAAACAAACAGCTCGTCAAGGTCTACGATCGCAGCGGCGACGGACACATCGACGGCTACCCCGCCATTGCCGACCTCGATCTCGACGGAAACCCCGAAATTGCCGTCGTACGCGCCAACAACAATACGCTCATGGCGTTCCGTCATGACGGATCGAATTTCTGGGATGCCCCCATCAACCATACACAGAACGGGCTGAACGTGGGTGCCGGCGGCCCGCCGACCATCGCCAACCTGGACGACACGCCCAACCCCGAAATCACCTTTGCCGGCCGATACGCCTATCTCGTCGTCAACTACGACGGCACCGTCAAATGGACGCGCACCACGCGCGATTATTCCTCGGCCAAAACGGGTTCTTCCGTCTTTGACTTTGACGGCGACGGCAAGGCCGAAGTCGTCTATGCCGACGAATACTTCCTGCGCGTCTATGACGGCGAGTCGGGCGAGACGCGTTTCTGTCAGTGCAACACCTCCGGCACGCACTGGGAATATCCCGTCATCGCCGACGTCAACAACGACGATGCCGCCGAAATCATCGTCAGTTCCAACAATTCGATGATCCCAAACTGCCCCACGTCGCTCACCGAAGCCCAGGGCAACGATGCGTGCGTCGCGGCCCTGATGGAAGCCGGAAAGACCGACCCCACCGTGCTGGCCGGCACCCATGGCGTCCGCGTGTTCTCCAGCCCCGATCGCGACTGGGTCAACACGCGCAAAATCTACAATCAGCATGCCTACAGCGTGACGAACATCTCCGACAACGGCTCCGTGCCCACGCATCCCAAGTCGAACTGGACGACGCAGAATCTCAACAATTTCCGCCTCAACATCCAACCCGATGCGACGTTTCTTCCCGATCTCCAGATTGCCGAGCTTTCGTCGCCCTACCGTTGCGCCTCCGAGATGCCCCTGTATTTCCGCGTCGTGAACACCGGGTGGGCCACTGCGCTTGCGGGCGTCACGGTGGAAATCTGGGTTTCGTCCAGTGCAGACGGCACATTCGAGCGCGTCGGGAGCGTCCAGACGACCCGCGACCTGCGTCCGACCGAGGGCGAGGCACTCAAGTTCATCTATCCGAGAGAAGATGACGCCCCGAATACGGTGTTTTTCCGGCTGGCATTTGGCGAGGGAGCGCCGGAGGAATGCCATCTGGACAACAATTCGACGGAGTATACGATGACGTGCGCCCCGCTTATCAATTAGGGTTTATTTAGGGTTTATTGCAGGATTGCCCAGGTGTGGACGGCATTTGCGTTTTTTTGCATGTCGCGCGGCTATCCGCTTATGCGGATACGCCCGCGCAGCCCGGCTATCCGCTTATGCGGATACGCCCGCGCAGCCCGGCTATCCGCTTATGCGGATACGCCGGGCTTTTTTGTGTGTGTTTTCGGGAACACCCGATGACTTGCCAATCACGGGATGCTGGGGTATTTAGGACGGCGTTTTACCCGGCTCTGCCGTGCATTTGACATCCCACTGGAGGCAAAAAAATGATTGACGAACTTCTGTCTGACCTGAAATCCGGCTACGAACAAGCGGTAGTCGCCCTTCGCCGCGAATCGTCCAAGATCCGCACGGGGCGCGCCAATCCCAACATTTTGGAGGGTTTGCGCGTCGATTACTACGGGACGCCCACGCCCGTCATGCAGATAGCCGCCGTCAAGGTTGCCGATGCGCGCATGATCACGATTCAGCCGTGGGAAAAGAACATGATCAACGCCATAGAAAAAGCGATTCTGACGTCCGATCTTGGGTTGAATCCGTCGAACGACGGGACGCTGATTCGCCTTCCGGTTCCGGCCCTGACGGGCGACCGCCGCCGCGAGTTTAGCAAGCAGGTCAAGGACATGGGTGAGAAGACGAAGATTGCCGTGCGCAATCAGCGGCGCGACGTCAACGACATGCTGAAGACCATGCAAAAGGACGGCGAGATTACCGAAGACGATCTCAAGAAAGCGCTCGACAAGGTCCAGGATTTGACCAACGACGTGACCAAAAAAATCGACGAAGTCGTCTCCGAAAAAGAAAAAGAGATCATGGAATAGGGTCATCCGGGCGTCGAGCCGGGGCATGAATCAGGGATGGCCGCGCGTATGCCCCCGGAGGGAGGCATAGCGCGGCGGCGGGGCGTATTGCCCGCAGGGCGATAGCCGCCGCCCACCCCGAAAAAATGACGTCATCGTGATCGTCGGTTAAACTTGCGCGACATGAAGTCACGACAGGACGAACAGATGGGATGCCAGTCAAGGAGGATCGGCGATGAACAGGCGCGAAGCAGAAGTTCTTGAAATGCCGAAGGGCGAAACGGGCGCGACGGCCGCGCGGCGCGTGGCTCAGGGGCGAGCGACGGTGGAACGTTACGTCGAGCGTCTCGAAATCGATTCTGAACGTCTGTCGGGGCCGGAGGCGTCGGAAATTTTTTGCGCGCTTGCGGAGTTGCGGGACGGTCTTATCGAACACGATGCCGCCCGTGTCGAATCGTATTATCGCCGGGCTCTTGAAGCCTTTCCGCACGGCCACGTGGCCAACCTCGGGATACGCCGTCTCGATCGGGCGCACGGGGAGGAAGGGGCTTTGCTGGACTCTCTGGAGCGGGAACTCAAGACGACGGCGGACGCCGATCGACAGGCCGCACTCCGGCTTGAGCTTGCGCGCACGTATCTGTATTGCGCCAAACAGCCCGAGAAGACGATTGCCATTTTGGAAACGCTGGACGCGGCGTCTTTTAACGCCGACGTGTTTTTGCTCTGGGAAGATGCGCTTCTGGCGACGGCGGCGTGGGATCGCTACGAAAGCACGTTGCGCGAGGCCATGACGCGGCCCGGCGAGATTGGGACGCTGACGCAGCATCTGGAGGAACGGCTGTGGATGCTGTACCGGTATATTTTGCCGGACGCGGCGCAGACGCGCATTTTGTCGAATTATCTGATGCGCGTGCAGCCTCTGGACGACGAACTCGTCGAGGATGAACTCGTCCGTTCCTTTGAGAATGACGATCACGACGCGACGGTGGCGATTTTGCAGAAAGCCGTCGAGCGACTCGAAGGCTCCCCGCGTGAGGAATATTACCGTTCGCTTCTGGCCGATGTGGCTGCGTTTGTGTTTGAAGACCAGAATCACGCGATCGACATTTTGTCGGACGACTCGGTGCGCAACGGCTGTTCGTTCATCCTGATGCACCAGCAGATTCAGTTTTTGGACGAGAGCGGGCAGGCCGAGTCCCTTCTGAGCGCGTTGGCGCGGAGTCTTGAGCTGCTCACGACACCGGAACAGAAGGCCGCGCAACTCTACACGATTGCGTGCATCATGCGGGACGATCTCGAGAACGAAGAAGCCGCCCTCGACGTGCTGCGCGAAGCCAACGAAACGTGTCCCACGCATATCCCGACCATCGAAGCCCTGGCCCGGATGTATGAACAGACGGGAGAGTGGGAACGTCTGGCCCAGCTGTACGAATATGAACTCAGCTATGCGACCGAACACGGTCTGAGCATGTACACGCCCCAGATGCGCATGGCGCGCCACGCGCGCCTGGCCCAGCTGTACGAGCGGCTCCAGTTTGCGCTCAACGCGTTCAACCATTACGAGGCGATGCTGGAAATTCAGCGCGACGACATTGCGGCCCTCAAGGGGGCCAGCCGCATGGCCCAGAAAGTCGGCAACTGGCCCGAGTTGTTACAGCTCTATGCGGCCGCCGAAGGGTGCACCCAGGATGCACGCGAGCACAGCTATCTTCTGGAGCGCATTGCCCAAATTGCCGAGGCGTATCTCAACGATGCCGACACCGCATGTACGGCGCTTGAGGCGCTTCGCGCCATGGATCCCGGCCACTCCAACACCCTGCCCTCTCTGGCACGTCTTTACGTCAAGCTCAAGCGATGGGAAGAACTCATCGCCCTGACCAACGACGAAATCGAAGTCGCGACGAGTCCCGAATACAAGGCGACGTTGCTTTGTCGTAACGCGGAGGTCTCCGAGACCTCGCTGTCCAACATTCCCCAGGCGGTTTTGTATTACGAAAAAGCCCGTGCGACGTCGCCGTCCTGCCGCCAGGCGGCCTCCGGCCTTGAACGGCTCTATGCCCAGCAGAAGGCATGGGAAAAACTCGTCGATCTCTACAAGAGCGAAGCGAGTCTAACCTCGGACACCACGCTCAAAACGGAACACCTGAGGCACATGGCGGAAGTGCTCAACGACGAGCTCGACAGCGAAGAAGAGGCCGTGGTCGTATACGAAACGTGTCTGAGGATATGTCCGACGGACGAGCTGTCGCGCCGTTTTCTGCTCAGGGTATACCGCGCCCAGTCGAAATGGGAAGACGTGTTGCGCATTCTCGAACTGGAGTGTCGTGCGGGCGGAACGCTGGGCGCGCCGTGGCTGACGCGATTTGCGATGGGTCGCATTGAACTGTACCGCCTGCACGACGAACCGCGCGCCCTCGGCTCGTTTGCCGAAGCCTTCCGTCTCAATCCCAACGACATCACGGTGCTGCATACGTGGCTTTCACTGGCGCGCCGTCACGGAAAGGCCGATCAGGCGATCGAAACCTTGCAACAAGCCCTCGACACCGTCACCGACGACAGCGCGCGTGCCGACATTGAGCTGGCCCTGGCCGACCTGACGTTGTCGCAGACCCACGATCCGCGTTCGCTTGAATCGTTTGTGTCCAATCCCGAGATTCTGACGCGCTATCGCGGACGCGCATCGCGCTTTGTGACGACCGTGCTCGTCGCCAACGACTCCGCGTCGGGGCGCTGGGAATCGCGTCTGGCGCTTGCCCTGCACCCCAGACAGCCCCGCGAGCTTCAAAAACACGGACTTCTGGCTGCCGTCGTGCTCGACATGCCCGTGTCGATCCGGGACCGCGCCCAGGACGTCCTGTGCGAACTCGACGATTTGTCGCTGGCGCGCCAAATCTGGGCCGAACTGGCCCCCGCCCAGCGCCCGGATTATCACCGTCTCAAGCCGGAAATTCTGAACGATGTTTCACATGAAGCCCAGGATTTGCGCCGTTGGTGTGCGATTTCCAAACTTCTGGACGGCGACACCTCCGACCCGGCAGACCACCTGTTGCCCGAAACCCCGGACGAAGACATTTCCTATCGTCCTGACCTCGAACTTCTGGCCGCGTATTACGAAAAATTTGAGCGGTGGGAAAAACTCCTCGAAGTCCTCCACGTCCAGGATGACAACTCGCGCAATGAATGCGAACGCATCCAGATTGCCCTGCAACGCGCATGGGTTCTGGCCAAGACCCAGAAGCCCGAAGACGCCCTTGAGTGCATTCGCACGGCCTGTGCCCAGTGCGCGTTTGACAACGCCCTGAGAATTTCCCTCTACGACTATCTCGAATCGCATCAGGACTGGGATTTTCTGTCCGAACAAATCCGTCAGCACCTCATGGCATCGAGCGATCACCTCGAAAAATGCGCCCTGTGGTTGCGTCTGGCCGATCTCTATCGCCACGGCATCGACAATCCGACCGAAGCCTTGCGCTGTCTCAACAACGCCTACCAGGAAGACACCTCGCGCGGCGATATTTTGTGCCAGATTTCGGAAATTGCCGAGCACATTGGAGAGCTGGACATCGCCCGACGCGCGCTCGATGACTACATCCGTTACCACGCCCCATCGCTCCAGGAACAACTCGAACTCGAGCCGCGTCTGCTCACCCTCCACTTCAAACACGAGGGCGGTGACACCCAGCGCATGCTCGGGTACTTTGCCAGACTGGCCGAAGAAACCGTCGACTCCATCGACTGCAAGACCATTCTGGCCAAGGCCAACGCCATTGCCGGCGATCCCAAACTCGCCGCCAAAAAGATTCTCGAAATCGTGACGTTTGACGATACACAGACGCCCCCGTTTGACAGCGCACAAATCGACCTGTGGATCATTCTGGCCGATCTCTATCTCGACAAACTCGGCGAACAACAACGCGGCGAGGAACTTTTGTGGGAACTGTTCAAAGCCTTCCCGACGATCGACTACGTCTTTGAACGCCTCGACAAACTGTACATTTCGGCGCCGGAACGCCGCATCTTCGTCGCCAACATTGAACGTTACGTCGCTCAGAGTGAAGCCATTCAAAGCGACTCCGCCCTCATCCGCAAATACCTTGGTTTTGCGGCTCACATTCTGGGATCTGAACTCGGCGTGTGGAAAGAAGCGCAGGATCTCTACTCTCGCGCGCTCGACGCCTCCAGCGAACCCGCCGCCGATCTCGTCAAAAATCGCGCGTATGCGCGCTGTCGCGTGCCCGGCGAGGCGCGCAGCGCATTCTTGGAATTTTGCGAACTTCTGACACAGGATCCCCTTCAGGTCGACATCTATCGCGCGGCCATTGAAATATGCCGCCGCAATCGCGCAAGCGACCGCGAGCGCATCCTCAAACAGCTCGCCAGACTCTTTGTGCCCAACGCCGACCTCAACCTCTCGTCCAACGACGTCCGTCCCAAGATGATGGATTCGCGCGTGTTGAGCGACGATATTCTACTCAAACACCTTTCACACCCCGACCTGCGCCCCGCACAGACGATTTTGCACGAAGCCATGCCCATTCTGGGGCGCGTGTTGCGCGATGACGTGCCCCGACGCACCAATCTTGGCGGTGAAAAAGTCCGAAACCCAAATATCCATGCGATCTTTTCGACATGTGCGACGGCATTCGGAATGCCCAACATCAAGGGGTGTATCGGCCACGACGCCTCGGCGGAACCGACCGTTCTCGACGAACCGCCCACCTATTGGATCGACATGGAAACCTGGGAATCCATGCCCCCCGAACTTCAGAGACATTGGGCCGGCTACGCCAGCGGACTCCTCTGGACCGGGGTCTCACGCCTGCTCTACTCCGATCCTCGCACGGTATGGCAACTCCTCGACGGGATCTATTACCTCGTCACCGACGACGGACTGGCCGGACGAAACGCCTACACCAGAGAGGCCGCCGATCGCGTCAATGCTGTGCTCGAACGGAGCCTGCGCAAAAATATCGCCGCCCTCATTGATGCCACGGGCAAAGATAAACTCCCGCAAAGCGACGCACAAAAATGGATCGAGGGCATCAAGGCCACCGCCGACCGCGCAGGGCTCATGTTTTCGGGCAACCTCAACGCCTCGCTGTGCGCCATCCTTGAGGCCGAAGGATGGAACCCCCACAATCCCTCCCAAGAATACCTTGCCGCACGATACCAGCGTTCGCCACGACTCGCCAATCTCGTCGCGTTCGCACTCAGCGATGACTACCTGGAACTGCGTTACCACGCAGGGCTCTCCCTCCAGCCAAGCACCATCACGGGATAACCATTGTGCGGGCTCTTCATGGATTCATCCCCACATCCAAATGATGCCTCGATTCGACTGTGCGCCATGTCTTTTGGATATGGCGCCGCGCGCATTTTTGATCACTGGTCGGCGACCCTTCCGCGCGCATGCGCCATTCTGGCCCCCAACGGAGCCGGAAAAACGACCCTGCTCAAACTCATCGCCGGCGTCCTCACCCCGGATTCCGGGCACATCGACATCACAATCGACGCGCCTTCGCCCGCCACGGCGCTGTGTTCCGGCGACGGACTCCTGTTTGACGATGTCCGTATCCAGACGCAATGGGACTGGCTTTGTCCCGACATGGACGATCCATGGATCACGCGCCTCGCGCAAACCCTTGTCCCTCTGCATCACACCAGTCCTGGACGGCTTTCTGCGGGACAAAGACAGTGGGTCGCCCTCGCGCTCACCATGGCAAGCCACGCCGATCTCTTTTTGTTCGACGAACCCCTGCAACACCTCGATTCCGTCCACACCGCACAATTTCTGGAGTTCATGGTCCACCGTCCCGCCCACAAAGCCTTTGTCGTCACCGGACACCCGGATTCAGGCGATCTCTGGTCAGCCGTGTTGCCCTGTATTCCCATGCATGTTTCGCCCGGACCATGAAGTACGAAAAAAACGCCCACACGCCCACACGCCACACGCCCCCTCCATGGTGCCGCCCGTGGCCCATGTTCGTCTTTCAAATGGCCGTGTTGTGGTCACATCGGTTGTCGTGGGCCACCCTGGGGTTCGTGTGCATCCTGCTCTGGACGGCCAGTTCCCTCATGCATCCGGAACCCTCTCCCGCCGACCTCATGCACACGGGCTGGACAAATTTCCTTCTCTACTTTGTGGCCACAGCCATGATTTTCATCGTGGGCACGCGTAAAAAATACGCATTTTTCGTCGGGATGAAATGCACGAGGGCATTTCATCGTGCCCAAATCGCCGCGCACCTCGTTTCATGTCTCCCCGTCATCCTTCTCCACGCCTGCGCCACAGCGCTCCATTCTTTGTCACAGGCCGCTTGGAATGCACTCGCCATGGCGCTTTTTGCCCTTGTCGGGGCGCAGGCCATTTTTGGCAATCTCCAGCCCCACCTCAAGGGCCTCGACGAACCACGGCAATACGCCCTGACCCTCGTCGTCTCGGGGCCATGGGTGCTCACGGCGTGGTTGATGGGCCTCCTGGGTGCCGATTTCACTGCCCCAAACGCCCATCTATTTTTGTGCGGGCTGGGCGTTCTCGGGCTTTTGCAATATTCGGCAGGTCTGTGGACGAACACACCATGAGGCCCACACCGCCCCCATCGACGCGACGATGAGCCATAGCCACGCCCAT
>SAMEA3663025__coassemble_1307_pt1 | contig 11243 bp, 6 predicted proteins | sample SAMEA3663025__metabat2_low_PE_002 | metagenome-assembled genome bin SAMEA3663025 (sample SAMEA3663025) | pig gut metagenome | biome: pig gut; feature: pig-associated habitat; material: faeces | place: France | collected 2012 | reverse complement strand
CCGCGCCCATCCCGGAATCGGCTCAAAAATCGCCCTGACATTATCATAATCCGAAATCACACGTGGGGGGTGTACTGGAAAACGCCCGCGCCTTGTGCTATAGGGCTATGGATTTTTTGTCATTCCACGTCCGGCCCGCGTATACAGCCCATACCGCAAGCGGTCGCGGAGTGCCCAAACGCGTTTTTGAACAGGTTACATAGAGGTATTTTACCCGAACTCACGGTCTGTTGCCCGACATTTCCCGGGCAGTGAAGGAGAATCAGCATGGATCATGGCAACGTGAAGAGACTGGCTTTTTTGGCGGCAATGGTTGGTACGTTGGCGTCGTCTGGGGCGATGGCTGCCGAGTTGACCGACGTCCTCGACGCGGCGGACGAGGTCTACCTCGGAAGTGAAAAAGTCAGCGATCCCTTCGACATTTCACTGACGCCCAAGTTCGTTCAGCGTCATGAATGGGCAAAACTCAAACGCGAATATTATGACAACGGCTCCGTGCGTCTTCTCAACGAACTCGAATACAAGCGCGTCGTCAACCGCTTCGACATCGATCTCGAAATCGGCATGTTCCATGATTTGTCTTTCCGCATGCACATGCCCATCATCATTTCGGATCAGGCGAGTTACAAGTTCGACACGTCGAGCGACGATCCGGAGTTTCAGATCGATTCGAGCAAGTCGTGGTTCAGTCCGGCCAACATCAGCGCCGACCGTCCCTACCGCTTTTTCGATCTTAAGGATGGCGAGACGCTCAAGGGTCGCGAACGCACGGGGTTTGGCGACATGAGTTTCGGGATTGCGTGGAGCCCTTATAACACCGAGCGCCATTTCATTCCCGAGCGTCCGTGGGAAAACAACACCGGTCGTTCGACGGTCACGCTGTCGTTTGATTACGTTGCCCCCACCGGCAAGACGCGCGCCATCGACAACGACGGTGCCGGTTCCGGCGTCCACGAGTTCATCTTTGCCGTCGCCGCCTCACACCGCTTCGCCTTTGTCGATCCCTATATCCGTCTGCAATACGGATTGCCCGTCGGCACCGACGATTTCCAAGACTACGGGTCCAACCAGAAACGCGTCGATCCGGGCATGTGGGGACGCGTCGACCTCGGCATCGAGTTTATCCCCTACGAGAGCATCGACACCAAATTCCAGCGCAACGTCAAAATCGATTTGCGTGGTTACTTCAAGTACGTCGGCGAGGGGCGTGCCTATAGCGAGTTGGCCGACGCGTTTGGCACGGGCACGTGCTACAAGGGCGTGACCGGTCAGCTCGGCGAGGGATGCGGATGGGTCGCCGAAAAATGGTCCAACGCAGGTGCCTCGCACATCGCCGACATGGCCAATGGCACCAAGGGGCTCGAAGTCATGGAAGACGGGCTCTTCGATTATGAAGGGTTCGCCACCGTCGGCGGGGCCATCAACCTCTCCATTCAGCCCATCCAGTACGTCCAGATCAACGCCGGGGTGGCCGTCGATTACAGCCAGAACCATTTCATCACCTTTACCAAAATCGGTAAGGACCGCGGAACGTTCAACACCACCACGGGTAAACTCGACAGCGACCAGAAAGACGGTCTCGTCATGGACAACGTCCTCGAAGAGCGCAACCCGACGTACAGCAAGGCCCTCGACGCCACCGGTTCGCGCATCAAACGTACCGAATCCCTCAACCTCGAATGGTTCGTCGGTCTGAAACTTATGTATTAACCCAGCTGTCATGGTAAAAGCGCCGGACTCCGGCGCTTTTTTTTTGCCTCTTTGGTTTTCATCCCCGTCACCCTCACTTTGGCCATGAAAAAACATCGACTGCTAAAATTTTGCGATGCGGGCGGATTTGCGCTCTGCCTTTGTCTCCTGTCTGCCCCGGGGTTTGCCCAAAATGCCGATCACCAGGTCGCCTCGGCTTCTCAGGAGATGACTGCGCAGGAGACGGCCATGATCGACGCGTACAACCAAAAAAACTGGCGTTCCGCGGTCAATTTGGCCGAACGCCTCTCCAAACAGTCGCCCGACAGCGTTGCCATCCTTCGAGTGCTGGGGGCTTCTCAGACGCAACTCGGCCGATACGCCGAGGCGGAGTCTGTGTTTGAACACCTCCTTCGTCTCGTTCCGCAGGATCCCGAGTCCCTCGCCGGGCTCTGCCTCGTCAAAAAAGAACTCGAACGCGACGACGCCCTGGAGACGTGTCTGGCGGCCGTCAAACACAACACCTCCATTCTTGCGCTTCACCAGATTACGGCCAAACTGCTCACCAAAGTCGGCCGAAACGCCGAGGCGCGAGAGCAGTACCTCCAGGCCCATCGGCTCAGCCCGGAGAATCTCGCCATTCTCACGGCGCTCACATCGCTCGACGCCGAACTGGGCGACGAGCAAAAAGCTCTGGAACGCACCCGGGAAGCCATTGCGCGTCATCCCAATGTCGAAATTCTCTATCTCAATGCCATTTCATGGTCTCTCAATACCCGGCAGTACGAACTCGCCATTCAGCTCGCCGACGAGGGATTCTCGAAGTTCCATCACAAGACCATTCTGCCCGGTAAGGCGCGCGCCCTGTACGGGCTTCAGAAGTTTGAAGAGGCTCGCCTCGTTTGGAACGACATCCGGCCGGAAATCCTCAAAAACGAGATGCTCAAAGACACATTCCTGTGTGAGAGCCTCAAAACCGATCTCGCACTTGACCGCATTCCACTCGCAGAAGACCTCGTAAATCTCAAAAAAACGAAGGCGTGTCAGGGGCCAAACCAGATTTACGTCAGTCTCGGGCATCTCCTCTGTGGGCAATACGATGCTGCGCGGGACATTCTCAATCGCGTATGGATGCAGTCCGACAAAACGCAATCCGCCATGGCGTCTCTTGTGGCGACGGCGATTGCGCTCAAAAAAATGCCCCGTCCGGAGAATATCCTCACTCAGGATATCCTCCGTAGCGATGACGTCAAAACCCTTCGCCAAGAAGCCAAGTTTCACTGGCTGAACGCCTTGCAGGCGTTCAGCCAGGAGGAACTCATGGCCATGACCGCACGCGACCATTGGCCTGAATCCATCCGGCAGGAACTTCAAGTTTTTGGATCCTTTGTTGCGCAAACCAAACAGGGATCCTCCTGTGCAGGCATGCCGCTTCACAGGTCCTCCCATCCCACCCTGGCCTTGTTCGTGGTCATGTTGGGACTCCTTGTCTCTCTTTTTGCGCGCCGTTGGCGCGCCGGGAAACGCCAGCCATGAAACGACTGCTCATTTTTGATGCTTCAAACTACATTTTCCGCGCCTTTTTCGCGTCTCCCGCCATGAACAACAGCAAGGGATTCCCGACCAATGCGCTTCATTTTTATACTTCGATGATTTTGTCCGTCATTCGTCGGATCCATCCCGATGCCGTCGCCCTGGCGCACGAGATGCGCGGACCCAAATTCCGACATGCGCTTTACTCGGAGTACAAAGCCCAACGTGGGGCTCCGCCGGATGCCCTCGTCCTGCAGTTTCCATGGTTCCGAAAAATCACGGATGCGCTTGGGCTTCATGCCTACGATGCCCAGGGGTATGAAGCCGATGACATCATTGCCACCCTCACCCGGCAGGCGCGACAACAGGACTGGCACGTCGTCATTGCGACAAGCGACAAGGATCTCATGCAACTCGTCGAACGCCAAGACGGCGTCGATACGGTATGTCTCTTTGATGCGATGGCCAAATCCCACGAGGGCCCCCATTTTGTCACCATCGACGACGTGATTGCGCGATTCAAGGTCGAACCTGCCCGCGTTGCCGACGTCCTCGCCCTCTCGGGCGACACCAGCGACAATATCCCCGGATGCAAGGGTATCGGCGAAAAAACCGCCGGGGCGCTCATCGTCAAGTTTGGTTCGCTTGAGGAACTCATCGCTCGCCGTGCTGAAATCACCAAGCCTGCCCAGCGCGCAAACCTGGAGGCCTTTGCCCCCCAGGCCGCCCTGTCCAAACAACTCGTTTCGCTTGCGTACGATGCTCCCGTACACCTCGCATTTGACGCGCTAAACCCCAGGCCCAAAGACGTACGCGAAGTCTTTTCGGCCCTCGATATGATTCGGCTTTTGCACGACATCCTTGGGCCTGATGTGACGGTCGATCCGAGTGTTCCCAAAGCCGTCATTTCTCAGACTGAGACGCAGACTGAGACGCAGACTGAGACGCAGACTGAGACGCAGACTGAGACGCAGATCGGAGCGGAGCCCGCTACGCCTTTACCCGCGTCTGAACACGCCAGCCCTGTGCCCGATCCCAGGTCACGCGCGTTTTTTTGTCCGAAATCTCCGGCCGGACTCAGACGCCAACTCTTCGATACCGAAGTGCTCTCCACGACCGCGTCGTTAAAAGAATTTATCGGTGACGCGTATAAAGAAGGCGCGCGCGTTGCCATTCTTCCCGTCCCCAAAAACACAAGCGTGGTGCGTCCGGAACTACTTGGGATCGCCCTTTCCACGGCGTCGCGCGCGGTCTACTTCCCCATGCACACCCAACGTTCGTTGTTTGCTCTGTCCAATGCGTCAGAAAACAGCCTTCCTATCCTGCTTGAGTTCTTAAACTCACCCCATCCAAAATCCGTGTATGGTGTCAAACCTCTGGTGGCGCTGGCACTTTCGCATCGGCATCCTATCGACATCGCCGCATGTTTTGACGTTGAAATCGCCGCATACCTCCTCCATCCGGAATCCCAGACCACCCTTGGAATTTGCGCCCGAAACTACCTCGACGTCGAACTCCCCAGCTCGCCCGAAACCTGGCTTCTTCAGACCAAAAAGAAAGCGGATTTCCTCGCGTTGCCAGATCACGCCATGGCCAATATTGCGGGCGCCTGGGCGCAGATCATCGTTCAGCTTGCCGAGATCCTCCCCGACGAACTCCAGGCCAACCTCCTCACCGAGGTATATCGAGACATCGATCTGCCCGTCGCGGGGATATTGGCAAACATGGAGTTTCATGGCATCGGGGTCGATGTGCAGGCTCTGCACGCCCTGGCCCGCCATTTTGACGAGGAACTCCAAAAGCTCGACGCAAAAGCCCATTCTTTTAGCGATGCCGATTTCAACATCAACAGTCCGAAATCCTTGGCACAGTTTCTCTTCCAGACCCTCGGACTCACCCCAAAGACCAAAAAGAAAAGCACCTACGGTCTGTCTACCGACCAGGACACGCTCGAATCCATCGATCATCCGATTGCACAAATCATCCTCGATTACCGAGCCATCAGCAAACTCCGTTCGACATACTCCGACTCCCTGGCCGAACTTGCCGATCCAGAGACACATCGCATTCACGGTCGGTTTAACGGATGCGTCACCGCCACCACGCGTCTGTCGAGCTCCGAACCCAACTTGCAGAATATTCCTGCCCGCACCGAACTCGGACGACAAATCAAACGCGCGTTCATCCCATCGCCGGGGTGTTCCTTTGTCAGCGCGGATTACAGCCAAATCGAGCTCAGATTGATGGCCGCCTTTTCACATGAACCCGTGTTGTGCGGCGCCTACCAGCGCGGCGAAGACGTCCACGCCCGTACTGCGGCCGCGCTTCTCAATATCGACATTCACGAGGTCACCAAAGCTCAACGACAACTCGCCAAGACAATCAATTTCGGCCTGATTTACGGCATGGGGGTCCAGAAACTCGCGCGTGAGACAGGCATCGACAAAAAAGAAGCCAAGGCATTCCTGGACACCTTTCACGCTCAGTTTCCTACCCTGATGCAGTACCTGGAGAAACTGACCGAGACCGCAAGAGAACAGGGAGAGGTGCGGACGTTGTTGGGACATCGACGCCCCATTCCGGAGTTGTTCAGTACCAACGCCATGATCAAGGCCACGGGGGGACGCATCGCCACCAACACGCCCATCCAGGGCTCGGCGTCCGATATCGTCAAGCGCGCCATGCTTCGACTGGACGATGCGTTGCATGCCCATCACCTGCACGCCACCCTCCTCGTACAAATTCACGACGAACTTTTATTGGAATGTCCGGATTCCGAAGTGCCGCAAACCACCGCCTTGCTCAGGGAAGCCATGGAACATGCGGTCGATATCGGCATCCCCCTCAAGGTGGAAGTCAAGGTCGGCAAAAACTGGGCGGATATGAACGCCTAATGGTGGGCTCGCGGGGGAGTTCTCCCCCGCCCTGGTCGGGATGAAACACGCCTTCTCGGTACGCGGGGCGAGGAAAGCGGGCGGAGAGGCGTGCATCAGGTTTTGTTTTCGCTGCTGACGGCCATCACGTTATGGATAAACGCATCGATATTGGCGCGTTCCCGGCCGGACAGCGGGCGACTTTTGATCGACGTCGGGCCCACGTCAATCTGGATGATGGTTCTGAAAAAGAAGTGGTGGCACACAAGAAACATCACGACCGCGTACAGCGCACACGCCAGAATGATCACGTACATTTTGAACAGGAAGGCCACCGCGATTCCCACGATGACGAGAATATAGGGGGCAAGAAGCCACCAGTTCGTTTGTGGTTTCCGCGTGATGCCGCTGATACGACCGACATCAAACGCTTCATAATGTTCGTGAGACGTTCCCATATCATGCACATTCCAGATACGCATGTTGGTGAGGTACAGCGAGCCCAGATGATTGAGGCGTTTTTCACCGGCCATGAGTTTTTCGGCAAAAAAGGCGTCGCTGAGGGTGTCGTGTTTGGACGAGGAGACGGGGTTGGCGATGATGGCGGTATTTTCGTTGGCCGCCTTGGAGACGCGCACCACGGCGCGTTCGTGGTTGACGGGCCGGGCGTTGGTCAACGACTGCAAGGTTTCGTCACAGGTCTCGCGCGTTTCGCCTGATGTGCCTGTCGACGGTGCGCCTTCCCCCGACGCCATGCCCGAGCCATCTCTCGAAGATTCGGACGGGGCGTTTCCCGTCGCATGTTCCACCTCCGATTCCTTCTCGCGTACGGCATTGGCCAAAAATAAATGCAATTCGTCCTGTTTTTCAAAAATGCCGCGCAAATCGCGGTTGGACGAATCGACGAGTTCGTCTTTTTCGCCTTCAAATAAGCGCCGGAGTTCCGAACGTTTGCGGACTTTGAGGATGTCGGAGTGTTCATCTTCATCCAGGCGACGATTGGAAATCGTATGTCTGTGTGTCGTCGTCTCGTCGATGGAATCTTCGGCGCAGACTTCCTTTCGGGCATCGGCAAACATGCGGTCGAGTTCTGCGCGTTTGCGCACCTTGAGGATGTCCGAATGGTCTTCGTCCTCGCGCGGTTTGGCTCGCGGTGAGATCCTGGTCTGTCCTTCTTCGTCTGGGATCTGGGCGTTTTTTAACGTCTTTTGATGATAGGCTTCGAGGGCGTCGACGAGCTGGGCCGCGCGTTTGAGGATGAGCGAATCGAGGCGTTCTTTTTGGGCCACGGCTTCTGCCGCACGGATGGCCGCCCGCGCGGCCCGGATTTCCTCAAGATTGGTGAGTTCTCCCGTTTCGGGCACGGCGGAACGTGCCTCACGGGATGCGATGACAGGAGACGAATGACCGTGCAGGTTCAGGTCTTCGGGGTCTCCAAGAATGGCCCCGTCGAGGCTATGGCTACGGCGTTTTTCACTCCTGCCGGGGGTTTTGTGCATCCGTACGCGAGACGGGGACGAAACGGCGTCCGGCTGGAAATCCGCATTTTCCGGGGATGCACCGTTCAGAGCGTCCGAAGCATGGTGCGCTTTTTCTTCGGGGGAACATGGTGACTGGGGCGAGGAATCCTCGCGACGCGGGGACGGATCCTCGCCGATGGCCACTTCGATGCTCGACGCTTCGATGGCTGGCGTGTGCGTATGCAGGCCCTGACGAGGGGCCTCGTCCTCGCACTGGCGATGATCTTCTTCGATGCGGCGAGATTCCATGACATACGTCACTTCATCCGGCGCCACTTCTATGTATTCGTCTTCGGCAAGACGCCCCATTTTTTCAAAAAGTTCCTGCGAACGCTTCTGCAGCGCCCCGTCAGATACAGGCTGTGTTTCAGAAGGTTGCGTTTCGGGGGGGCATTCCGCATCGTCGGGGGTGTTGAAACGCCCCTTCTGGGTGTCCGAGCTGGATTCCTTTGAACTCAGGTGTTCAAGCGATGTGTCGAGGGTTTCCCGGGCGACGTCAGCCGTTTCGACGTCACGGTCTTGGCCCGCGACGAACCCATGTCCGTCGTCAGCAACCGGCTCGGTCGCGTTGAATACCTCGATGGGACTTGCGCAGGCTTTATACGCCGGAGGGGGGGCTTCGTCGGCGTGGATCTCTGAATCCTGCCTGACGTCCTGAGCGGCATCGGGCTCAAGCACGATGTCATCGAGATTCTGCACGGAGTCCGAAGGGGACGCATCCTCGGAAAGATCGCGGATTTCAAAGATCATCGAACTTTCGGCCGCCTGGGCGATGGCATGCATGTCGAGCGACTCGTTGTCCTCGGAATCCACGGCGACCATTATGTCCGACGCAATCGACTGAAAGCCTGCGGTTTGCGCGTCCCCCCTGATGAGCGCGATATCCTGGGGCACCGTGTCGTCATGCGAGGTGCACCCATAATCGGCGCTGTGCATCAGCGGGTTATAATCGACGACCGTGCCAAGACGTGGGGGTTTCGCCGGACTGGGCGGCGGCACCGAAGCCACCGAAGCCACGGGCAGCACCGAAGCCACGGGCGGCACCGAAGGGGGCGGGGGAACTGGCGATGAAGCCGACCCAACCCCAAGCTGTGTCACGCGATTGATGGGCGGAGGTACCTCAGCTATCGGTACATCAAGCCCCCAGACCTTGCGCAGAATCGGAACTTTTTTGGCCTCGATCCACTCCTTGCCGGGCAGGATCCGAACTTTGGTATCTTTTTGAATCGTCTCGACTTCCGCAAGATGAACGAGTTCATCATCGTTTCCAATTTCAGCCACAAAATTCGCCGATTTGATCAAATACCCTGGCATACAGCCTCCCACGCGGCAACCTCATGCGTCCCAGAGCCCGGACGGCCGCGGTATTCCATTGCTGACTAATGATCGCAAAGCGTTTCCAGCGCGGATACAAGCGCACGTGCACTTTCAAAACATTCCGAAATCGAACGCGCCGCCATATAGGCGGGAACACTCGCCACACGCCATGTTTTGTCGATGCATGCCTCGTCGGCACGACAGACGACGTGGTGTGCCCCCATGGCCTCGCACGCGCGCGCCTCGGCCCCATCTCCCCCCAGCGTCACACGAACGCCCTCGAACAGACGCGCCGCAATGACCGGAGCAATGCACATAAATCCCAGGGCCGCGCCCGCCTCATGCGCCGATTTCAGCGCCCGCGCCACCTCCCCGTTGACCTCGCATTTTGCCCCGCGAACCGCAAAATCGCACAGATTCCTCGCAGCCCCGAGCCCGCCCGGCAACGCCACTGCATCAAATTTGCCCATCTCGGATAACGGTCGAATTTTCCCCCGTGCAATCCGGGCCGATTCCACAAGCACATTGCGCGTCTCGTCCAGCACCTGCCCCGTCATCCCGTTCGTCACCACGGCCTGCGCCATGTCCGGCGCAAAATACGAAACCCTGTGTCCAGCCTGCTCCAAACTCAGCGCCAGACATACCGATTCGTGGATTTCCGAACCGTCGAGTACCCCACAACCGCTCAAAATGACCGCAACTTCCATTCGAAGCCTCCAAAAACACGTCCAATAACACGAGACCGTCTGCCTCTTGCCCGTCACATTGCCGTAGTGAATTCCCGGCGAGACTCGCCCGTTTACCACATTTGCGCCCCTGATTCGCGCGATTTTGCACCGTCGATGACGGATCTCGCCGGAGCGTCGTTTGGTGGCGGCCGGCTATCCGCCCTCTGGGCGGATACGCCCGGCCCTGCGCGGGCTATTTCGGCCAGGCCTCAATACGCCCGCGCCCTTTGTCTTTCGGCCCGGCCGGTCAATATCCTTGTGTTTTTGAGAAATAAAACGTTTTTAAAATCAGTTCATTGGCGGTTTTATTGGACCGGCCGGGCCACTCGCGACGGATTTTTCAACGATGGACCGTCAGATTTTCAACACTTCGTTTTTTGAGGGGCTCTTGACACTTTCTCCGCTTTGCCATCGTGCATGGTGGCGTTTTATCTTGGTTTTCACGGGGGCATGTCTGTGCGCCCTGTGTTTTGAATTTTCTCCCGCGTCGGCGTTTGCCAGCCCCGCTCGCCCTGACATCGGCCCGCGTTTCAGGGCGGCCTTTGCCGTCACCGGTTCGGAGTCCTACCTGACCCAGATCCTCAACAACAACGAGAAAAATGGCGGTTATTCGGTTGGGTTTCGGGGCGGGTTCCGCATGGGGCGCTGGGGTGGTTTTCTCGAACTCTCCCTCGTCGGATGGGAAGGCTATGAAGCCCTGAACAAGTCTCACCAGCGGAGTCTCAACGTTGGATTTGGCGGCGAGGTCTTTTATTTTAAGCGGCGCATGAGGACATCGCTTGCCGTGGGGGTCAGTATTCTCCAGACGCCCGCGCCGCCCGATCCGGCCGGCACCGCCGGGGCTTATGTCGAACTCGTCCCGTCGAGCTACCACATGCGGCTTCACCGCAAAATCGCCATCAACATCGCCCCTTTCACCCTCTATGTCGGGGTGCCTTCTTTTGAAGGCATACCCCTCGTCGTCATTCAGTACCGCACGACGCTTGGCGTGGAGTTTACGTTATGAGGCTTCTTTTCTGGGCCGCGCGCATCGCGGCATTCTGTCTGATGTGGGCTTTGGCCTTTGGCGTGGCGCGTCCCGCCGCGGCCCGGGACGATATGGACGGACGGGCAAAAGAGAACACGGTTTCCAGCACCATTGAGGGCGAACCCCACGATCAGTACGACGACGAGGACGGCGAGCGTCCCTGGTGGATGGGAGACCTTCCCGAGGGATATCGCTGGACCATCCTGGCCGGTGCCGGTTCCAGTCTGCTTACCGACAAATCCGATTCCTCCTACCTCGCCGAAACCGTGGGATTTGCCCTCACCGTCGGGTATCGCGTCACCACGACGCTCTCGGTGCTCCTCCATGCCGAACAGAACATGTGGCGTTCTCAGGAAATCGATGGGGACTGGAATTCCGGCGTGTTCGACCTTGGTCTCGGGATCGACTACGAGGTGGTCGCGCCTTATGTTCATGCGAGTTTTCTCATCGGCGTGTCGGTGCTGACGTTCGACACGACGCTGGACGATGCCGGTTCCACCGGGGTGTTTCTCGACTTTGCGCCCATCGATTTGAGGTGGGTGCTGTTCCAGCACCT
>SAMEA3663025__coassemble_1291_pt1 | contig 11372 bp, 8 predicted proteins | sample SAMEA3663025__metabat2_low_PE_002 | metagenome-assembled genome bin SAMEA3663025 (sample SAMEA3663025) | pig gut metagenome | biome: pig gut; feature: pig-associated habitat; material: faeces | place: France | collected 2012 | reverse complement strand
CGATGTTCAGGCTGAAATTGCCCAGGGGATCGCCGCGACGACGGTTGAGAATGAAGCCGTAGTCTGTCACGATGGGCGGGATCGATTCGCTGATATGCCAACGAAGGCCAAGGCCGGCAGTATACCGCATCTGACGGTCGAAGAGTTCGCGGCCAAACTCAAGACCCGAATAATGCGTCGGCTGGTACTCCGTCAGCGACCCCATGTCCACAAAAACAGCGCCGTAAATGCCGATGTTTGTCCAGATCGGGTAGCGCAGCTCCGCCGTGAGGTTGAACAAGACCTCGCCGCCGCCCGCCTCGTTCGTCGCCACGTTGGGCGTCAGGCTGTTGACGAGACGGGGCCCCAGCGCCTCGTTGGGGTAGCCGCGCATGTTCAGACCGCCAAGAAAATACCGGTCGATAAGCGGGATGCTCTCGCCGGACTCGTGGAAACTCATGCCAAAACGCAGGTTGAACGCCGCCGTGAAGTACTTCAGAAACGTGTACACGTAAGAGGCACGAAACTCCGGCATCGCATAGAACCCAATCGTGTTGGAATACGCAAACTTCGCCTTGCCTTCGATGTAAAATCCGTACTTGGGAACGACGGGACTGTCGCGCCCGTCGTACGACACGCGGGGCGTCAGCGACACAGTCATGTCCTCGTTGCGGCTGCTAAACGGGCAATCCATGAAAAATGTCACCGGATAGCACGCGTGATACGACGTCAGATCGTCGCTGACATCGATCCCGAATGACGACGTGTTCGATGACTCGAGTTCAAACGCAAGCGCCGAAAACCACGATTTGCTGATGTTCCACTGCAACTCGACGAGCCAGCCGTACTCCTCCTTGTTCGTGTCCGGAATGTAGCGCAAATCATAAAACAGCTGGGATACGATGTTGAAACCGCTCGCCGGGATGACCGGAATCGTCAGCGTCAGAAGCGTGAAAAAGTTCTGGTTGAACTTTTGTGTGAACACAAACTCGGAATTGTTGGCAAAAACACGCGCCTCGGGCATCACGAGAAGACGCAGGGCCCACCCCGTCCCGAGAAGGTTGGCCTCCACAAACTCCATCTCGCCCGTCAGAATCCAGTCCCCGCCCGTCAGGGACAGGCCCAGAGCGAAATCGATCCAGCGGCGCTCGCCTTCCTCAAGCGTGACCACAATGGGGACACTGCGTTCCCCAAGCGTCGTCGAATCCCCGAGTTCGGAGCTCTGCGTCAGATCGTCGTCCACCCCGATCGCGTTGAGCGACGCGGATTTGTATATCGTGCGGCGGCGCAGAAGGCTGCGCGCTTCGATGACGCGGTTGACGTCATAGATCTCGCCGGACTTGAACGGGATGTCCTGGCGCACAACCCAGTTGCGCGTCACTTCGTTGCCATGGATAAACACGTCCCCAAACGAAAAAATCGGCCCCAGCGTGACTTCGTACTCCACGTCGACCTCGGTCCCCGTGATGCCGCCCGAAAGTCGGCACTCCGGTTCGCCCGCGATGCCATACTCCGTGTCGTAATGCCTCAGGCACCGTTCCTGTGGACCGTTGCGCGTCTCGACGATCGTACACATCGACGCCAGATCAGACGGCATGCATGCCGACTGAAATTCCGCGATTTCGCACGTCTCCTCACTCGCCACCGCCCCGTCCGATGTGTACGACGTGCAGTGCACCCGATCCGATATCGTCGCATGGCCGCGCTGGCGGAGCTGCTTGGTAATGGCGGCGCGTTCGGTGCGAAAGGCCAGATCGCTGAACACATCGTCGGAAGGCTGGTCGATCAGCACGTCAAAACGATCGTACTGTTCGCGGTCCGTGTACCGAATCTGGCGTGTGCCAAAATGCGATGGATCCCCTTCGCGAATGACAAATGTGAGACGAAGCCTGCCCCCGGGCTCGATCGATTCAAGCGTCCAGCCGGGCACATCCGCGTTGAGGTAGCCGCGCGCGCGGTACGCGTCGACGATCTTGGCGCCATCGTCCGCAATCATGGCGCGCTGCGGATACGCCCCCGAACCAAACGCCGAATACTCCTGGCTGTTGATGACGTCCAGAAGCGCCTCGCGCGTCAACACCGAGGCTCCGTCAAACACGATCTCGCCAATCTCGCTGCGCGCGCCCTCCTCGACGTGAAACAGCACCATGTCCGAACCGTCCAGCGCGTTGCGCAGAATCTCGCCGTATACCTTCGCGTGATAGTAGCCCGCCGTGATGTACGTGTTCACCAGCGCCTCGGAGGACGATTCCACTTCCCCGCGGTCGACATATCCCGACGACTTGAACGTCAGCGCTTCCAGAAGCTCCTTGTCCGCAAGCGCCTCGTTGCCCTCAAAGTCGACGACCCAGTGCTTGCCCTCATGGATGTCCAGAAACACGTCGATCGTGTGCGTCTCGGGATTGCGCCGCGACACAAAGTCGATCTTCGCCTGATAATACCCGTTCTCGCGATACGCCGTCACAATGCCTGACACGGCATCCTCGATGGCCGCCTTCGTCACGTTCCCAAACATGCTGAATTCCGAACGAAACGACGACTCCAGATCCGAATACGTCCGCACCTTGTGCCCGCGCACGTAAATTTTCCCGAGCACATAGCTTCGGGCATTTTTGACCCGGACGTGCAAATCCGCCACGTGCGGCGCGACTTCCTCCGTCGTGATCTCGACCTCCGCGTCAAAATAGCCTTCCTTGACATAAATCCGCCGCAGACTCTCGCTCTGATCCTTCAGCGCCATGGCGATGAGTTCCGACGTATCCATCGTGTCGGCATTCTTCCCACGCAGGAGCACCGTCCTTGGATAAATCGCCCCCCCCGGCCGCAGAATCATGCGCTTGCGAATCTCCGAGTCGTACAGCGCCCCGCTGTCGTCGATGTGGATCTTGCGGACCGTCGTGTGCGAAACCGTCCCGAACGTCACATAAACCCGTTCCCCCTCCACGCGCACCTCGCGCCGGATATGGCTGAAATACCCCGTCTTGCGCAACCGCTCCCCCGCAATCGCCAAATCCTCCGCCGTCGTCGTGTGCCCGAGCGTCAGCCCCGTCGCCCTCAGTAACGCCTCGACGTGTTCCGGATCCGCGCAGTATTCATGGTCGCATTCCAGCTGCAAATCCGCCACGCGATAACTCTTGCCCGCCGCCATTTCCGCCGGCATCGACAGCCCAAGCCCCGCTCCGGCATCCGCCGGTTCGCTCTCCTCCGCCTCCCGCGCCTCTTTCAGTTGCGCCAAATTCCCTTCGACATGCCCGCGCTGAAGCATGCGCGCCTCGTCCCGAAACGCAAAGTCAAAATAGGCGTCCCCGCCAAGGGTTTCCGGTGCCTGTGCCGCCGCCTCCGCCGCGCCCAGAATCCCCATCACTAGCCAGATATGTCGACAAAATCGGCCCAATGATCGCTCCTCAAAAGTCCAAAAATCGGCCTAACTACCACACCGCGCGTCATTTGACTCAATTTTATGATGACCGGAATCTTTTGGGAGGCGTCGCGCACAGCGCTCCCGCCCCCGGGCTATCCTCCCCGCGGTCGGATACGCCCGGGCCACGTCGCTATCCTCCCTGCGGTCGGATACGCGCCGTGTATGCTCACGGATGGATTTCCAGACACGACAGATCGATCTCAATCCATCCCAGTTTGCGGGCCACTCCGGGACGCGTCTCATCGATTTCGGCCGCCAGGCTGCGCACCCGGTTTCCCCTTTCTGACGAAGGATCCGTCAGGTCAAAGACGACAAGGCCGGGCGCAAACGCCCACACCTGCGGTTTGCCCCCATCGTGCGGGATGCGAGCAAGCCACGACGCCGTCTTTTCGCGATACAAAAAACACGACGCCTGCGCGTCGCCGCATACCGACTGGAGTGGTTCGACGGATTCCAGCGCAAGCGGACGATCGGGGCAGGCGGTGCCCTGGGGGCGCTCAAGACAACCGTCCGCGCCAATCACGACGTATGCATCTTCACTCTTGACGACAAAATCCCCGTTGACCACGTCATCGAGCGAGGAATTCACGCGCACCGCCCGGTGACACCACTTTGGAGAATTGGACTCGCGACGGCATACCTGGCGCAACACGAGTTCCGGTCCCTCCGGGCCCAGGCCTCCCGAGACAATCGAGGCCGTCTGCCCTCGCGTTTCGTCATAAAACGTCAGGGCGCGTGAGGCGATTTTGAACAGACCGTGATAGGGCGCGGAATCCCCGCGCGGGCGCGTTCCCGTCGCAAGAATTTCCCGTCGCGACAAAAAGACACAGCGAGAACTGGCATCGGGTTCAAAACCGCGCGTGGCGGCTTTCCACATTTCTCCGTCGAGTTCGCGGTTTTCCCGATCGTATGTCCTCACCTCAAGGGCATACCCCGAGTTGGAAGCGTCACGGGCTATCGTCGCCACGCGATACCCATCCTCATACGCTTCCATGCATGCCAGTTGGCCATGGGGCGACACCACCATGGGGGATTTCCCTGGATCGGGCCAAATCAGCACCTGCCCAAGGGCATCGTGGGCGACGACAAAATGCCCGTCCTTCAGGACGACATGCGTCAGAGAGGACAGCACGATGTCCCCGTTTTCCCAAGGCTCGCCGATCCATTGGATATCCATACAGGTCCGCCCCCCGATGTTCTGGGCGCCATCGTGTGCCTGCTCGCTGGCCGTCTGTCCGGTCTTTTCTTCTTCGGAGATGGCTGCAATCGAACCGGAGCGTTCTGAACCGGGGGATTGGACGCTTTGTGACATGACGTCCGGTGTCGCGGCAATCCCGCCTGTCCCCGAATCCGGAACCGTACCACACCCCAACAGACCCAGCCACACCCAGGCCGCCCATACACCGTTCACCTTCAATTCAGACACCCTCATCGATATGTTTTCCGTGTGCTATTGGTGGAGTTTCTCATATCCCGGATGACGCCCCGTCAGATGATAGAATGATGTGCGACGATCTATCAACACGTCGATCTGATCGCGACTCAGCTCTTTTGCACCGCCGAGCAACTTTGTACATAAGGTAATTTTTGCAAAATGTTCCAACGACTCCATTCGATAGTATGCCGTTTTTAAGTCGCATCCGACCGTCAGGGCTCCATGGGCACGCAACAACACCGCATCGTGATGGACAATCCACGGCGCCACCACCTCAGGTACCTCATCGCTGCCAGGCACTGCATACTCCGCAATCGGAACCGTGCCAAAATTGAGTATGGCCTCTATGAGGCCATACTCGTCGAGCGGGACATTGGCCACCGCAAATGACGTGCTCATCGGTGGATGTGCATGCACGACGGCCTTTACGTCCGGACGTTCCTTGTAACATCGAAGATGCATGGCCAGTTCCGTGGAGGCCCGGCGTTCCCCCGAAATGACATGCCCTTCGCGGTCTACGATGATTAACATGTCTGGAGTGATTTCGCGTTTGCTGACGCCACTCGGGGTACATAAAATTTGGCCATCATCTAAAAGCACAGACACATTTCCGTCGTTTGCCGCCACCCATCCCTGTTGCCACATGCAGTGACATACGTCACAGAGTTCGGATTTCAATTCTTCAATATTCATCTTTTTGTCCTTATACCTCATGATGGCCTTGTTTCACGTCCATACATGCCAAAATCCCCCGGATTTTTATACCATAATTGGAGGCAAGGGGCGCAGGTTTTGACCGGCACTTTTACCCTCCTCTTTCTGGGGGGAGATGTGTGGATTGGAGCATGTGGTACATGGGGTGACAAACACAAAAATTGACGCATTCCCATCAAAACAGCACTACACATACACAGCATCAAGGCTCCTCCCATGAAAAGCGTCCCCCATGGGCGCATTTCGGGAGAGGTGTCTCGTCCAAAATAATTCTCCCCAAGATGTCACAAATTTCGTTTGACGTCATCATTGAGCATGAACGGGCGAGCATGGGCGCGCCACAGCAAGAGAGGATAGTATGGGTTATGATACCATGGGGGCGGATCGCCAAAAGCGGCTTCGCGATGCGTATGATGCCGAAATGAAGCGATTGCTGACGGACAAATTCATTTTGGCACATCTGCTCATTGCATGTACGGAGGAGTTTGCGGGATGTGCGTTGCTCGATGTCGTCAACGGGAGTTTTGATGGCGATCCCGTGTATGGCGAAATTGGACTTGATGAGGATATGACGAATTCCTCTTCGTCTTTGGCGGCACAAAGTCTTGGGCAGGAACATGCTACATCGACTGAAGGACGCATTGCATACGACACGCGATTTATCGTCCGAGTTCCAAAAAGTGAGACGCCCATAGAATTGATCGTCAACGTGGAGGGGCAACGAGACTCGTCGCTTCCGTATCCCATTTCCAGACGCGGATGGTTTTATTGTGCCCGTATGATTTCGGCACAAAAAGGAAGTGTCTTTAGCCACTCGGAATATGAAAAAATCAAAAAAGTATATTCAATTTGGATATGTATTGATCCGCCGAAGCCTCTACGAGGCACGATTCAAAAGTATTCCATTCACAAAGAGGATTTTGTGGGGCGAATGCATGTCGAAAAAAGTGCCTATGATCTCGCCTCGGTTATTGTCATCAATGTTGGAGAATCGTGCAATGCCAATTATAATGGTATTCTAAAAATGCTATCCCTGATCTTTCGGACGGAAGTGGAGATCAAGGAGTCACACGAAATCCTCGTCAACGAATTCGGTTTTCCAAAACGACATTTCAATAAGGAGGGCGCCATGAAAAGTTGGGCTATGGACATTGAAATTGCAGCCAAAAAAGAAGGGTTTGAGAAAGGCATAGAGAAAGGCATAGCGAAAGGCATAGAGAAAGGCATAGAGAAAGGCATAGAGAAAGGCATAGAGAAAAAATTACTCGACATGACCAAACGTATCATGAATGCAAAGGGAAAAACGCTCGACGAAGCCATGGTGCTTTTAGAACTCACTGAGGATGAGAAAAAATTTGTTCGGCTCCATTTGACTGAATCGGATGAAGCAAGCTGATCGTTTGGGTGTGAACTTGGACTTCAGTCAGTCCAAGTTCCAGGCTCCATGCCTCACTGCAAAAATGCATAACCGGGCATTCACCCTCGCGTTCTAACCACAATAAAACATATTTAAGAATCAAAAAGAGTTTAGCATCCGTTCGCTAATTCCTGTACTAGATCTCCTGGTATCTTCTCACGCTCAAGAGTAGGGCTTAAGATTAGAATATTGTTCAACCTGAGTCCCGGCCATAAGATAGGAACTGCCTATATGGCCGGTTTTGTTTGAGCGTTCGCGTGATTTTTTAAGGCTGAAGTATTCTTTACCGATGGATTTGTGGATGCCTTCTGCCGACAGGATCTTGTTCCCGATCGTTTCGGAAATTCTTTTAAAATCATCGGTATGATGAATGACTGCACATTGTTTGAGATGATTGGGTTTTATGCCGATCACGGCATGATATGTTCGATTTCTACTTTTGAATCCATGCGGTAGGGAAGGTCTCTGAAAATACAGAAAAGGCAGGAACACCCTTTGTTCTTCCCGGGAATGGAATAAAAAAAGGCGAGGGTGAAACCCTCGCCTTATAAAGCAGACGCCGTCTGAACTATCGGGACATGTACACGGAAACGGGAAGGAAGATGCTGATGCCGATGGTTCCGGTGAGGAAGTTCTGGAAGCGAGAACGGTCATCGGCCTGTCCACGCGAGAAATCGGCGTATTTGGTCAGGTAATCCTTGAATTCGAAATTCATGGCGATGAAGTTGTTGAAGAAGAGTCTGACACCGAGTCCGAGGACGCCGGCAAACTTGGGACCCTCAAGGCTTGAATTTTTGGCTTCGCTGCACACGGAACCGCCGGCGGCGCAGACGGAATCCATGATGATGGCGCCGAAGCCGCCGTAGATGTGGAAGTCATAGTTGAGGATCCAGCCGAAGAGTGAGAATTTGCCCATGACAGGAGCGTAGTAGAGGCCGACGTCGAAGTTCATGGTGGGCTGGGCGATGGCGAGGGTGGACTGGACATCGTAATCGTACCCGTCTTTTTTGACGGCATCGACTTCATCGGAAGCGATATGTCCCGGATTATAGAAGAAGGAGACGCCGAGACCGAGGTAATTGGTGAAATAGTAGGCGAGGTTGATGCCGACGCCGATGGTCTGATAGAAGGGCTCATTGATGCCGAACTGCGCCATGGGCTGAATTTCGAACCTTCCGGAGCGCAGGAGCATGAGGTTACGGATGGGAGCGCCTTTTTCGAGGCTTGAAATGCCTTCGCCATCATCCGCAAAAGAGGTTTGAGGTAGACCGAAACCGAACAATATGATCAACGCCAGAAGGCTTATCCACCGCTTCATGCGTAATCCCATCCTTTTATATTAGCCCAAAGAAATTCGGGCAGTCGTTCAACAAAAGAGACAAACACCACCAGAAGTAACGATTACCATTCGGATTTGTAGGTCCATGAGGCCGGTAGCCAGAAGCCGATACCGATTCCGGCCTGCCAGTGCGTGAAGACGCCCTCGCGGTTTCCGATGTCCTCGTAGTAGATCCAGCCTTTGAGTCCGATGTTGAGGGAGAGCCATTTGAGGAGGTACCAGCGGTGGTCGACGGAGATGAGGCCGGCGCCGACAAAACCGTTGGCACGGGTATAGACGGCACCGCCACCGATGCCGATTGAAAGATCCCAGTGGATGACGGAGGTGTTGAAGATGGAGAATTTGCCGTAGATGGGAACGAAGCCGACGACGCCGCCAACATAGCCGTCGACGATGGAGGTCGTGGGAACTGCGTCCGTGGCGTCAATGACATCATTATAAATGTCGCTGAGACCGTTGGTTTCGCGATCGGCCGCTCGCCAGTCCTGCCAGCCGCCGTACACACCGACGTAGAGCCATTCCAGAATGTGGTAGTTGATCTGTCCCCCCACGCCAACCTGGAAAAGAAGCGAATCGTTGATGCCACCGTAAAACATCGGGGCAAGCTCGACGCGTCCGCGTCGGATAAACGGCTTGCGCTGAATGACGACGATTTTGTCCTTGAACTCGCGTTTCTTTTTCTGATCCCTGACGACGATACGACTTTGAACGGCCTCACCGCCCGATGCCGTGCCAGTGTCACTCACGCTCGCATCGCTGCCGGGCGCGCTGGATTCGTCCTCCTGGCCAATGGCCAGGGCGGGCATCATCATCACCATTAATGCCAATATCATTAAACTGAGGACACGGCGCATCAAAAAGCTCCTCATCGTACCATCTTTCAATGGTCCAAGTTGACTAACAGCTGCACTCTCCACACGATTTTTGCCTGTGGTCGGCATCCTCTACAACCTCTGTAGAGCCGTTTGCGTATACCACATATCATGGGATTGTTGCAACATTCAAAAACTGAAAGGCCCGTTATAACGCCGGTTTTGTCAGCCCTCTTCCTGGAAAAGTGCTTCCACAAACTCCTCGGCCTCAAACCGCCTCAGATCGTCGATCATCTCGCCAATCCCAATAAAATAAACGGGCTTCCGGAATTCCTCGCATATCCCGATGATGACCCCGCCCTTTGCGGTGCCGTCGAGTTTGGTCAGGATGATCCCTGTAAACGGAATGGCTTCCCCGAATTCGCGGGCCTGCATGAGCGCGTTCTGGCCGTTCGTCGCGTCCAGCACGAGAAGCACCTGGTGAGGCGCACCTTCCTGCGCCTTGCCCGCCACGCGATGGATCTTCTGGAGTTCCGCAATCAGATCCTTCTTGTTGTGAAGCCGTCCCGCCGTGTCCGCAAGGGCAATGTCGAACCCGTGCTCCTTGGCGTATTTTATCCCGTCAAAAATGGTTCCCGACGGATCGGCCCCCTGCGTCTTTTTGAAGATCTCGCAACCGCTCCGCGTCGCCCATTCGTCGAGTTGTTCGATGGCCGCCGCCCTGAACGTGTCCCCGGCGATGAGAAGCACTTTTTTACCCTGCGCGGTAAGCTGGGAGGCCAGTTTGCCCAGGGTTGTTGTCTTTCCTGCGCCGTTGACGCCAATCGTGAGGATGACATGGGGCTTTTCCTCGCCGACTTCAAAATTCTTTTCGCAGGTCTTAAGAATGGAAAGCACATCCCCGCGCAACAGCGCCAGTGCCTGCGCCCCGTCGCCTTTGTCGCGGAGATTGTCCGAGACGTGCTCCAACAGACGTTCGCTCGTCTTTACGCCGATATCCGCCGTGAACAGAATCTCCTCGAGGTCGTCCACCACCGAGCTCTTCATCTGGCCTTTGAACATCCTGCTGATTTGCGCCAGGAATCCCTGCGATCGCGTCGTTTTGAGCCCTTCGTTGAGGCTGCGCGGTGCGTCGATGGTTTTGACAGACGGCGTCGGTGCGCTCTCCGTTTTTTTTGTCTCGTCCGGCACATTCTTGGCCGTGTTTGTTTTCTCGTCCGGCGTGTCCGCAACCGGCCGTTCTTCGGGAACGGTCAAAGCCGCAGGCGCGTCGTCGCTCAAATTTTCACTCAGTGATGAGTTTTTTTTTCCGCCTTTTCGGCCAGACGTTTGGTCAGCTCGTCGAGCGGATTGATCTCCTCTTTTTTGGCTTCTTTGTTGGCCTCGGTGATCTCGCTGAGCGGAATGAGGGCCGAACCGAGCGTCGGGAATGCCGTGTCGTCGACGGGTTTGCTGGTCGAACCGAGATCGTCAAAATTGAGCTCGGAGAGGTCGCTTCCGCCAAAGAGCGAGTTGAACACGTCGTTCGCGTCGGTGTCGGACTTGATGACGACGTCGTCGATGGGGGCCGTGATCGCTTCGTCGGCGCGCTTTTCCTCTTCTTTCTCAGGCTCGCGCTCCGCAGGCTTCTCTTCTTTCTCAGGCTCGCGCTCCGCAGGCTTTTCGTCTGCTTTTTCCTGGACGGTTTCGACCTTCTTTTCTTCCGTAGCGTCTTCTTTTTCGCTCACCTTTTCGCTGTCGACGGCTGCCTTGACCTTTTCCGACTGTGCATTTTCTTCGCTTTCGCGTTCATGAACGGCCTTGTCGGTCTGTGTCGCCGCTCGCCGTTCTTTTCTCAGCTCTCGCAATTCTTCTTTGGATTTGTCGGCGGAAACGCTTTCCCTGCGAACTTCTTTGATTTCTGCAAGAGAAAGTTTTTCTTTGTCGGTCTTGTTTTCAATTTTATTCGCATTGTCTTGTTTTGTCGGATCTTCGAGCGCCTTGCCCGAATCGTCGGCGATGGCGCGTTTGGATGGCAGCATGAGGACGATGGCGAGGACGACAAAGAGTCCGACGAGTATGCCGATGACGAGCCAGTTGGGATCACCGGTCGCGGGGGCCGAAGCCTGGGCTAAATAGAGTGTGGATATGGACATAACTTCTCCTATGAGGGCAAAAAATCCCCCGCTTCTTTACAATACCCCGATGTTTGTTGGCAAGCATATCGTGCCATGACGGGGTGCTGAAATGGGTGGGCGGCGGCTATCTCGGACTTC
>SAMEA3663025__coassemble_1265_pt1 | contig 11506 bp, 6 predicted proteins | sample SAMEA3663025__metabat2_low_PE_002 | metagenome-assembled genome bin SAMEA3663025 (sample SAMEA3663025) | pig gut metagenome | biome: pig gut; feature: pig-associated habitat; material: faeces | place: France | collected 2012 | reverse complement strand
ACGAAGCGGCGCATTTCGGCGAGCACGATGGAGGCCAGGGAAGGACGACGAGCGACTGCGACAGGACGTCGCAGCATCGCTGGTCCCATGAGTCATTCTAGGGGGTACCTAGGGGGCGAAAGCCCCCTAGGTGCGCGGGGGTGTTGGGGGCGTTCGCATAAACGCCCCCAACCGCCGAAGGCGTACTTCAAAATATCAGAGGGCGTGGGGGATTCCCCCGCACAGGCGGTACGTGCTGGCGCATCTTCTGCGTCAGCGGCGTCGTTGCCGTCGGTCACGTACCGAGTACGCTCCCTCCGGCGCCTCCTTGCTTCCTTGAATCTGCATCCAGCACGCCGCGCCTGCTTGAGATGAACCTTAAAAAACTCACTTCAACGCGCTGTTTTGCCTGCGCAAGTCGGGCCTTCGATGACCTGCTTGAGATGAACCTTAAAAAACGCACTTCATCCCCCACCTAAGCTCCCGGCAGGGATGAAACACGACGTCACGCCATGCGTCCACACGGCGTCGGGGCTGTAAAAGCTACAATTTTTGGAGGTCAGCCTTGGCGGCGCTGAGATTTTCGGCTTGGAGGTTGATTTGGGCGACAAAGGAGGCGTCGTCGGGCTGTCGCAGGATGAGGCGAATGAGGTCGAGGGTGTGTTCGACGCGCTCGCGGTGGGGGGCGTGGGATTCTTTCATGACGGCGAGTTTGTGTCGGAGGTGGGCCTGTTGGTCGAGAAAACAGGAACGGGCGTCCAGGACGAAGTGGGAGAGGTCTTCGTGGAGGGTTGGGGATTGGAAATAGGCGGACAAGAAGGTGCGGGCGTGTCTGAGGGCACCGGGGGAAACAGATGGAGTGTCTGGCATGGGATACCTTTTTTTTTATTTAGATAATCAGGCATAGGAAAGACTGAAAGTGCTGGTAGGGCTTGGGAACATGGATCATGAATGGGGATGTGGGCAAGGGAAAAAGCGTCCGTTTGGGTGTTCGTCTGAACATAAGGGGGCGTCGCGTATCCGCCGAGGGCGGATAGCGACGCGCGCGGGGCGTATCCGCCTCACAGGCGGATAGCCCGCGCCCAGGAGGGATAGACGTGGGTGTCGTCGTGAAAGCCGGGAACGTTGCACTTTAAATTTTGGCATGATATACGGGCCGCCGGTTTGGCGCATCCAAAACTTGTTCAGTGTATGCGTGATTCATCAGGAGAATAACATGAGTAAAGGATTTGTACGCTTTATGCTGGGTGCGATGGTGGCGACGCTCACCATGGCATCGACCGTTGCAGTGGCGCAGAATGTGGCCTTTGAGGATAAGCAGCAGGCGGTGATTAAGAACGCCACCGAACCGAAGAAGACGGAACGCCAGACGCTGGAACAGCAGGAAGGGTCGGGTCCGAAGGTGGGATATCAGACGGACGAGATGGCGGCGGCGGCAGCGGCGGCCGAGAAGATCGAGCTTCAGCAGGAAGCCATCAAGAAATTGCAGCGTCGTATCAAGCAGACGGACGAGGACGATCCGGCCAAACCGCAGCTGATGGAACGTCTCGGCGACATGTTGTGGCAGAAGGCGCGTTATTATGAGCTTCGGGCCTATGATTATCTGGCCCAGGCCAACGAGCTTGGTGCGCAGGGGGACAAGGCCGGTCAGGATGCGGCCATGGCCAAGAAGGCCGAGGATGAGAAGGTCGGGCGAGAGGCGCGCGAGGAAATGCTCAAATTGTATCGGGATATATTGAAGTATCATCCCGATTATGAACAGATCGACAAGATCCGTTATTACATGGCGTTCAACATGGCCGAAATGGGCTATGCGGGCGAAGCGTATGAACAGTACAGCGGGATTGTGCGCGAACACTCGACCTCGAAGTATTTGCCGGAAGCATTTCTGGGGATGGCGGAATACTCGTTTACGATCGAGGAGGACATGCCGACGGCGTTGCAGCAGTACCAGAAGGTCGTGAGCATTGATCCGTCGAGTTCGGCGGCGTCGTTTGCGATGTACAAGATGGGCTGGTGTTATTTCAATCTTGGCGAGCCCAAGAAAGCGCTGGCTCAGTTTGAGAAAGTCATCCGCGAGGCCGACAAGAGCGGGGACAAGCGCCACATGGATATGCGCAAGGAAGCCGTGAAAGACCTTGTCAAGGCGTACAGCATGTGGGATGCGGCGAAGCCCGGCAATGCGCGCAAGTATTTTTCGGGGTTTGCGGCCAATGATGAAGAAGTCGATCAGATGATGGAGCGTCTGGCCCGGCTGTATGGCGAGTCGGGACGGGTGGAAGAATCCAACTACGTTTATAACCAGCTGATTGCGGCGAATCCTGGAAAATTCAAGATTGTAGGGTATCAGCATGAAATCATGCTGAATACGGAGACGCTTTCGGATCCTACAAAGCTGGCCGAAGATATTCAGCGCACGGTGGCGATTTTCGTCAAGGCGCGAGACGAGCATTACGAGGGCGCGACGCCCGAAGCGGTCAAGGCGGAGAGCGACAAGCTCGAGCAATACGCCTCGGATACCGGTAAATGGTATCACATGACGTATCAGAACACGAAGAACCCGCTTTACTACTCGCTGGCGTTTGAAATCTACAAAACGTATCTGAACAATTTCCCGACGGCGACGGACAACTATGAAGTGATGTATTATTATGCGGACATGGCGTATTTCCGCAAAAATTATGCAGAGGCGGCCAAGGGATACGAGCGAGTTCTTGATCTCAACGAGAACGGTGAGTTCAGTAAGGATGCGGCGCACGGGGCGGTTCTTGCGTATGACCAGCTGATGGGTGAGAACAATACGGACAAGGAGGCGTGTCCTGACATTCCCGTGACGCCCGAAGCGAAGGATGGCGAGGAGCAGACGTATCCGGAGTATCCGATTGCGGAATGCCGTCTGAAGTTTATCGAGGCGAGCAAGCGGTATGCAAAGATCGACAATTCGGCGGAATTTGCGAACAACTCGAAGTACAAGGCGGCGCAGATTTATTTCAACTACAATCACTTTGAAGAAGCCCGTCCGCTGTTTTTGGAAGTGACACGTGACGCGCCGTCGACCGAGGTGGCGGTGTATGCGGGGAACTACCTTCTTGAGACGTATCGTCTGACGAAACAGTATTCGAAGATGCACGAGGCGATTCAGGAACTCAAGGGCAACAGTGCGTTTATGGCGAACAACACGACGTACATGCCGGAGTTCAAGGAAGTGTTGAACGCCTATGAACTTGCTCTGGACTACAAGTTCTGCGAGGAGAAGGAGAACAACAAGGAGTGGGAAGCGGCTGCGCGTTGCTATGAGAAGTATGCGGACGAACATCCGGGCAGCGAGGATGCGGCGAAAGCACGGTGGAATGCGTCGGTGGCGTGGGAACACAGTTCGGAGGTGAGCCGGGCCATCGAGGCGCGCGTGGCGCTGTTGACGTCTGGCAATGCGGACGAACACACGAGGGCGCTGGCCCCGCGCGCGATGTATGCGATTGCGTTGAACTATCACAGTCTGGCCGTATTTTCGGAAGCGGCGCGTTACTATGAAATTTTTGTCAAGCAGTTCCCCGAGGATCGGGAGGCATGCGTGCCGTTTGGCGCCGCGCCGTCTAAAGATCCGTGTGCGAAGACGGCGTTGCAGAATGCGGCCGCCTTCCGTGCGGGGTTGGGTGAATATGAAAAGGCCGTCGAAAATTACGACCTTTATGCGAAGATGTTCCCCAAAGACAAAGATCAGATGGCCATGCTGAAGTATCAGACGGGGCGCATTTATTATGATCAGAAAAAGTATGATCAGGCGCTTGATCGTTTCCGCGATTATCTGAAGACGTATGCCAAAATTGGTGTGCCTGGACGTCAGGTGGCGGCTCAGACGTATATCGGGAAATGTTACTGGGAAAAGAAGAATACGAAGGAGGCGCTGAAGGCGTTTGAGGCGGCCGAGAATCTGTTTGCGAGCAAGGCGGTTCAGGGTTGGCTTGGTTCGGCGACGCCTGCGGATGCCGAAATGACGCGCAACGCGGCCGCCGAGGCGCGTTTCATGCGCGGCGAGTCTTTGTTCCGTGAGACCATGGACATCAAGTTGACGGATCCGAATGTGTCGCCGCGCAAGATCGACGAATTCCTGCAGCAGCAACTCGCCAAGAAGGCCGACAAGCTGGGGCAGGCGGCGCCGGTGTTTAACGACGTCATCATGAAGTTCAATGCGCCGGCCTGGGGTCTTGCGGCCATGACGCGTCTGGGTATGTTGTACGACGACGTGGCGGAGCAGGTGGCCAACGCCCCGGTTCCTCCCGGCACGCCCGAGGAAGTCGAACTGGCGTACGTCGATAAGGTTCTTGAGTTTGCCGACAAATTCGAGACGCAGGCCGTCACGGCCTACGTGGCCGCCGTCAAGAAGGCCGCCGAAACCGGATGGTTCAGCCAGTACACGATGGATGCTCAGAAACGTCTGTTTGACCTCCGTCCGATGGAATACCGTTCGGCTTCGGAAGTCAAAGCCGCCCCGAACAAGATGGTGGCGACCTATCACACGGGTGCGCTTTATACGAATCTCGACGAGCTCCGTGGACAAATCACCAAAGAACAGCGCAAGGTCGTTATGGATGGCGCTGTGAGCGAAGAACAGGCCGCCGAGGCGGCGCAGTCCGAGAGCGCGCAGGCGCAGTAAACATCCCGCGGCGGGGTCGGGACGGGTTCACCGCCGTCCATCCCGCCCTTCCAATCCAAGACCATCCATAAAACAAGAAGATATATGAGGAGCTATGAAAGCTATGTTTAAACGCACGATGCTTCGTTTTGCGTGTCTCGGGTTTGCGTCTGCGGCGCTGATGGGCATGACGGCTTGCGGTTCGAGTTCGAGCACGAGCGGAAGCAGTTCGGTACAGGCACCGACCGCTGGTCCGTCCAAAACCGTCGATGCCAGCGGAAAACGCGCCGTCGTCAAGGAGTCGGCCATCGCCCTTTTTGAACAGGGAACCAAACAGGCCAAGTCCAATCCCGCCGCAGCCATCGAGGCTTTTAAGTCGGCGGCCAAGGAAGAAAAGAATTTTGCGGAAGCCTGGTACAATATCGGTCTTCTTGAACAGCAGCGCGGCAATGTCAGCGAGGCCAAAGAGGCCTACAAAAAAGCCATCGACATGCGTCCCGATTTGGCGGATTCCTATACCAACCTCGCCAAAATGGAGATAGACAGCGGCAATTATGATGAGGCCGAAAAAATACTTCTTTCGATTGTGGACGACAAAAATGGCCTCGATCCGTACAACGTCCAGGCCAACCTCAACCTCGGGATGCTTTACCGACACAGGGGTGAGGAAATTCTCGACAAGGAACGTGGCGGCGTGGAACCCCGTTTCAGCATGACGGGGTCTGAAAATAAAGGCGAGATCAAGAATAAAGAGGCCTATGACATGTTTGCCAAGGCCGTTGTTCACGTCCGTCGCGCGTTGGCCGGCGATTCCAATAACATTTATTGTTATGAGAACCTGGCCGCCGTTTATTACATCATGAACAGCCTTGAAGTGGCGCGGCTCGTGACGGAACAGGCGATCATCAAATACAACGAATACAACGACGAACTCAAGAAACAGCTCGAAGCCGGCCGTATCACCCAGGACGAATACGATCTCAAGGCGTATACGCCCAAGGATCTCTCCGCCATCTACAACACGTCCGGTCTGATTTACCTGGCCAATGGCGAGGTTTCGATGGGGAATGCCGAGATGAAAAAAGCCGTCGAGGCCGATCCCAATAACGTTCAGGCCATGCTGAACGTCGCCGGTATCGCGATCAACGTACAGGATTTTAATCTGGCGTATGATCTTTACAACCGCGTCCTCGCCCTGGAACCCAACAACATCGAGGCGTATTTGTCCAAGGGGGTGGCCGCGCGCGGCCTCAACAACACCGATGAAGCCGAAAAGATTTATCGCGACATCATCGCCAATCATCCCGAATACCCGCAGGCCAAGTTCAATCTCATCGTGCTCATCCAGGAATACTACCTCAAGGTCGACGAAGCCCGCCAGATGTGGGTTGAGTTTGTCGACGATCCCGTAGCCAATAAGGTGATCCCGGGACGTGTGCTTGAGGCCAAAAATCGTATCAAGCAAATCGACGAACTGAAGGAGCAGATGCGTAAAGCCGAGGCCCAGCAGGCGGAGTTTGAGCGCAAGATGAAGGAGCTCGAAGCCCTTGAGCAGCAGCAGTCCCAGGACGAGCAACCGCAGCCCCAGGAATAGCATTTCTTAGGAATAATTCTCGGAAGTCGGTGTTTGACAAACGATTTCTGACTCGAAAAGGCCGCCAGAGAGCGGCCTTTTCTCCTTGTGAAAATGGGTACAATCCCGTAAAGGTTGCGCACGGGTGCGCTTATGTAGGTCTATGTCACCCGTGGCGCATTGCGCCTAGCCCTTTAGCCCGGAGTTTAGCATGTTAGAAAATACCCCCAGTGTTCAGCTTGATGCGATAACAGATTCCAATGACGAACGCATTGGAATGACGGATCAAGCTCTCATGCGCAGTGTTGTCGATCATTTGCGCTACTCGTTTGCCAAAAATAGCAAGACGGCTTCTGAGGATGATCTTTATCTCGCCATGAGCCTTGCCATCCGCGACCGGCTGATCCATCGTTGGATGAAAACGATGAAACAGTATTACCAGACCGATGCCAAGCGCGTGTATTATCTGTCTGCGGAATACCTCATCGGGCGTTCGATGGGAAACAACCTGATGAATCTCGGTCTGACGGAGCGTGCGGACAAACTTTTAAGTTCGTACAATCTTCACCTTAAAGATATCGAGTCGCATGAGCCGGATCCCGGTCTTGGCAACGGCGGTCTTGGCCGTCTTGCCGCATGTTTTCTCGATTCCCTTGCGACCCTTGGGTATCCGGCCATGGGGTATGGGATCCGTTATGAGTTTGGCATTTTCAAACAATCGTTTAAAGACGGTTATCAGGTCGAGACGCGTGATCCGTGGCTGGAGCGTCTCAATCCGTGGGAAATTGCCCGTCCGGACCACACGACGACCGTCCAGTTTGGCGGGACCGTCGAAAAGCGCCTTGATGAACAGGGAAACCTCCAGTGCGACTGGATCAACACCACCAAAGTTCGCGGCGTGCCTTATGACATGCCTATCGCCGGTTATGGGACCAACACGGTGAACTCGTTGCGCCTTTGGTCTGCTCAGGCCACCAACGATTTTAACCTTGAGATTTTTAACGCCGGCGACTTCCGAAAAGCCGTCGAAGACAAGGTCATCAGCGAGACGATCTCCAAAGTGCTGTACCCGGCGGACAACAATCCCGAAGGGCGTGAATTGCGACTCAAACAACAGTATTTCTTTGTGTGCTGTTCGATTCACGACATCGTCCGAAGATATAAAAAGAACCACAAGGATTTCAGTCAGTTTGCCGACAAAGTGGCCATCCAGCTTAATGATCCCCCCCCCGCCATTGCCATCGCCGAACTCATGCGCGTCCTCATCGATATCGAGAAACTCAAATGGGACGAAGCCTGGGCCATCACCGAACGCGTGTTTGGGTACACCAACCACACACTGTTGCCCGAGGCCCTCGAGCGCTGGCCGCTGCCTATGTTTGAGCGTCTTTTGCCGCGTCACCTCGAAATCATTTACGAAATCAACCGCCGATTCCTTCTCCGCGTGCATATCGCTTTCCCGGGGGATTATGAGATGCAGCGCCGTGTGTCGATTATCGACGAGACGGGCGAGAAATTTGTCCGCATGGCCAATCTTGCTGTCATCGGTTCGCACAGCATCAACGGCGTGGCCGCCATTCATTCCGAACTCGTCAAGACCGATCTCTTCCCGGACTTTGTCAAACTCTTCCCGGAGCGTTTCAACAACAAGACCAATGGCGTCACGCCGCGACGCTGGATGGTCTCTGCCAACCCGAAACTCTCCGCGCTGATCACCGAAAAAATCGGTCCCGACTGGGTCAAGCACTGCGATCAGCTCAAAAAACTTGAGGCTTATGCCGACGATGAAGACGTTCTCAATCGTCTCATTGAAATCAAGCGCGAAAACAAAATCCGTTTTGCCAAAGAATACGTTCCGTTTGAGGTTTCCGAGGACATGCTTTTTGACGTCCAGGTCAAGCGCATTCACGAATACAAACGTCAGCTCCTCAACGCGCTCCACGTCATTCATCTCTATCGCACGCTCAAGCGCAACCCCAACGCGAATCGCGTGCCGCGTCTCGTTTTGTTTGCTGGAAAAGCGGCTCCCGGATACGCTGCGGCCAAACTTCATATCAAATTCATCAATGACATTGCCCGCATCATCAACGACGATCCCACCATCGCCAGCAAGTTGCGCGTCTACATGTGCCCCAACTACTGCGTTTCTTTGGCCGAAGTCATCATTCCTGCCGCCGACCTTTCCGAACAGATTTCCACGGCGGGCAAGGAAGCCTCCGGTACCGGCAACATGAAGTTCTCTCTCAACGGTGCCTTGACCATCGGAACGCTCGATGGGGCCAATGTCGAAATTCGCGAGCGCGTGGGTGCCGATAATTTCTTCCTCTTTGGACTCACCGAAAGCGAAGTCAAAACCCTCAAGTCCGAAGGGTATGATCCCAAGGCGTATATCGAAGAAAGTGAAGATCTCAAGGCAGTCATTGATATGATCGAATCCGGATTCTTTAGCCCGGACGATCGCGATCGATACAAAGGTATCGCCAGCTGGCTCAAAAATTCCGATCCCTACATGCTTTGCGCGGACTTCGATTCCTACATTGCGCGTCAGGCAGACGTCGAAGCCCTCTATCGAAACAAACGCGAATGGGCCAAGAAATGCCTCATCAACATTGCCAATATGGGCTTCTTCTCGTCTGACCGGACGATTCGTCAATACGCCGAGGATATCTGGGATATCAAATCGATTCCCGTTTAACCCTTGATGCTCGCCGCAGCGGGCGATCGCTATAACGCCTGGACCGCCATACCATGTGTCCGGGCGTTTCTTCTTCAACCATCCTGCACACACGGCCCAATGCCACGCGGCATCGTTTCTGCCATGAGCCTTCTGCATTCACCGCGCTCAGTTCTTCTCGCCAGGTCGACGGTATGGCTCGAGCCCCATGCATTGCCCCGAGAAGCGCGCCTGTTGCGGCCGCATTGATGTCTGTCGCCCCACCTGCGCGGATGGCATTTTTTAGCGCCGACACAAACGGCGTGTCATGCCAGAAATGATACAGCGCCATCTGGGTCGCCACGCACACGGCATTGTAATCGTCGCCATCCGCGCGCGGTGTTTCGTAATACGAAGAGACGAGCATCCGATAGTTCTCCGGATCGCGCACCACTTCAAAACAACGATCCCATATCTCAAGGCGCGTCATTCTGTTTATCGCGCCCTGCAATACCATCGCATACAGTTGCGCACACTCAATCACCCTGTCGTCCGAATGCGTCATGCGGCCTTCACGCGAGATCTCACCGCACAATGTCGGGATATCCCACGACCGCCCTGCAATCACCAGTGGGATTTGCCGTATCAGCAGCGCATTGCTGCACAACGTCCCAAACTCCGATTCCTGTGCCCGACGGCGTAACTCCGAGGCCATGGTCGCATTTTCGCCAAATATCGTCGCACTGACCACGTCGAGATCGTGAACCCCATCGCGGATTACACTTGAATAGGCGCGTGCCAGGGCATCCATATCTACGCCGTGACGCGCGAACGACCGCATGCCCGCAAACGCCAGTTCCATCTCAATCCCTGGTGCGCTCAGACGCCATCCGGCGTCGTCGCGCGAAATATCTCCGGATTTCATAAAAATATAGGGGCTCCCAAGACATGCTCCGACCACTGCACCCAAAAATCCACCCATGCTTCGATTCGTCGACATTTTGCTCCTCCCGGTGACATCGACGGGGTCGTCCCGTCCGTACGCTCCCGATGATGCAAAGACGGCAAATCTGTGACACAATCTTTTTCAAAAATTCATTTTCTCGCGTCACTACTGCATTTGCACACATGTGCCCACATTTACAAGCCAGTGGCAATAGAGTAATCCCTTTTGCATTCCTCCATGCGCAGCCGAGCCATCATGTCCCGGATGCGTGCCCTTTTTTTTTCACCCTAACGAGAAAGGAAACTCACGATGGTCTGTGTGCGTTCATTCTGTGCCATTCATCCCCGCAAAGATATGGTGCAAGCCATTTCCGCCTTGCCCTATGACGTCATGAACACCGAAGAGGCTCGTGCCATGGTTGAGGGCAGGCCCTGGTCATTCCTGCGCATTTCGCGTCCGGAAGTCGAATTTAACCCCTCGCATGATCCCACTGCCGACGACGTCTATGCCCGTTCCCGCGAAAACCTTCAAAAATTCCTCCGGGAAGGCGTCATGGAGGAGGACCTCACCCCGCAAATCTATATCTATCGCCAAATCATGGGGGATCACGTCCAGACCGGTGTGGTCGCCTGCGCGCACATCGACGATTACATCCAAAATCGCATCAAAAAACACGAATTTACCCGCAAAGACAAAGAAGACGACCGCACTCGCCATGTCCGGGAGACCGGTGCACACACCGGTCCCGTTTTCCTCGCGTACCGTGACGACAACGACATCCAGAAACTCATGGATGATGATACCCTCGCCACGCCCCTGTTTGATTTCACCACCGAAGACGGCATTCGGCACATCGTCTGGCGAAGCCTCATGCCCTCCGCCTACGAAAAAGCCTTTGAACACATCGACGCCTGCTACATTGCCGACGGGCACCACCGTGCCGCGTCTGCCGTCCGTGCCGGTGCCGAAAAGCGCGCCGAGGCCAAAGACCCCTCCGCCGATGCGCCTTACTGCCACTTCTTGGCCGTCTTCTTCCCCGCCAGTTCCCTCAAGATTATGCCCTATAACCGCGTCCTCAAAGACGACAAAAATCGTTCCACCGAGCAAATCCTCCACGAATTAGAGAATGTTGGAAAACTCGAAAAAACGACGCTCAAGTCGCCGCAAAACCCCGGTACCTATGCCATCTACATCGATAAACAGTGGTACCTGCTCACCATCGATCCGGCCTCCATCGACACCACCGATCCCGTCGCTTCCCTCGACGTCGACATTCTCCAGAAGCGCGTCCTGGCCCCCATCTTTGGCATCCAGGATCCCCGCACCGACAAACGCATCGATTTCGTCGGCGGCATCCGCGGTACCCAGGAACTCGAACGTCGCGTCGATTCCGGCGAGATGAGACTCGCCGTTTCCATGTACCCCACACAGATTCACCAAATCTTCGACGTGTCCGACCAGGGCGGCGTCATGCCGCCCAAATCCACCTGGTTTGAACCCAAACTTCGCAGCGGACTCTTTGTACACAGACTCGACTAGCGTCGCGCTCCATGCGCAGCCTTCCGGCCTCTGGCCGGTTGGTGCTGCGCAATGGCATGGGAAGTGGGAAGTGTGGAGTTTGTATTTTTTGAATTGTGAATTGTGAATTGTGAATTGTGAATTGAAGTTTGAAGTTTGAAGTTTGAAGTTTGAAGTTTGAAGTTTGAAGTTTGAAGTTTGAAG
>SAMEA3663025__coassemble_1173_pt1 | contig 12242 bp, 7 predicted proteins | sample SAMEA3663025__metabat2_low_PE_002 | metagenome-assembled genome bin SAMEA3663025 (sample SAMEA3663025) | pig gut metagenome | biome: pig gut; feature: pig-associated habitat; material: faeces | place: France | collected 2012 | reverse complement strand
AGCCGGTGGCCGAAAAACCGGCAGGGCAGGCGACGATAACGGGCATGCCGGCGAGCAAGTCGGGCCAGGGACTGCCGAGAATCCCGGCCAAACCGGCGAATTTTTCCACGACCATTTCCAATTCGAGAATCCCTGTCAGTGGAGATTTTAAACGGCCCTCGGCGTCGATTTCGTCGGTCAGTCAGACGGCAATTCCGGCGGCAGACCTCTCCCGTCTCAACGACGAAATCACCGTGCTCAACAACGAGATCACCGTGCTGAAATCGGAAATTACGACGCGGGATAACCGGATCACGATGTTGCAAAGCCAGTGTGACGCGCTGACGGCGCGTTGCAACAATGCCGAGGCCATCGCAAGTGCGCTCCAGACCGAGGCGGAACAGGCCCTCCAGGCCAGGGCCGAGGCCGAGGCCGCTCTGGGAGAGGCGCAGGCCGCGTTGGTTCAGACGCAGACCTCGGAAGCCGCACTGGCCGAGAAAATCGCGCATTTGACCGCGCTGATGGATCAAATTCAGTCGGTGTTGAAATCCTGAAAAGAATTGTATACGCGCAAGGCGCGTGTATGTGTTGTCAATGAGGCCCTGCGGAAGGCAGGGCCTTTTTTGAATTTTTTGACAGTTTCCTGATTGGTCATTCTCACCCTTTGGAGTCGATATGAAACGGGCATTATTCAAAAGGATGTTTTTGTGTCTGGCCACGCTTGCCATGGCGAGTTTGCCGGGGTGTTACAGCAATGATCAGTCGGAGATCGTCCGCGTGGGGGGCGATGCTTTTGAAGAACCCGACGGGGATTCGTACTCGCTGGATATCATCGTGCTTTCGGAGTGGGCCGGTCGTTTTTTGACTCAGACGGTCCAGCGGCAGGTGTATTTTTGTTACGATTCCAAAGATAGTAAATGGGGCATTTTTGGAAATTGGGAGAATACGTATCAGTGTAACTTCATATTCGACTTGTCGGGATCGGAAGAGTCGGAAGCACCGTGTTCGATCTCAGGGTCAGAAGCCTCAGTCAGTATTGAATGTAATCTTTATCCGGAATTGTTGGGCGTTTCGAAGGATCCAGAATATTTGGGCATATTGGCCAAGGATATTAAGTTGTCAGAAGTGGAGGATTTAACCTCATATTGTTTGAATGAGAGTGATAAGAACAGAGAATCATGTAAAGAGGCGTTGCAAAAGTTTACTTATCAACTCTTTGTGGGAAACGCAGAGTTTAACCTTGGCGGGGCATTGGCGCTGCAAGAGATCTGGAAAACCTGGAGAACGCAAAGTTCGGATGAAAACGTGCCCGTGATTCAGGTGAGCGCGGGGGACAATTTCGGGGCTTCTCAAAAAGAATCGAGCAACTTCGGGGATGCCCCGGTGCCACTCCTTCTCAATCAGCTGGGACAGACCGTCGATGCGTTTGGCAATCATAGTTTTGACCAAAATTTGGATTACCTCCAGAAGATTGTCGAATATTCGGAGTATCCGTTTGTGGCGTCAAACCTCAAGAATCTGTCTCAAAATATCAACGATGTGGCCCAGTTTGCCCTGGCAAAGATCCATGCGGACGGAGACGTAGATGGCAAAGAACATTCGCCTTTGTACGTGGGAATCGTGGGGGCTATTGATCCAGAGGCATCCAAGTCGGTGTATCCCGGACGTTTTGGTTCTTTGGGGATTGTGGAGTACTGCAACGTCATTCAGTCGATGGAACTGGCATATAATGCAGGGGCCAGGGCGTTTTTAATCGCGGCGCATGTGTACATGGATTTCAATTATCCAAAGAATTTTTTTGATGCCATTCACGGCCTGGTCGAGGCGTACGATGAAAACGAATGTTATTCCAAGCTCATCATCGACGACGCACTGAGAGCCAAATATGGCGATACCAAAGGGCAGAATAAAAAGGCGGTGACGGCGATACGCCGCGACATCTTTGACGGACTGATTGGCGTCATTGGTGAGGCGGGGAATTCCCTCAATATGATTTCGACGCCAATGTCAAAAAAGGATTCCCAAAATGACACGGTCTCTGAAAATATTTCTAAGTTTGAAGCATGTGTGGATTCGTATATAGAAGATTTAAATCTGAAGGATGAAGCCGAGCTGAAAGAAAAATTGTACAGCAACAACCGGATTTCATTGGAATGCAAAAAAGACCACATGTGTGGATGTGATAACAAGATATGGAATGACGAAGGAGATCCCGAACGCATTACACAGATATATTATAAATCCGGGTGCGTGCCGTGTGGTGGTAATGGTATAAGCGATTACATCACCGGGGTTCGTGATGAATATTTCGATAAAAAAACGAATGATATCCACAATCGTATGAATCAAGTGGTGAGTTTGTTGGGCACAAACGATGCCTCCATTTATAAGTATGAACGCGTGGTGACAGATAAGGAAGAGGCGTATTCCCCGTACATGTTCCTTCAGATCCCGCCCAAGGGTGAGGTCACGGCCCGTGTTCGGGCGAAAATTCACAAAATAGGGAATGCAGACCACTATAGTGCCGATGTCGTCTCGGTGGAGACCCTGCCCGTTTTGTCCAAAGCGCCTGTTCTGGCGACACTTGAACTCAATGGTTCGGTGTGTGAAGACCAGATCTCAAGTATGGGCACAAAGAATGGGTGCTTTCAATACTATAAAAGATATACAGAGCTTCAGAGCGATCAAAAAATTGAAGAGAGTGAGAAAAAACAGTTGGTCGATGCATGTCTAGATGTAATGTCAAAACAATACAAAGATCGTAATAATCCCTCCGAAACTTCATGGAATGCTCGAATTTTAAATGAAGACGTCAGCGAACAGGTCAAAACATGGGCTTGCCTTTATAACGCCGCAGAACGATTCCTTTGCGCCGAGAATGGTGCATTCATCGATATTCCCATCTATAAGTTGGGAGGCGAAGCCAACGCCGAACTCAAATACGATTTGCGCTACGGAACGAGCTTTATCGGAAATGTCGTCGTCGATCAGATCATGGATAGCCTTAATACCGCAGGAAAATCGGAGACAGAATCTCAAAAATACGACATCGCTTATGTCAATGCCGGGGCATTGCGTGGAATAGATAGCGCCTACAGGTCATTTACAAAGGTCATGTTCTCAAACCTGCTTCCCTATGGCAACGCCATGACCGTGGCGGAAATGAATGTGGACGAATTCGTGAAAATCATTGAGTATGGCTTGGAGGGAAGTGGAAATGGACAGTTCAGCATGGTGTCCGGTGCGCTCGTCTCTTTTATAAGGGATGACAATAATAAAGTCACGGTCTGCGATATTTGGCAGACCAAATGGAAAAGTAACGAATATCAGCTCGTCAAGCCTTTCTATTATCGAGAGGATGCCGTTTGTAATAACGCTCACGCCATCGCGGTTTTGGTGAAAAATCCAGAACAATGCAAAGACGTCAAAGATGAAGACTGTATGATGTTTAATGCCAGCGAAATGGACAAGAGTGTACAGTCGAATCCTAAGGATACAAAAGTAAGGTTTAGATTCTATACAGAAAACGGTTCAAGTGATGACTCGTATTCAAAAGATTCCGCGGCGAGTTATTCGCATGAATTTTCTAGAAACGATTTCAGTATACAATCCGACCATGATGGTAATATATATATGTATCCACAAAAACTCAAAGTGCTGACGCCGGATTTCGTCTCGCAAGGTGGCGATGGATATTCCAACGTCTTTAAGACATCTGCCAAAAGCGTTCCGAACTCCGTGATGGATGTGATGGTGATCGACAGCGTGAGTGCGCTGAGTCAGGACGCAATTGGGAGTGAGAACATGTGCGGTGAGGAGGAATCGGAAAATTCAACTGTAGAAAATAGAGAGATGATTAAAAAATGGTGCGTAAACAGGTTGTTTGCCAGCACGACCAAACCTTTGCATGGACCAAGTGACAAAGTTGGTGATATCCAGTCGATGTATTTGAATAACGGGATTTGTGAAACAATCGATGGCACCGCAGGAAAATGAACCATTGGGCTTTTTACTTTGGTACGGTGCTTGGCACTCATGAGAGTGTCGCCTTGAATACCATGACGTGTTAGAGTGAGATTCGAAGTTTGTCGTAGTAGGAAACCATCTTACCATGATGAGGAAGAAGATGAACGTGACCCGATTTTTGGCTTTTGCCGCCGGAGCTTTTTTCTGCATGGGCGCTCAGTGCGCCTACGCCCAGATTGGGCCCGATTTGCGTCCCCCAGGGCTCACGCCCGATCACCCCGTCAATGCCTATTCCGCCGATGGGCGCAGGCGTTCCCTCGCCGACGACGACTGGCGTCATGAGGCCGGATGGGAACTCAATGCGTCGGATATCGTCTTTTCGGCCGCAAAAAAACGACAGCTCATCAGCGAGGCCCCCTCGACCATTCACGTCATCACTGACCGCGATATCGCCGCCCATGGATGGCGCAATCTGGCCGAAATCCTGCGCCATGTCCCAGGCGTGCAGACTCAGACCACGCACTCGCAGTTCCAGTCCGTCATGATTCGTGGCCTCGTGGGCACCGAAAACAACAACTCGCGCATCCTCTGGTTGCAAAATGGCGTTCCCATGAACGACGTGCGCGATTCCGGGATCTGGCTGGATGAAACATACCCCGTCGAGATGATCAAACGTATCGAGGTCGTCTTAGGACCGGGATCCGCCCTCTACGGATCGGGCGCTTTTCAGGGCGTCATCAACATCTTTACCAAAGACCCCGGGGACGTCAATCCCAACGGCGAGTATCGCCTGACCATTCAAAATGATTTGACGTTCAAGGCGTCCGCCATGGCGGCTTATGTGAGTGACGACCGGGATTTTGGTATCCTCGGCCACGTGTCCGGAAATACCACCCAGGGCCCGGGCTTGATCGGAAGCTACATGTATGAGGAATATTCCCTCCTTCAGGGGGGGATTTCCGCCAGCCACGGCGAAACCGTCGACGAGTATTATTATAAAAACCTCAAGTCAAACTCCGATAAACACTGGTATTCCGTCGATTTTAAACTCCACTACAAAGGGTTTAAGTGGAATCTTGGCTTCACCGATATCTATGCCGGAGCCGACGGTTCAGAGGCCTTCCCCTATATCGAGGTCAACCAGAAAAAAATTCAGGACGCCATCGATAATAACGAAAATAAGCTCGACGTCATCTTTGACAAAACCGTCCCGACAACCGCGGCATTTCGCTTTAATCGTCGCGAGTTCTATACGGATTTGATCTTTGAAACCCCCATCGGCGAGAGCGTCACCTTTTTGAGCCTCCTCTCGTATCGTCTCAATCAGTATCGATTTGAAAATTATGCCGGACACAGCGCTTCCGTGAGCGAAATCAAAATATACGATCCCTATACTGATGGCGCGTCCTACCTGATGAATACAACTGGCAAATCGAACTACGCCCCCCTTCAGCAGAAACTGTATGCCCTGGCCCAGGTGCAGTGGCGCATTTATGAAGCCAATGAACTCATCGGTGGCGTCGTGCTGGAATACCATAACATCGATTCCGACGGCGAGTTTGACGGGCGAACGGTCAACCGACAGAATCACTCAAAAATCGATTATCTCACGCCGTCGGTGTTTCTCCAGGACGAACAGCGGTTTTGGGACGACCGCATCATCCTCACCCTCGGCGGGCGGTTCGACGCATACAAAGTCACTTCAGACACGCGAAGCCTTGCCCCTTCCTGGCGCTTCGCATTCCTCGCCAAATGGACCGATTGGATGACCATGCGACTGTCCTACGGCCATGCCTTCAAAGAACCTTCGCTCTATCAGCTGTACGCCAACTCGCTTGACGCCGTGGGGAAAACGTCATTGAAACCCGAACTGCTCGAAAACGTCGAGCTCTCCTTCCTCTTTACCCCCACCTACTTTATGAAAATTCGGTTCGATGCCTTCGCGACGTTCATCAGCAATCTCATTATCGTGAACTTCGAACCAAATGCCGGGAACAATGCCGAAGGCACGGAAGGGCGATATGTCCCCAATCAGAACTCCGACGCCCAGCTCTACGGGTTTGAACTCAGTCTCGACACGGCCATCGGAAAACACTGGAATCTCTATACGCACTACAATTTCCTGTACTCCATGATCGATAAATCGGCAAACAGTCAGGACGATCGCATTCCAGATGACGCCATGCACCGTTTCAAAATCGGTGCGACATTTATGAACGATTGGCTCACCGCCGATATGGCCCTGTTTCTCGTCGGCGGTACCCCCAAAACCAAATCTGCCTTTGATTACCGAAACGCGAATGACGGCGGTTATGCCGTGCCACTTTATGCCATCCTGCAACCCCAGATCACGGCAAACGTCGGTGCCAACATCGGCTTGATGGTCCAGGGAAGTTATACCTTCTCGGAAGGCATGACCAAGGCGCCAACCCATAATTTCTACTATGAAAAAGAGGGCGTTCCCGTCAGTCGATACTCAGTACTGTTTTCTCTCATGTATCCGTTTAGAAATCACTGATGAGAATACAAAGAAAGCGGCCATGAAAGCCGCTTTCTTTGTATCGGGCTCCGCCAAAAGCGCGCGGGCCGTCGTTCCTGACTGCCCGCGCGCTCAGTTATCTATCAATGAAGAGATAGAAAACTATTTCCCAAGTCTTTTGCGAAGCTGAGCCAGGGCTTCCTCTTTTTGAAGTTTTTCAAACTCCGCATTGAGTTTGTCGGCTTCCGGATCCGGGGCAAAAAGTTCGTCTCCGCTCGTCACCACGGATTTCATAGATCCGGCACCTTGGGCAAGACGGGCGCTTTGTTTGAGGACGACTTTTTGCTGTTGAATTTGATCCTTCTGTTTGAGAAGGGCGATTTCTTCGGCTTTGGCCGTATTGAGACGCTCGACGGCAGAGGTGACGAGATCGTCGCGGTGATTCTGTCGGGCGAGGTCAAGCCTCAATTCCCATTGATGCACATCGGCACTCGCCGCATCGAGGGCTTTGTCGATGTTTTTTTCGGCCAGAACGAGTTTTGTATATTCTTCCTGAATCTCAACTTTGGAACGCGCAGTCATGACGGGCGCCAGAATGGCCGCGGCCGTCGTCGGCGCCTCGCTGGGCGTGGCGGCAGGGGCCGTCGGCGTGATCATCGAGGGATTGGACGCCACGACCGGATCCGAACCAATGACTTCAAATCCACCCATAGAGGCCGCGCGTTGACCCGGGGCTGGCACGACGACGCTGCCCGAGGACAGAGCGGCTTCAATGGCATCGGCACACAATGCCGTGCTGGCGCGTTTGGCAATTTCTGTGGCCGCCACGCGCATGTCTGACAGTCCGTTCGGGGGCGTCAGAATCGCGCCGATGGTGTTCGCCAACTGATGAATGGGTTTGCAATGCCGTGCCGATCCTTCATGGGCGAGGAAAACGGACACCGGAGAGGTTTCCTGGTGAATGACGTCGATGAGCGGAATGCCGGCCGTTTCGAGTGTGGCGATATCGTGCGCGTCACTCGCTACGGCGAGATCCGCCATGGCAAGGGTGTCGGCAAGATGGTCAACCCGCCCAAACATGCGGGCGCGAACGCCAAAACGCTGGGCGTGCAGGCGCAAAGCCTCCGCTTTGGCGGCATCGCCCGCATGATAAAAGAACACCTGGAGTTTGTGCTGGACGAGCGTCAGCTGGACCATCAGGTTTTGCAGATCGTTGAGGTCAAAACCAGACGTCATCACGACGAGAATGATGCCATCCTCGGGATTGAGGTTGAATCGCGAAAGCGCGTCTTCGTGACTTGTGTGGGGAATGTCGTCCGGATCCGGCAGATACCCGCCCTCAAAAATGCGTTCGGGTGACCATTGGATCGTTTCGAGATAGGGACGAAACGCAGGGTGGGGAATGACCATGGCGTCAAGCGTCGACGGCGACCAGGCGCTCTCAAGCGCCGTCGTCGCCAGAAGGCCGATGCGAAGCGCATCCCAGGCGGCGTTGGGGTCAAGACAGCTCGGAGAGGTGACGACAAGCGCTCGCCCCGGTTGACTCGATGGCAAAGACCCCGGACCGATGTCGTCAAACGGCGCGTCGGCCGAAGAGGACTGGCCCAAAGGCGCTTTCGACGAATCCGTCCGGGATTCCTCGCCACTTTTGTCGCCACTTTTGTCGCCACTTTTGTCGCCACTTTTGGTGACGATCGGCGCGATGGCCTCGCGCAAAAGATTCATCCCCGATTCGGCCACCTCGCGCACATTCTTGGTGAGATCCTTAAAATCTCCTGCCGAACGGGCAATCTCGGAAGCAAGGGTGGACCGTATGCCGACTTTGTCCACCTTGACATCATGACCGCGGGATTTGAGCTCCCCGGCCAACGCACTCATGCGAGGCGCAAGATCCGGCTGGTCGTAACGCAGGCTTATTTGAAAACGCTTTTTTTCTGTCATAAATTACCTCTCCCTGATGTCAAAAGAAACAAGCCCGCGCATCTTGCCAGTGATGCGGCTTTGGCGCAACTTGTGTTTTCACTTTGCGCGACCACGGGAAATCTTGTAAAGGTCTGCCTCGCGGCGCAACGCACAGTTTTTTTGCCTTTCGCCGTGTATCCCCCATCGTATGAGAGAATCGCATGGATCGAATATATGTCGTCGCGGCCCAGCAGCTCGATTTGCTAGAGCTTGTCCGTGAATCGACGGGGGCGGTCATGGCCGTTCTCGTCATCCTCGTCGCCATGAGCCTCGTCAGCTGGTACATCATCGCTGTCAAGGCTGCCTATCTGTCCAAAGCTCGCCGTCAGTCCGATCAGTTTCAGGACGTCTTCTGGCGTTCAAAACGCCTCGACAATACCTACAAAGAAGCCGAATCCCTCAGGCGTAGCCCCGTCGCACAGATGTTTCGAGCCGGATATGTCGAACTGACAAAACTCAAAAAAGGCGAGAAAGAAAAGGATCGCGACGCCGAATCCATGGAACTCTCGGGCATCGAAAATGTCGAACGCGCACTGCGTCGCGCCTCCCTCGCCGAAACCACCGAACTCGAACGAAACCTGGCCTTCCTCGCCACCACAGGCTCCACGGCACCATTCATCGGACTCTTCGGCACGGTCTGGGGCATCATGCACGCCTTCGTCAACCTCTCCGCCAACGCCTCCGATCTCGGAATCCAGACGGTCGCAGGCCCCATCGCCGAGGCCCTCATCGCCACCGCCATCGGACTCCTCGCCGCCATCCCAAGCGTCATGGCCTACAACTTCTTTAATCAGAAAATCAAAGTCCTTCAGTCGGATATGGAAAGCTTCTCCAACGATTTCCTCAATATCGTGAAGCGACACTTCTTCAAATAACGCGGTGTCTCGGTTCAGAATCTCGGATCCTTGGTTTCGGGGTGGGGGAAGTGTCCCCCCAACGCCGCTATTTGCCCTGCGGGCAAATACGCGACGCCCCCCTCGCCCCTCACCCGTCGGGCGCGGCCCTGACGGAACATGGCCTCTTGCGCAAATCGTCAAATCAGGACGTGGGCGCTCGCCGCATGGCGGTTTCCCTCAGATGGATCGGCAAAAAGGATGGGCGAGCGTATGGATGGCCAAAGGACGACATAGCGAGCCCGGGCTGTGCGTATGGAGGACAGAGGCCGACATAGCACGCCCTCACAAAACTCGCAAACATCCCGGCGCAGAGAGCCGATTCAAAACGACTTCGGGGCAACATGGCTACAGGAAAACTCAGCGACATTAACGTCACGCCGCTCGTCGACGTACTCCTGGTGCTGCTCATCATTTTTATGGTGACCACGGCAGCGGCGGAACAGCAACAACGCGAACAAAAAAAACAGGAAAGCGTGCAGGATAAAACCGAATCGCTCGTCTCGCTCAACCTGCCGGTGACGCAGGATAACGATTACCTCGCCGATCCAGAGACGTCCAAACTCGTCGTCGTCATCGACGCAAGATTGCGCGTGTTCGTCGTGCGCGGGCTGTCGACGGCCGCAGGACAGGATCCCATCGCCGACTGCTCCGGCGGGGATGCTCAGTGGACGTCCTGCTTTGAGATTATCGTCAGGACGCTCGGGCAGAATCAGCGGATGCTCAAGGAGGGCCTCTATCTCGAGGCCGACGCGGATGCCCCCTACGGCTTCGTCTCGGGCGTACTCCAGGCGTTCCGCGGGCTCGGGCTACAGGCCGTCGATATCGTGACAGACCCCCAATTTAAAGCCACACTGGAGCCGTAGATATGGCACATTCGCACAATGGCCCAGAACGCGGAGAGCGCTTGGCAGGCGGAATTTTTACCTGCCTCGTCCATGTGGGCATTGCCGCCGTGGTCCTGCTGAGCACGGGATCAGAGGCACCGAAACAGAATCAAAACGTAACGAAAAACGCCATCTTCTGCCGGTATATCGAAAATGGCCGCCTCTTCCGACTCGAGGTCGACGCCAAAGACTGGCAGGAGGCCGAAGAGAAAACATGCGGCGCACAGCTCGCAGACGTCCGCATGCCGCCTCTCCTCGCCGAAGGCGCTCGACTCATTCTCGATGGCGACGCGCACCCCGTGCTCCTCGCACAACGCGAAAGCTGTTCGTGCTCGGATCGGGAGAACATCCCAATCCTGAAGGATGTCGGCATCGTCGAGGCGCCACGGCTCGGCGCCGAAACTCGCAAGACCGCACTGCCGCGCATTATCAACACACCAGAACCCTCGGCCGCCAACACCGTCACGACGCAAAAGACGCAGAAAAAAGACGACCGACCTCGAAAAAAAGCCCCCACTCTCGACGAGTTGCTCAACGCCGCATCGACGTTCGATGAGGCAAGACCCGTCAGCGACGTCGATCCAGGAGGTTCCGCCGACGGATCTCGCCTTTCCAAATCCGCCACAGGACAGGGAGACCCATACCTCCAAAAAGTCAAGGCCAAGCTCGACAACACGATGAATGCACCCGCATCCATCCCAAAATCACAGCTCCAAAAATTGTCGGCCAAAATCTGGATTAAAATCGGAGACAATGGCACCGTCTGGAGCTGGGATTTCGTCAAAAAAAGCGGAAACGCCGCGTTCGACAAAATGATCGATATGACGATTCGCCAATTTATGATGGGCGGTTCCCTCCGGTTCGCTTCGCCGCCACAAAACTGGCGCCTACAGACGATCCCCATCCTCGTCGACGGGAGCGATATTCGTTAACATGAACACTGAGATGATGCGATCGTCTAACATCTATAATATGGTTTGTAGGGATTGGCGTCATGACATGTTGGTATAAAACAGACATCACATGACGCCATAAACGCGTTTCTTTTAATAGGAATATAAACATGGATAAAAAAGTCGAATCCGTGATCAGTGCGTTGGAAAAACAGTTTAATGGCGACGAAGCCCACGATATGGACATCGTGCGTCAATATCTTGCCACCTTGGATCGCTCCGAAGAAAACATCGACATCGTGCGGGAAATCGGAAAATATTGTACAGAAAAATTTCCAAATTCAGAGGCCGTCAAAAATGCCCGTCAGCTCGAAGAGGCGTTTAATACATTTCGTACAAAAATTATCGAAATTCAGGAAAGCATGAAAGCGCGCAACTTTGAACGCGCAGTCTCTCTCTTGCGCGAGGTCATCGGGGAAAGCGTCCCGGCACCCATCGAGGGAAAAAAACGATTCTGTTTCGATCACCCCTTTGAAGAAATGATCTGGAGAGCAAACTCGCACGACGAAACGCCCCTCGAACGCCTCTCGACACTCCCCATGGTGCTGTACTACCAATTGGGATCGTCTCTGTTTGAACTCAAAGACTATGACGCCGCACGCGAGGCATACGAACATGCCCTCGAACTCAATCCCGTCAACACCCTCGTCTACTTTGAACTCATTCAGATCGCCAAAGCGCGCGAGGATTATCAGGAAGTGCGCAATATCCTCGCTAAAATACACTCCTACCTCTACTCGCGCCACCAACTGGCTCGCTTCTACAGGGAACACGCAGGGTTGGCCATGATCGAGGGCAAATACGACCTGGCCGCCACACTCGTCTACCTTAGCATCGATTATGAAGATACCCCCGTGGCCCGCGCTCAACTCAACGCACTCGCCAAACACCGCGGGACCGACCTCAACAAGCCCAACGTCGATCTCCTCAAAGCCCGACTCGAAAATGCACATATCCCCGTCGGCCCATCCTCCCTCGTCTATCAGACGGCACTTCAAATCGGCGAGATGACCCGTCACCAGTACCCGCAAATCTCAAAAATGGCGTTCGGTATCGCATACGACATCACACACTATCGCCCCTTACTAAAGGAACTGTAGCTCTTTTTTTTTGTGGGGGGACA
>SAMEA3663025__coassemble_1168_pt1 | contig 12284 bp, 7 predicted proteins | sample SAMEA3663025__metabat2_low_PE_002 | metagenome-assembled genome bin SAMEA3663025 (sample SAMEA3663025) | pig gut metagenome | biome: pig gut; feature: pig-associated habitat; material: faeces | place: France | collected 2012 | reverse complement strand
GTACATCGCGCCATTCCAACACCGTCCCCTCCTGACGCGCAAACTCCGGCAGCGCCCCCAGCGGTACCCAGAACATCCCCGCTTCGCTCTCAAGCCTCGCCATTCCCCCCTCGATCTGCTCCACCACCAGATAATTTTGTTCGTTCTCTATCCTCACCTCTTGTTCCACCGGTGCGTGCACCGAAGGCTCATCCACAGACACCCCAGGAAACCCCATCGTCAACATCGCCAGCAAACCCCAAATCGACATAATCACCTCCCAAAATCATGAACCTCTCTTCGGTTCGTTTGCCCCGATGATGCGTCCCACGCCATTTTGTGACATTTTTTTTTCACTTTTTATGGTGGGGACTTGGTGTCGTCGTGGAGGTGGGGCCTTTGGGTGGGCTTGGTGGAGGTTTTTGTGTTTGGCCTGAGTCTTTGGTGGGGGGGGAGGGCTTTTTGCGTGAATGGTGGAATTGGGGTGGCAATTTGCGCGCGAAGCGCGTAGAGGGAGGCGTTCTCCTTGGGTACGTGGACCCTTGGGGCGACGAAATTGACATATTCATAAGAGCAGAGGTGAGAGATGGCGAATGAACGACGTCCGGGTGGCGGGTTTGTGCGAGGTGGCCGCGGGGGCGGTTTTAGATCGGGTCGTGAAGGGGTAGGGCGTGACGGCGGCCCCGAGCGCGAGATGTTCGATGGCACGCGCAGTCAGTGTGGCGCGGCCGTTCAGGTTCCGTTTCGTCCGTCTCCAGACCGACCCCTGCTTTGCCGTGATTGTCTTCGCGCCAGCCGCGAGTCGGGCGAATACGGGGAGGCGCGCGAGGCGCGCGGACATGGTGGCGAGCGCCATTCGGCCGAAACGTTTGACATCACGTGCAGTCATTGCGGAAAGAAAGACACGGTTCCGTTCAGGCCGTTTGACGGCAGTGTGGTGCTGTGCCGTGAGTGCATGGAAAATCCCAATATCGAGCGCATCCGCGGCAAAATTCTTCACACGATCATCTGCGCGGTGTGTGGCAAGGAAAACAAGGTCCCGTTCAAACCGGATCCCGGCAGTCGCGTGCTCTGTCGCGAGTGTCATACGGCCGAACGGGAACGCAAGGCCGAGCAGCGTGCGTATTATGCGAAGCATCACCCCAATGTGGTCTACAATACGAAAGTTCGCGTGGATATTCGTTGCGAACGTTGCGGCTGCGTCGACACGCTTCCGTTTGTGCCCAAAACGAGCGGCCAGATCCTTTGCCGTCAGTGTGCCGAAAATCTGTTTGGCGAAGACTGGGCCCGTCGCAATCGCGTGAGCGCCACGGAGTATCCGTTTACCTGTGCGCGTTGTGCGGCGCAGGATTTTGTGCCGTTCAAGCCCAAGGAAGGGCAGGAGCTTTTGTGCCGTCATTGTCTGAATGACCAGGCTGTGCTCAGGCATCGTCGCGACGAGATGCAACGCCATGATGCGTTTACGTGTGTGCGTCCTGGGGCTCGTGCGTCCAAGCATGTCCAGGAGGCTCCGACGTCAAAGCCGGACAAGACGTAGTTCTTTTTTTTGGTGGGTGGGGGAAGCCTCCCCCTGAGCGGCTATGTGCTCGGGCCTCAAGGCCCTTGCGCGCATACGCCGCTACCCCCTCGGGGAATCCTGCACCAAAATTTTTGCGGTTCATGGGATTTTGGGGTGAGATGTGTGGGGCCTTGGTGTCGGCGTCACAAAAGCGGCATAAAAGGCATAAAAATGGATTATTGAAATTTGGCGATCTGGTGAGAGAGAATCAAAAACGGTAGAGTGGTCGCAAGTATGCGCACGGCGCACCTTGGACAAGGGCGCCCTTTTGGAGGAGATGATGCGAAGAGTCGCGATGGTGATATCGTTGAGCACGATGTTTTTTGGCGGAAGTTACGCCATGGCCCAGGAAACCGCGGTCGAGGAAAGTGTCCCGCAGGCGTCGCCATCGTCTCCAGAGGGTGAGGTGGCGGAGCCTGGAGAGGCCGCTCCTGCGACGGCGGAAGCGGGCGAGTCTGAGTCCTCTCCGGCGACGGAAGCGGGCGAGTCTGAGTCCTCTCCGGCGACGGAAGCGGGCACGGGGGCGGAGGTTCAGGACAAGGTTCTGACGCAGGCGCTTCTAAACAAGCAAATCAAGGAAGTCGGGACGAGCGTGGACACGTTAAAAGAGGACACGTTTTCGACGAAGAGCCGTCTCCTTCTGCTTCGCGAGGAAGTGCTTCAGCGGGCGGTGAGCGGGGCGCGTCTTCAGATTCGTCATAAGAATGCGATGGGCGGTCAGTACGAGATGGTGCAGATCTATTACGGCGTCGATCAGCAGCCGGTGTACACGCGTCAGGACACGAGCGGGGCACTTGACAAGATTGATGACGAGATCGTGTCGGACAAGATGGTTGCGCCCGGGGCGCATCAGCTCAACGTGCTTTACGTCTACAAGGGCAAGAAGTGGGGGGTGTTTCGGTACATGCAGACGTATACGTTCCGCGTGGAATCGGGGTATGATTTTATCGTGGATGAAGGCAAGTCTGCGGTATTGACGGTGACGGCGTCCGAAAAGGGCAATGCGTTTACGGCCTATGAGAAACGTCCATACGTGACGTATCATCTTGAACAGACGGCGCTTGTGTCGGCGGAAGCGGTGACAGGCGAATCGTCGTCGCAGGCGACGTCGAGGTAAAACGCCATGACGCATCGAGGATTTAAAACAGGACTTTTATTTTTTTTGACGTGGCCGTGGCTGGCGGAGGCGTCGCCGGACTATGAGGGTCGTCTGGATGCGCTGGAGACGCAGCTTCTTGAAGTGGAGAGCGATTTTCTTCAGCGCGGGGCGAACCGGAGTGACGTCACGTTGGATGAGCGTCTTGCGACGGGCATAGAGCTTTATCTGGCGGGAGATCATCAGCGTGCGAGCTACATTTTTATGGACATTGTGGAGCGCGATGCGTGGCGCGGGCAGTCAGGGTATCAGACGGCGGAGCTGTATCTGGCGCGTTCGCTTTATGAAAATGGCTATTATCGTCTGAGCCAGCGCTATCTGATCGATCTTCTCCACACGGGGCATGGGAGTGAGCGCACGGACGGGGTGGTCTTGTTGCTTCAGGTGGCGCAACACACGGGGGATTGGGCCGAGGTCAATGCGGCGCTTTCGGATGTGGGGGATTTTTCGCAGACGCCGGCCTACCTTTACATCATGGGCCGTTCGATGTTTTTGCAGGGGGATCGAGCCCTTGCGCGTGAGAGCCTCGACGCCTTGCGAGGAGAGGACGAATGGAGCGTCAAGGCGCAGTATCTTCTTGGCGTTCTGGACACGCAGGATGGGGAGTATGATTCGGCGTTAAGGCGGTTTGAAACGGTGTCCGGGAGTTCGCTGTCGTTTCGTGGCAGCGATGCGGTGCACGAACTGTCCATTCTTGCGCGCGCGCGCCTGTATTACGAGCAGGGGCAGTGGAGTCAGGCGGTCGATTGTTACCAGCAAATTCCCGAGTCGAGCCCGTATTTTCCGATGGTGCTCTATGAGATGGGGTGGACGCTGGTGCGTCAGGAGGATTATGCGTCGGCGCAGCAGAGTTTTGAGCTTTTGTTGCTGGCGCATCCTGGGGATAGTCATGCGCTTGAAACGCGACGTCTGCTGGCGGATATCAAGCGAGAGCTTGGTCAGTATGAAGAAGCGGCGGTGTCGTACCAGACGATTGTCAACGAGTTTGAACCCGTGATGGCGCGTATGGAGACGGAGTCTGCCGATCTTGAGAAGCGCCGCGCGGAGCTTCAGCAGATTGTGGAATCGGGGAAGTTTGATCAGGTTGAACTTGTGCCTGACAGTGCGCGCGGCATGGTGGCGGTGGGCACCGATGTGGGGAAAGTGGAGACGATGTTGACGTCGTTGCGCGAGAGTGACGCCAACACCTCGGAATCCGAACAGATTGTGTCGGAGATACGGGGGATTCTCAGTGACGAATCGAACATCCGTTCGATGCCTGAGTTCAGGAAGTATGCGAGCCAGTCGGACAGCGTTCATCTCAACACCTTGTTGACCGGGTATGAATTTACGCGCGAGTATGGCGGTGGGTTTCCGGAGGGTGAGGGGTATGCGTCGACGTTATCGCTTTTTCCGCGGACGAGTCAGGAACGGGAGATTCAGCTGGTGCTGATGGAGAGTGCCCGTGACGAGCGCGAGGGCCGTCTTCATCGTCTCAAGCTCCAGGCCGACAGCATGGAACACCGTGCGAAGTTGATGAAGTCTTGGATTTCGTCGGGCAAGACGGATTCTCTGACGTCCGAGGAGAAGGCGTCTCTTTTGGCGCAGATCGGGGAGTTGGAGTCGAAACTTGAAGCGTTGCGTGGTCAGCAAAAGCGCGTGGAGTCGAAGTTGACGCAGTTGCGCAACACGTCCAATCTGATGGGTGAGCGTTCGGAATACAAGCGCCACGTGGAGGGGTTGGAATCGGCGCTGAAGGCGCGTTGGGAGCGCGACTATGGTGGGGCGAGCGAGGGGTATCGCCGTTCGATAGATCGCGCGCGAGGATTGCTGGCGCATGTATCGTCTTTTGAGACGCAGCTTGACGCGCGGATTCAGGCGAGGGTAGCCGATTTGACGCGTCAGTTGGAGAGGGAGGCGGTTTTTGTCGAGGCGGAGAAGACGCGTTATTCGACGATGAAGACGGATGTGGGCCAGGCTGCCGGTGCGATATCTCTTCAGTATTGGCAGAGCGTGTATGAGCAGGTTCGCGAGATGGTGCTCAATGCGGATTTGGGCATGGTCGATATTGCGTGGCTGCAGAAGGATGCGCGTAGCAAGGCGCTTTCGATGACGCTCGAAGAGCGGAAAAAAGAGCGCGATGTGTTGGAGCAGGATTTCAAGCAGTTTCTGCAGGAATCTGGGGAGAGTGGGGATTCCCGGGAGCCGTAGGTATCGCAGGTGGAACCTGGGGTGAAGCGTGGCAGAGGGGGTCGCGTCGTATTGAAGGCAAGGGGGCGAGCCCACTTGCCGAAATAGACGCGCAGGGGGAGGCTTCCCCCTCCCAAAAAGCGCCTGAAGTATTTTGTATGCAACGTGCGCAGGTTTTGACAGACGATGATCCCGAAAGGAAACGATCGTGAATGAAGTTTTGACAGGTAGCAGACGCCGAATGGCACGGGTGGTGGCGATGTGTCTTGCCACGTTATGGCCGCATTTTGAGACGATGGCGCAGGAGGTGGCGTCGGAGGAACGTGCGGGCGAGATAGGGAAACTGGACGTGGTGGATTCGGAGACGCAGCAGGCGTTTAAGGCGTTCAAGGCGGCGTCGGACAGGTATCATCAGGAGATCACGACGTACAAGATGGACTTGCGACGGACGCTGATGACGGACTATCAAGAGCGCCTTTCGAGTGTGGACAGCGCGTATTCGGAGAAGATAACGGCATTGCGCGAGGAAGAGCGTGTGATGCGTGAGAACGTGATTGTGCGCATGGAGGCGTTTTTGAAGCGTTATGGAGAGACGCACGAGAAGTCGGCGGATATTTTATATCGGCTGGCGCGTCTTCATTATGAACGTGCGGACGAGTCATATCTGATGTCGGATGGGACGCAGGAGTATCCCGATTTTACGACGACGCTGTCTTATATTGACAAGTTGCAGACGCATTTTCCGGGCTATGGTCAGATGGATGGTGCGCTTTATCTCAAGGGGTATTGTCAGTCTCAGATGGGTCAGGGTGAGGCGTCGCGTGACACGTTTATGCAGCTCATTGCGGCTTATCCGGACAGCACGCGTCGTGCGGAGGTATTGACGCGGATTGGTGAGTTTTATTTTTCGCAGTCCCAGGATGCGATACTTGGTCTTGGCGGCGAGATCATGTGGGATGAGGCGCTCAAGTATTATACGGAGGCGGTGGCGATAGGTCCTGAATCGTCTGTGTACGACCGGGCGCTTTACCGCAAGGCCTGGACGGAATACTACACCGAGGATTACGACGCGATGATACGCGATTTTATCACGCTGGTGGGGTATGCCGACGAGGTGGAGAACGGGAGCGCGCTTCGTTCGGAAGCGATAGATTTTATGGCGGCGGCGCTTGCCGAGGAAGACTGGGATTTGACGGATGATGTGGCGATAGATCCCGATTTTGGGATGAAGCGTTTTGACAAATATCTTCACACGGGTCTGAAGTTTGAAAACGAGGTTTTGCGTAAGTTTGCGGACACGCTGATGGAGCAGACGCGTTATGAGCACGCGGCGCAGGCGTATGAGGCGTATATTTCCCGGGACACGTGTGCGGAGGACATGCCGGAGGTGATCCGGGTTTATGTGGCTGCGCTGAATCTGACTGGGAAGATGGACAGGGCGGCGGAGGAGCAGGGTCGGATAGAAAAGCGCATTGGTCCCGAGAGCGAGTGGTATGCGTGTCAGGAGCGGGAAGGGAATTACGAGGCGCTTGCGGCGGCGAATCAGGCGACGAGTCAGGCTCTGAAGAACTCGATCATGGCGTATCATGACAAGGTTCTCAAGGCGGAGGATGATGTCCGTCAGGCGGAGGAGTATCTGGAAGATCCTGGTCTTTCTGCGGCGGAGCGGGCGCAGGGTGAGATGCGTCTTTCTTCGGCCCGAGCGCAGGTGATTCAGGCGAACACGGAACTTGCGGAGATCACGGGAGCGTTTATCAAATCGCATCCTGACGACGAAGAGAGTTACAACTATCGATATTTGCTGGGTCAGGCGTATTTTTATTCGGGTCAGTATCAGAAATCGATCGATGCTTTTATGGCGATACGGGATATTGAGAATACGCGTTACCAGGCGGATGCGGCGCGTTATGTGGCGGATGCCCAGGAGTATTTGATACGTGCGAAGGCAGAAGAGGATGCGTCGTATGTGTATGCGCTTCCGCTGAACGATTTGGTGGAACGTGTCAATCGCGGCCGTATGAGTCTGAGCGAGGCACCGACGAGCATATTGTTGTCGCAGGCGGTGACGGGTTCGACGCCCGAAGCGGTGAAGGCGGAGCTTGAGAAGCGGAAGGGCGGTTCTGTGGTCAGGGAGATGCCCCAGGACGTTCAGGCGCTCATCGATGCACGCGAGGTGTTTAGTGAGATAGAGACGAAGTCGGGCAAGACGGACATGGATCCGACGGCGCTTGCGCCTCAGTATCGCTATGACAATGCGATGATATATTATAATTATGGCAATTTTGAAGAAGCCGAGAAACGGTTCAGCCTGATCATTGAGAAGTCTCCTGCGTCCCAACATGCGCTGAGTGCTGCGGATATTATTGTGGCAGAGTATGAGTTGCGTGGGGATTTGGACAAGGTGGCACAGCTTTCGGATATGTACGCGAGTATGCAGCTTGGCAGTGCGGATTCGGACAGCGTGATCAATTCCCGGTTTAAGGACAAGAAGTACGACGCGTTGTTTAAGAAGGCATTTAAACTGTTTGACAACAAACAATACCTGGAAGCGGCGGCGGAATTTATACGTATTATCGATGAGAATCCGACGTTTGAGCATAACAACCGTGCGTTGTACAATGCGGCCTATGCGTATGAACAGATGAAGCATTACGACAGTGCGATGCAGCTTTATCGTCGAGTACTCAATGAATATGGTGAGACCGAAGAAGCCGTGAATGCGTTGTATAGAATTGGTGTGAATGCGGAAATGTTCTTTGATTTTGACACGGCGATTCAAAGTTTTGTGTCATTGTATGAAAACAAGAAACCGTTGTATCAGTCGTTTAAATATCGCGTGAATGCCTTGCGCAATGCGGCGCGCATCAAGATATTGATCGAAGACAAGAAAGGTGCGGCTCAACTTCTTGAGCGGTATCATAAGGATTATCCTGGTCAGTCGGATGCGCCGCAGTTTTTGTATGAGGCGGGCCGTGCGTATGCCGAGCTTGGATTGTTTTCGGAAGCGCAGCGCATATTTAAGGAATTTCGACGCAAATACGGGTCTGATCCGTCGATGCGCGCGTATGTGATAGCGTCATACGTCGTCGAGGCCGATTATATGCGTGATCATAAAAAGAAACCCAAGGAGTATAGCGATTACTATGAAACGGCGAAATCGCTGTATCTCAACGCGCCGAGTTCTTCAGGGAGCATTGGTCGAGATTATGCCGCGAAGGCGGCGTATACGCTGGCGGAAATGGATTATGAGGTGTGGAAATCCGTCAAGTTCAAGGGGAAGATGAAGACGATGACCACCCAGCTCAAAGATCACATGGCGGAAATGAAGCGCATTTATGGGGAATTTTCGCAGGTGATGACATACAACAGTCCGATATGGGGTATTGCGGCCCGTTATGCCATCGCGCGGATGATGCATGAACTTGTCAACGAGCTTGAAGAAGTGCCTTGTCCGAGCGATGTCCGTCAGGGAAGTGACAACCATCTGGCTTTCCTTGCGTCGATGAGCGACATGGCGACGGGTACCCGTGACGAGGCGATCAAGATGTATCAGAATGCGATAGAAGCCTCGAAACTTGCTGGGATCAGCATGGTGTGGACAGAAAAGAGCCTCGACGGTCTCAAGCAGCTTGACCGCACGGCGAGTACGCAGGAGCGTCTGGATCCGATGCGGAATGTGTACAGTCCGAGTCGGACGATTACGCCGAGCGAGTTTAAGCGACAGCAGGAAGAAACGAAAGCCGCCGAAGCGAAGGCGAAAGCGGAGCTTGAAGCCATATTGTCCGGGGAGGATGCCCAATGAGAGTTTTGCGCATTTTATGGTGGACCTCGCTGTTGTTGGGATTGAGTTCGTGTGCGTCGACACAGGATGGAGCCAAGACGGCGCGTTCGGCCACGTCTGGCGCGTCGTCTTCTGTTGAGGCGTCGTCCTCGTCGTCACTGGGCAAGAGCGTGTCTCGTCCGAGTTACAATGTGGATGCGATAGAATCGGTCGATGCGTCGATGCGCGGCATCGAGTCTGCGTTGCAACAGGCGGATGAAGGCAATTTGTCTGGGGCCATTTCCTCGTTGACGGAGGTCAGCAAGAAATACCCCAAGTCTTTTATTGCGCATTACGATCTTGGTCTTTTGTATGAGCGTCAGCTCGACACGACGCGCGCTCGCGCGGCGTATCAGGCGGCACTTGAGGCCGAACCGAATTTCAGTCAGGCATTGATTCAGATCGTGCGTATGGACATTCGCGCGGGGAATCCCGAGGCGGGCATCCGGACGGCGGAGTCTTATATCGCCAAGACTCCGGCGGCGTTTGATCATTCCTATGCCAAGCTGGAGGGGATGATTGCGGCGCGTCAGTATGACGCGTCGATAGCGTTGTGTCGTTCTCTTCTCAAAAAGGACGAGGCGAACGCCAAACTTCGTTATTATCTTGCGCTTGTGGAGTTTGAGCGGGGTCGTTACCGGTTGTCGGATTTTATCGTGGGGGAATCCCTAGACATCGATCCGAATGATGCCGAGGCGCTTTTTTTGCGTGCGCGCATTCATGAGGCACTGAGCAGCGAGGATGTGGCTCTCATTCCGGGGATAGCTTCGACGCTTGATCGCGTGCTTGAGCTCAACCCTGATTATATCGAGGCTCTCTGGATGCGGGCCAACATTTATTATGAGGCGAGTCATTACGAGAAAGCGGAATCGATGTACCGCCATATTCTCGAGCTCAATCCGAAGATCGTGGGTGTGATGGTGAATCTGGCCAATACGCTCAAGACGGTCGATCGTGGTCCCGAGGCCGAAAAGTTGCTGCTTGAGGCACGCGGTCTTGATCCGAACAATGGCCTTGTGGATTTTGCCATGGGGACGCTATATCTCAATTTTGAGCTTATCAAGCTGCCGATGAAGGACATGGATCGTCTGAAGTTGGCCCGAACACAGTTTGAGAGTGCGTCGCAGCACTGGACGGATCCGGAGGATATTGCGCTGGCCAAAGGGTATATCCGCACGACGGATGATGCGATAGAGACGCTTCAGGCGGCCCTTGATGCGGAGGCCTTGTTTGGTTCGTTCTCGGAATCTGGTGAGGAGGAAGCAGGGGCAGGGGAAAGCGGTGAGACGTTGCGCGTCGATTAGCAGGAGTGTGGCGTATTTGAGATGATTTTGACATGGATGGCTTAAATTTTATGAACAGGAGGGGCGAGAAATGAAAAAGTGGCCTATATCTCGGATGCTGTGGCCTGTGTTTGTCGTGATGGGTGTTCTTCCGTGCGCAGGGTATGCCCAGGAGGGTGGGTCTGCGCCCAAGACGGTGTCGTTTGAACTCGACGAGGAAAAGCTGACGATTGAGGCGGACATTCCCTCGGTGGATCTCATTTTGTCGTTTCGCGAGATGCAGGAAAGAAATCAGTCGATGCGCGCGAGTTTTCTGGATGAGATCGTCTCTAGCGCGAAGGACGATCCGTTTTAGGCAAAGGACGTGCGTCGTATTCCGGTGGGGGAATAGACGCACGGAGGCTGCGTATGGGCCCAGACGGGCCCATAGCAGACCGCCACGGAGAAGCCATCCCTTTCGGGAAGCCATTCCTGGGCGGAGAACGATGCGGAGATGAACTGGAGGAGGCGTCATGAGGAAGGCCGGAATGGTGTTGGCGATATTGTGTTGTGCGGGATGCGGGGATTCGTCTTCTTCGTCCATGTCGTGTGCATCGTGTGGATCGGGGCGTACGTGTGATGTGTATTCGGGACGTTGCGTGGCCGATGTGGTGCCGGCGCACTGTTCCAACGGTGAGAAGGATGCGGCGGAAAGCGGCGTGGATTGCGGCGGCCTTTGTCCGGAAGCGTGTGCCAACAACGTGGCCTGTTTGGAAGACGCGGATTGTCGATCGCTGTATTGTGCGGACGGCGTGTGTCACAACCGTCGGTGTTCGTCGGATTCGGAGTGTGACAAGGGGAAGTGTGACGGGGGATTTTGCGCGACGTGTCTGGACGGCAAGGCCAACGGAGATGAGACGGCGCTGGATTGTGGCGGGGCGTTTTGCGGCGGATGCGGGGTTGGTTTGGGGTGCCGGGATGCGTCTGATTGTGCGTCGGGGCTGGTGTGCCAAAGCGGAGTGTGCGCGGCCGGATCCGGGGATGTCGAATGTGTGCGTGACGCGGATTGCGAGGGTACGTGTCGGGATGGGCGTTGCGTGGAGGATTCCGCCTGTCAGGGCGATGAGGATTGCGCGTCGGGATTTGAGTGTCGTGACGGGGCGTGCATGGAGGCGTCTGGCGAAGGGTGTTCGGACGGGCGTCAAAATGGCGACGAAACGGATGTCGATTGTGGCGGATCGTGCCGGGGATGTGCGGAAGGCAAATCGTGTCAGGACAACGGGGATTGTGGATCGTTCTATTGCGAGGGGGGGACGTGTGCGGTCAATCCGTGCGAGCCGGCCACGGCGGGGGCCTTGCTTCTCAATGAGTTGATGAGCCGTCCCGATGTTTCCAAAGAATTGTATCATGTCAACGGGATGCAACAAAAGTATCTTGAAATCTACAATACCACGGACAGGGCGATCGATTTGGCGTCGTTGTCTCTGGTGATTGATGACAAACCGGTGGCATTGTCCGGATGTATAGAAGCGCGGACGTATCTTGTGATTCATCCGTCAGATGTCGAGATGTCGGCGCCGACGTTGGGGGGCGAGATCATGGCGTCCGAACAATTGGCACTGGCGATTCCGGACAGCGGGGCATTTACGGCGGAATTGTCGCGGGATACGGTGCGGATTCATGGCGTTTATGTGCCGGATATGTCGGGAAAACCGGGTGTTTCTGCGGCTTTGCCGCCAGTGCTCGCCGATCGGACTCAGGATGAGGCCGGTCGCGATGTGTTGATTCCTCATGATGAAATCAAAACGGACGATTCGGGAGTCCATGATTTCTCTCCAAGTGTACCAAATTATACGACGCAACCTCAGGGGTAACGGTGAAAGTTCGAGTTTTATGTTTTGTATTGATGGCCTTGTGTTTGTCGAGTTCGTGCGGCGGGGATACTTCTATCTCGATGTGCAATTGTCAGCCGGACGAATATTGTATCGACGACGAATGTTTTTCGACGAATGAGGGTGTTTTACCCGCGCCGCGTCCGGAAAAGATTCCTGACAATAATGAAGAAGAACAGGAGCCTGTACAGGAATAGTGTTTCAGTTTGAGTTTTCGCGCCGCTTGAGTGGGGAGTGTGAAGTGGGAAGTGAAGTTTAAAGTATGTAGTTTAAAGTTTGTAGTTTAAAGTATGTAGTTTAAAGTATGTGGTTTAAAGTTTGTGGTTTAAAGTTTGTGGTTTAAAGTATGTAGTTTAAAGTATGTAGTTTAAAGTTTGTGGTTTAAAGTATGTAGTTTAAAGTTTGTGGTTTAAAGTATGTGGTTTAAAGTATGTGGTTTAAAGTATGT
>SAMEA3663025__coassemble_1161_pt1 | contig 12314 bp, 6 predicted proteins | sample SAMEA3663025__metabat2_low_PE_002 | metagenome-assembled genome bin SAMEA3663025 (sample SAMEA3663025) | pig gut metagenome | biome: pig gut; feature: pig-associated habitat; material: faeces | place: France | collected 2012 | reverse complement strand
ACCTCAGATTCGAGAAGGCTTGTGAAAAAGGATTTGTCGCATCCGTCGGCCATTTGTGAGTTCATGAGTTCTATAAAGAAGTCGGAAACATCGCCTTTGCACGAACTGGCTTTTCCGTCGGAGGTGGTGTTGAGCAAATCTTTGTGAAAGCGTTCACATGCCGAATAAGGTTTTGCATCGGAACAATATTTGGTGGTTCCCGGGCTTGAGCAACGGCATTGATTGACTTTAAAATCGCAATAGTCATCGAGGACCTCGGCGATTTCGGGTTTTTCACATCCGGTCAATGGCGCGAGGCATGTCAGCGTGGATATCAGTGTGATATGGTGTTTAAAAGAAAAGAAGCTCTGTCTCATATAGTCTCCAAAATTCCCCCTCCATTCCCGCTCAAGAACACACTGGGATTGGGAAATATTCTCTGGCCATTGAAAAATGGGTGAAAAGTGGAGGGGGATACCAGGTGTGAGAGGCAGTGATTTTCAATTAGTAGTGGATATAGGTGATGGAATCGTCGCCCTCGTTGGCGGTCCAGACGGCCCCCTGTGTGGAGGAAATGCCTTCGGGGTAGACTTTGGAGCCTTCTTCTGAGCATCCAGTCACGTCATTTTCTCCGACGGCATCGATGCGGTAGAAGGCGGGATTATTGGGGTCGGTGACGTCATAGACGATGACGGCGCCGGCGAAACGCAGGGTGGCAGCGACATAGACGCGATCATTTTGGGTAAACGAGGTGACGGAGTCTGGGCTGTATCGTGGGGACTCGTTATCGTCGATGCACGGGAAGTTTGTGGGAACTTCTCGTTCTGTGATTCGTATATTGGCGAGTGTTTTTCCGGAGTTGTCGATGAGAATGAGGGTATCGTTCCATTCGCCGGCGATGGCGAAACAGTGCTTGCCGTTGGCATCGAATGCGGTGATGCCGTCGGGCCATGGATTTGCGCCGGCGTCGTTTGGCGGGAGTTTGGAGATGGAGGTGTGGGATTCGTCGAGGATGTCCTCATTTGTAGCAAGGACATCTTTGAGGGAGAAGATGGCGACTTCGTGCGAGTCCTGTAGGGTGACGGCCACGGTGTCGTTATCGGAGGCAATGGCGACGTATTCGGGTTCTCTTGGTCCGAGGCTGTTTTTTGAGAATTGAATGGTTTTGACGACATGGGCTTTTTCGATGCCTTCGGAGAGATCGATGATGCTGACGGAGGGTTTGATGTCTTCGATGGTGCATTTTCCCCATGCTTCGGCGTTTGAATCGTGTTCGTCGGCGGTGATGGCGTATTTTTTATTGGGCGAGATGGCGATGGCGTCGGGCATGGAGCCGACGGCGACCTGAGTTTTTTGTTTTGTGTTGGTGTCATAGAAGATGACTTCGCCGTCACAGGAAGTGGTTTTTCCGGAGCTGTCTTTGGAGAGGAGAGTGTGTGTGACGGCGAACTGGGAGGCGTTGAGGACAGCGGAGTTTGTGAATTCGCGGTCGTCGTTTGTCTCTTCGATGGTGAGGCAATCTTTTTCGTCAAAAGATTTGCCATTAAATTCGACGATACATGCTTTTTTTGCCTTTGATGCGACGACGAGTGCCGTGGGGATATTTGTGTTGTCTATGGCGCGGACGGATTCGATGTTTCCCTGAAATGTCTGAGTGGCTTTGATGAAGGTATTGTCGTCGTTGTTGGAAGAATCGTCGCATCCCATTGTCATCAGGATGGCTGTGCAGAAGAGGATTCCATATTTTTTCATAAAACGTTCCTTATGGAAAGAAGTGAAGGATTATACATATATAATTCATATGTATAAAATGCGATATATGAAAGGCGAGCGCATCATGTTTATAGTGAACATGATATATGTCGTCAGTAACGTGCTTCGATGAGGATGAGCAATTCGTCATCGTCGAAACTTTTGTTAGGGATATTGAGTTTTGGTACGCCATTATCTTCGAGGAAGAAACTGTATTCGAGTCGTATGGCGAGGATATCGTCGAGGATATGGGCTTTTCCGGCGATTGTGATAATTTTGTGGTCCCATGAGATGGCATTGTTTGTGTCTTGAGAACGGAGGGCATGGGTGTCGTCGATGGGATTTGTCGAATTGCTCAGCCATGTTTGTTCGTATCGGGCGAGGATTTCAAATTCGTTGAGGAATTTTGCCTCTCTTTTGTATGTGTATGAGGCCTGTATATACATGCCCATTCGTTCGATAAGTTGTTCTTTGGATGCGAGGAATTCGCCCATGATATGTACGCCGTATCCGTTATAGGCGAGTCTTGCGCCGGCCCACCATGCCATGGTGGAAGTCTGATTGGGATCGAAATCAGGGAGAGAACGGTAGTATATGAAATCAGAGATGAGGGTATTGATGCCGTCTTTGGTGACGATATTTCCGAATTGTACGACGCCTTCGAGAGAGAGTCCGTATGAGGAGAGTCGCAGGAGTGCGGAACCAGCGGCGGAGTTTCCTGAAAACGGTTTTGCGCTTGAATAGGAGAGGGTTTTGAGCGAGCCTGCGTATTGGTAGGAGCCGTGAATGGGTTCGGATTTGAGTGGGCGCATGAAGGAAGCCGCGAGATAGATGGCGATGGCGGTATTTTCTTCGAGTTGGAACCGGGCGCCGTATGCCAGGTGGTATTCTGGATTTTTCCAGTATTGCGTGGCGATGAGTGGGTATCGGATGGTGTGACGGTGAGTGGCAAAGAGGGGGTTCTGGTATCCGAGTTCGGCGCCGTGAGAAAACCAGTCGTTGAGATCCTGTTTGTATTCAAAGTAGATGGCGGAGAGGGAGGTGTCGCTGGTGGTGAATGCGATATTGGTATTGAACCAGATCATTTCGTTCCAGTTGAGACGAAACGCGAGGTCGAAGCTGTCGAGGTCTACAAAGGGCGAACGGGTTCCGATGGTGGCGGTATCGGTGGGGGAGTCGTATTCTGGGCCGCCTTTTCCGGAGAGATCGTGGAGTCCGATGCGAGCTCTTCCTTTGATTTCGAGGGTGAGGTCTTCGAAGGAGAGGGCGAATCTGGGCTTTGCGTGTTGTGTATCGAACTCGTCAAAGGCCCATGCGAGGTGGATGGGTAGGATGAGGGCAGAGAGTATGATGAGGAGAGCTTGCAGACGTTTCACGAAAAAGTCATCCATAAGGCATGTGGCGAATGGATGAACAGTGTCTACAGATGCGCTGAATCCCTACGCCGGCATTGTCCGAACAGGTTCAACGGGTCATTCTCAGGCATGGAAGGTGCCGCCCCGTCAGCATGTGTGGTTGTATATCACAGGATGTATGTGTTGTGAACGGAATAATGGGGCGAGCGTATCGGGCATGAGTCCGATAGCTCGCCCGGCGTCCGCGTATCGGCCGGAGGCCCGATAGCGGCGCCATCGCAGGCATGTTCAGAATGTGACGACGATGGCCTTGATTTGTTCGAGGGAGAGAGTGAGTTCGTGGTGTTCGATTTCGATAAGGATTTTGTCCTTGTTGGTGGCGCGTCGAGTGAGGGTGACGTTTGGGAGGATGCCCATGTCGAGGATGGCCTGACGCGTGGGTCCGGAGGCGCGGATTTGAGCGACGGTGACGCATGAGCCGTCTTGGATTTGGTCGAGTGTGGTGTGTGGTATATTTTCGTGCATGGTGCAGAGCGCGCATGGGGGATCGTTTGAGTCTGTGGTGCACAGGGTTCTGGATTCGAAGAAGCGTGCGAAGCGGTCCATGCCGTCATCGGAGAGTGCGTGTTCGAGGCCGCAAGCTTCTTCGCGCGCCTTTTCGGCGTCCATTCCGAGGATGTCGTGGAAGAACTGGAAGAGGAGGATGTGTTTTGCGTAGACGCGTCTGGCGGCGATTTTTCCTTCTTCGGTGAGTTGGATGGATTCGCGCTGGACGTAGGCGAGGAGGCCCATTTCGGAGAGTCTTTTGAGGGCGGGCGAGACGGAGGAAGCCTTGACGCCGCGGGCGGTGGCGATATCGCGGACGCGGGCTTCATTTTTTCCTTTTTGCAGGAGGTATATGGTTTCGAGGTAATCTTCGAGGGAGGGCGTGAGTGGTGGGGTCATGGGTTTATCTCCGTGGGCTCTTGGGAACGGACGGGCAGGAAACCGAGGCAAATCAGGGTGTCGATCCATGGGGTAATGTAGATCGATTTTGGCCCTTTGTAGGCGCAATTTTGGATATCGAGTGGGGATTCGAGGAATCGGACTTCTTCGATGAGGGGTCCCCAGTGGTGGATGTCGAGGGTATCGGAGGGGACGGTCTGCGTTTGGAGGATATCGACGGAGTTGTTGTGATTGAAGACGGGGTATGCGTGAGCGGAGTCGACGCCGACCTGTGAGTCGTTTGGGATGTGCGCCTGTTTGTCGAAGTGGCTTCCCATGAGGACGAGTCCTTCTGGGAGCTGTTCGTTTGCCTGTACGCCGAGTGTTTCAAAGCTGACGGTATTTGGAGCGTACTGGGCGTCTCTGGCGAGCGCGGCGAGCCCGATGGGTGACAAGGCTTCGACGGAACTGAGGGAAGCGGTGATGAAGTTGGTGTCGAGGATACGTTTGATGGAGGTGAATATTTTGGATGAGAGGGGTTTGGAGAGGGTGGTGGAGAGGGATTTTAGGATGGCTTCCCCTTCGACGAGGAGCTGATGGTATTTGTCGACGCCGCAGACGGCGTGTGGGGTTCCGTTGAAAGCGGAGCATACAAAGTGTCTTGAAATGAGGTATTTTTCGAGTTTTTGTCGATTATCTGGAGTACTCGCCATGAGTCTTGATTCTGCGCGCATCATGTTTGCGCATCCCTGGCTGTATCCGATGATGGCGAAAGGCGCTTGGATGGGTTCGATGGCTTCGATGATTCGGTTTGCGTTGTAGTCCAGAGGCTGGATGTTTCCGGTATTTGTCCGAACGGTGTGGATGCCGCGGGATTTCTGGAGTCTCTGGAGGACGGTTTCGAGTTCGTGTCCCTTGTTTCCGGCGTTGATGATCCCCATGGAGGTGACGAGGGTGAGATCGACGTGTCCTTTGGGTGGTGCAGGCAGGAACCAGGTGAGAGGGTCGTCGGCGCGAATTTGTTGGGAGGCGGAATCGGGGTAGAGATTCTGGATGATGTATCGGAGTCGTGTTTCGCGTGGGATCGTTTGGATTTGGTCTTTGGAGAGGTGATTTTTGTGTGCAAACCAGCGCGGAGCCTCGTCGTGTTGGTGGATGATGTCGTCGTCGACGGAGGCGATGCGCAGGGCTTCAAAGAGTCTCTGGACGAAGGGGCGGATGGGGGCGACGTCTCGGGTTTCGCGATTTTTGGTGCCGTAGATGCGGGCTGCGGTGAAGACGTCTGTCCATAGTGTCTGGAGGTGCTGTCGGGTTTCGTCTGGGATGTCGTCTGGATTTTTTCCGACGAAGTTTTTGGATTCGGAGTCGGCGGCCTGGAGTCGTGTGATGAGTTCCTGCGCGGCCTCTTTTTGTGGAATGTGGACACGCGGTGTGGAGCGATAGGATTGCATTTTGAGGATGGCCGCGCTGTAGAGATCGTTTGCCTGGTTGATGGATTCGGCAGTCTGAATGATGGCGTTCATGTAGCTGGCGCCGGGATTTTGTCCCCATGGTGCGAAGTCGTCGATGTGCGGGACGGGGATGTCGAGGAGGTTGGAGAGTGCGGTGGCACGGTCGACGGAGTCGATGAGGAAAGACTGATCCTGTGACAGCCAGCTGAGCAGCATGCTGATGAGCACGCGCGTGCTGTGCTGACCGATTTCGTAGAAGACCGCGCGGGCAAAGAATGTCCCTCGTGACTGGAGGTATTCAAAAAGCTGAGCCTGATTGATTTGAACGAGCATTCCATGAAGGCGGCTGGATATGCCTGCGCAGATGAGTTGTGCGACGTCGGCAGGGGCGAGCCATGTGCGGAAGGCGTCGGGCAGTTCGCCATTTTTCTTGGTTGAGTCGGAGGGGGGATTTTTTTGCAGGAGTGCGCGTTCGCCATCTAATAATGTGCGCAAAAATACGGATATGTTGAAATCTTGAATAATGAACGTGCCTTCTCGCGGTTCAAAGTGTCGAATTTTTCTTTTGACGTCGAGGAGGGTTTGGAGGTGCCGGATGTCGAGGTCATCTGGGAAGTTTTCGGCGCGGTGCTGAAGGATCCAGTCGAGGGTTTCGATGGAGAGTCCTGTGGCGAATTTGTAGACGCGCCGCGGCAGTTCTTGGGTTGACCAGTCGCCGTCATAGATGTCGTTGGGGGATGGGAGTTCCTCGATAAAGGGGAGAAAACCTGGGTCATCGCAGAGGGCGGGACGCGAGGTGATTTGTGGCTGCTGGTAAGGCACGGGAGAAAAGAGGTGGTGGAGCCATTTGAGTATTCTGCCGGCATCCTCGAGATTGGCGTTGGGAAAAGCGCGTTCGAGGAGTTCCTCGATTTTGAAGCGGTCGATGCCTTCGGCGGCCATGACACGTCGCACCGAGGGCAGGATGTCGTCGGTGGCCCGTTCGTCTTCAAAGAGAAACCATGAGAGGGCCTTCGCCAGGGTTTCCGGGTGAATGAGTTCGGCGGCGGAGAAGATTCCGGCATTTTGGCAACGCTCGACCCATCGCAAGCCACGTCGATAGAAGTCTTCGCTTCCGTGGATGCGTGGAAAGACGATGGCCTGGCAGAGTTGTTCGAGGTGTTTGTAGAGGGGTTTGTGTTGTAGAATGACGAGCCAGTGTGCCCGATTTTCGTTGGGCTGAAGAATGGCGTTGAAAAAATCGGCGTTGTAGAAGCCTTTTCCGTGGTGAAATTTGAGGATGCCGTATTGTGAGAGGGTGGCGTCGATGTTGGAGAGACAGAACTCATCTGGGAGCAAATCGGCGGCATGGTTGTCGAAGAGGATTTGTGGGGAGCGTCCGAGTTGCCAGGAGAGTCCGATGTCGGAGGCAGAGATTCCCGCGATGGAACATGCGGCATTTCGTACGAGGAGGTCAAGGATGGCCTGTGTCTGTGATGCGATGCGAAGGCGATCCCATACGAACTCAAACTGTCGGCAGGTGGCCTGACACGAGGAGTTGTTGAGATCGAAGGACAGCACGGCGTCATTGGCGTTGTCGCAGTGGGTATGAAGATCGAGGTTTACGACGCCTTCGGCGTTTAAGGACGCGGTTTTGGTGGAGAGGCCGAGTTCTGGGATGGGGGTGACGTCAAGCAGGGATGAGAGGTCAAAGGCGAGCTGTGAGGTTGCGCGGATGCGCGTTTCACCGTTGACTTTTCGGACGGCGTTGGCTCGCACTTCCCCCTCGAGGGTGGCAATATCCGTTGTGCATCCGTGGTATTGGAAGGGGCCGTCCTGGATGAGATGCATGTGTCCCGAGGCGTCCAGACTGAACGTATGGATGTGGAGGGTTTTTGTGTCATTGTCGATGCCCCAGTCGACGGTCCCCTGGATGGAGACGGGGTTGGAGTGAAAACGCACGGTACGGAATGGCTTGATCCGCTTAAAAGAAGCCGAAAATTCGATGAGTTCTGGAAATAGCTGAAACGCACGACCGAATTCCAGGCGTCCGAGGATGTCCTGACCGTGTCCCAAAAATGACGCGGTCCAGGCTTCGGTATTGAAGTGCTGTCCGAGCGCCACCATGGCATCCGGGGTGGCCTGCATGGAGAGATGGGCTTCGGAAGTCCCGACTCCGTGGCTTGACAGTTTGGCGCGGGCGTCAAAGGCGAAGTACTGCGCCACACGTCCGATGTCGTATTCGGCAGAAATTTTGATGATGCGATGGGTATGGATGAGTGCGGATATTCTGGAATTGTCGTGCAGCTGAAGTTCAAAAGGCAGGGGGGTGAGTGCTGCCGTGGCCTCGAGTGTCCCCGTGATATCGGCGATCATGGCGAGCAGCGTGCGTGAGAGGTTGCTGCCCTGGGTCCCGTCGAGGCAGAACTGATTGAGAAGTCTGGTCAGTCTTGGATCAAAATTGGGTAAAAAAACGTCTGGGATTGTATATTGAACGAACGAGCGTTTGAGTTTTGCATTAAATTCGACATCGCCAGAAATGACAAAGGTGAGTTTTGGCGTGTTTTCCTCCAAAGTCCCCCGGATTTCGAGCGCGGACAGGGATACATTTCCAAGTGCTTTTTCGAGCGCCGATTCTGCGGTAGAACGACCAATTTCGAGCAGTTTTTTGGAATATTCTTTAGACTTTTCTATATTTTCGCTGATATGGTTTCGTTCTGCGGCTTCTTTAAGGAATTTCCATGCGTTTGTGTCGGTAATGATTTCTGCATATTTTTTGGCGTTTGTCTCGATGACGGAACTCGCCTTGCTGATGAGTTCGTTTTTGGACAAATCGACGTCGAGTGCGGACTTTAGGAATCCCGGGGATTCGGCCACGAGCGCGCTGAGTTCGTCGATGGTGGTGAAGATGTTGAGTAGGCGGATGGGCTGGCTGAAGCGGATTTCGACGCGATCGAGGCACAGTTCGTTCTGTCTTGTTTGAACGGCGAGGGAAAGTTTTGCGGACGTGCCGTTGGGGATGCCGAATTTGGCGGAACGTCCGGTGGCGTTGATGGCGTGTTCCCCTGGCGTCAGCGCGATCGAGGCGTGCACTTCAAACTGGCGGAACATGTTGGAGAGGGCGTCGCTTGAGAGAAGGGAAATGCTTCCCTGGGTGTCGCCCGAAGGCGTGCCGAGGGGATTGCCGGCAAATTGAAATCCGAGTTGAAAAGGAGTCATTCGAGGACCTGCAGACGGTTAAACGAAGTCATGTCAAAATGTGACTTGTGTGAAATGCCATAAGCTTTGACGGATCCGGCCGGGAGTTCGAGGACGTATTTGACGCGGTCTGTCGAGGTGTAACGCGGGATGTCGTTGAGCGGTTCTGCGTTTTCGCGCACGTTGGAAATGGATCCGTCACTGCGGATAAAAACCATGTCGAGGGGGATGTAGGTGTTGTGCATCCAGAAAGCGCGTCGCAGTTCGTCTTTAAACACGAACAGCATTCCCCATCCTGGATCACATGTGCGCCGATTCATCATGCCCATTTGTCTATCGTAGTCGTTTTTGGCCACTTCGACGTGAATTTCCTGCACGGTGTCGTTTGTGGTGAAGGACAGCGTGGGCGTGTCCGCGGTGGGTGTGCCGGTCACGGATGGCGGAATGGCGCAGAGCCCCTGGGTACAGACGAGCGGGAGTTGGCAGTGTTTGTTGGATTCGCATGGCATCCCATGACTGCGATCGAACTGGAGTTTGTCGATGACCATGAGTGACAGGCTGTGTTCCAGCTGTTCGTTTTGTATTTTGGAGGCGTTTGAACATGCCGTCCCGGTGAGAAAAATGGGCACGGTGGCGATGGCCAGCATAGATGATAACCGCATCATTAGACTCCTTATGAAAACCATCCAAACGATGGTTCAATACGCCGCTCTTATCCAGGATGCACCAGATTCTTTAATTTTCAGGCAGGATCTCCGTTGATCAGGAGGTGAGGGAGTTCAGAGGACTTGGCGAAATGGATGGCGAGGTCGGCTTCGTTTTGCGGGAGAACGGCGGGAATTGAAGGCGGACGGCGGAAATCGTGAAACGTCGTCATGAGGTTGAAGCAGAGGTCGGGAACATTTTTTTTGCACCATTCTAGAATGGGGACGGTGCAGCACTCCACGTGTCCGGGCATGACGAGATGCCGCAGGATGTGCGGTGCGCGGGGCATGAGGCGGGCGAGTTCTAGGATATTATGAGAGACGGCGTCGAAGTAGTCGGAAGCGCCGGTGATGTGTCTGGCGCACGGAGGAGATGCCTTGAGGTCAAAGACGAAGGCGTCGATGGCGCCGGTGCCTGCCAGCATGGGGTTGAGGAAGGGGGAAAAGTAGGCATTGGTGTTGAGGTAGACCGTGGGAAGTTCTGGGTGCAATGCGCGCATTGCCCACGTCGTGTCGAAGACGTATGGCATCTGGGTTGAGGGCTCGCCGCCGATCCATTCGATGGATTTGGGCCACGAGGTTTTGTCAAAGTGGGAGATGAGGGCGCGCGCATACGCCTCGGCGGGGAGTGGGCGCAGGAGGTGTTTCCAGCGTTCGCGTTCGGGGCACGTGGGGCAGGTCAGATTACACCCTGCCATGTTGATGATGAAGGCGGGAATGATGGAATATTCTTCGCCCACGTGCATGAAATGTTGGTAAATACGAGGCGTATTTTTTGAACCGCAGAATCCTGAATGTATTGTTCGGTTGATGCCGCATTGGCGCGGGCATAGATCGCAGTGTGAGAGATGGGCGAGCAGTTCCGCGCGCGTATGGGAGATGTCCATTGATTTACCGCCAGACAAAGGGCGGCCGGCGTATCCGCCTGTGGCGGATAGCCGGCCGCGGCCGCGCGTATTCGCCACAGGCGGATAGCGCGGTGCCGGGAAGTCCCGTCAGGGGCTTCCGGCGTCATGAAAATCACACCGCAGAGGCGCGAGGCTTATTTCCATCCGTCGAGGGGATTGGGATAGGCCTTGAGCTCGGCTTCGGTGCGGGGGCGCATGCGGATGGCGCCGGCGAGGCATTTCTGGGCGCAGATGGAGCAGCCGACGCAATTTTCGGGATGGGCGACGAGTTTGTCACCTTCCTTGATGAGTCCGAAATAGCTGCATCGGGTGCAGTTTCCGCATTTGATGCAGAGGTCGGTGTCGATTTCGGGGATGCGCTTGACGGGGGTGAGATCCATGAAACCGGTGAGGGATTCTTTGCCGCGTCCGATGAGCTCGTCGATGGAGCGGATATTTCGCATTTCCATGAATTTGGAGAGGCCCTCGCAGAGGTGTCGGACGATGCCGACGCCGTATTTCATGGCGATGGTACAGAACTGGACGTTGATGGCACCGAGGGCCAGGAAGTTTGCGGCAGCGCGGTAGTTCATGGGGCCGCCGTTTCCGGAGACGGCGACGCCGGAGTTGCGGACGGAGTAGAGGGTGCTGTTGGAGATGGCGGTGACGCCGTGGCCGCTCATGCCGATGAAGACGCCTTCGTCCCAGGGATGTTCCTTGCCGTCGAGGTGTTCGCGGAAGGTGAGGGAGGGGAAGGTGTTGGCGAGGGTGACGCCGGCTTTTTTGTGGGGGTATTTGTCGAGGACGGCCTTGACGGCCTTGAGAATGACGGCGATAGAGGTGACGGCGGCGGTGAGTTTGAAGAGTTTGGGGATTTCGGGGGCAGAGACTTCCATGACCCAGTCGATGATTTTGGCGGTCAGGGCGGCATTTTGCGAAACGATGTCGCCTTCGGTGCCGTCACCGCCCTGCGGGCATGAGAGGGAGTATTCGATGGCCATGCATCCGGCCTGTTCGAGTTTGCGGGTATTGGACTGCCATCCGGCGCGGTCGTGTTCGTCGTGGCCGGTGACGGGGCCGCCGGTGGAAGCGGCGATGAGCCGGTCCGGGAATTCCTCGCGCAGGATTTTGACTTCGTGGCAGACGCGGTTGATGGGGTGTTCGGAGACGTTGTCGCAGTTGGCGTAGGTTTCGGCGTCGAGCTGGAACATGTATCCGGATGGGATGTGGATGTCGAGGCCGTCAAAGGCGGTTTTCATGAAGCCGCCGGCCCATCCGGCCTTGAGTGCGCGCCGCATCTGTTCGAGGCCGTCGGAGGGAGGCGCGGCGGAAAGGAGGAACGGGTTGGGGAGTTTGCGTCCGAAGAAATCGGTTTCGAGCGAGACGGGAAGGGGATTGTAACCGCCGAGCTTGACGGTGCTGGAGGCGGGGCGGACGCGTTCTGGGGCGCTGACGGGTTTGCCGCTGAGGTAGTCGTCGATGACGGCCGCGATGTTTTTGCCGTTGGCGACGGATTCGACAGCCGTCGACGGACCGCTGAACGCATCGCCCGTATAGAACACACCCTTGTGTTCGACGGTCGGCATTTCGGGACGGTTCCCGATGGCGATGATGACATTGCGCACGTCATGGCGCACCGATTCGCTGCCTTCGACTTCCACGACGTCGCGCACGCTGAACTTCTCGCCCTTGAGCGTGAGGCGGATCGTCTTGATGCCGGCGATGGCGCCGTCCTTGACGAGAATTTCCTTGCACGCCGTGCGACCGGACAGTTCGATGCCGGCATCCTCGATGTGCTGTTTTTCGGCCGGCGTGAGCGGGAGTTCGCTGTATTTCTCGAGCGCGATCATCTCGACGCAGCACGCGCCGCATTTGAGCGCGGTGAGGGCGCAGTCCACGGCGATGGCGCCGCCGCCGATGACGACCGTGCGGCCTTTGAGCGCCGGTTTGGCCGCCAGAAATGCGTTGCCGTAAAGGGCGAGTTCCTCGCCGGGAATGTTGAGTTTGTACGGGCTGTAAAGACCCTGGGCCACGCAGACGGCATCGTGTGAGTCGAGGAGCTTGGTGGCGTCGTCGATTTTTGTG
>SAMEA3663025__coassemble_1148_pt1 | contig 12392 bp, 10 predicted proteins | sample SAMEA3663025__metabat2_low_PE_002 | metagenome-assembled genome bin SAMEA3663025 (sample SAMEA3663025) | pig gut metagenome | biome: pig gut; feature: pig-associated habitat; material: faeces | place: France | collected 2012 | reverse complement strand
TGCGGCGATGCCGCATGGATTTTCGCACTTCTCGGGGGGTGTGGGGGGACTGGTCCCCCCACAGAAAAACTAAAATAAAGAACGGCCAAGGCAGACGCCGGCGATGGAGAGGATGAGGGAGGCGGCGATATAGATCGTAGCAATGCCATACCGACCGGACTCGAGGAGGGAGAGGGATTCGAGGGAGAAGGTGGAGAAGGTCGTCAAGCCGCCGCAGAATCCGGTTTTGAGGACGGCGGCACGCAAAGGTCCCCATGGGCCTTGATCCCATGCGGCGCCAACGACGATACCGATGAGGATGGCGCCCAGGATATTGGCGGTCAAGGTCATCCATGGGAAGGGGGGCAGGGAGGGAAAGGAGGCGGCAAGTGAAGTAGAACCTCTGGATAGAGCAAAACGGGCGAGTGCGCCCATGCCGCCACCGACGAAGACGGCGAGACAAAGTGAGAAGGACATGGGGGTGTGATCCTTTATGATATGAATGTGTGGGGATGGAGTTCCGGGAGGAGAGAAAATGGCGTGGAAAGGTGGAGGTGGCGCGTGGGGTGGAAGGACGTGCGTACGAGGGTGTATGTGATAGTCCGGATGGGAGGCGGCGCGTATCCGGCGAAGCCGGATAGCGCCGCGCGCGGGGCGTATCTGCCCCGGGGCAGATAGCCCGCGCCCATTATAAGCCTATATGCAAGGGCTGAATGTTTTGGGGGTATCGCGAAATCGGCAAAATTGTATGAGGATTTGGAGGGGAACGGAGATGAAGGGCACGGGGCTGATGGTGTTGAGCCTTTTGGTTTCAGGGTGTGAGGGGAATGTCTATGAGCCGGCGTGGGATGGCGTTGGGACGGCGGTGCAGGCGATTTATGGCGGGGAGGTGGCGGACGACGCGCGTTTTGGAGCGGTTGTGGGGCTGGCGATACGCGCGAGTGGGGAGGTTTATGGGTATTGTTCGGGGGTATTTATCGAGCGAGATGTGGTGCTGACGGCGGCGCACTGTCTCAGAGGGACGGAGGAGTTTCCGTTTGAGGAGATGTATGCGCGAGGAGACATCGTCGTGGTGGGCGGTCGGAACATGGCGAGTGAGGAGAGGAGGATTTTTGAACTCGAGCATTACTGGGTGCATGAGGGGTATGAGGAGGGTTCTGGGCATCATGACATCGGCTGGGTCCGGGTTTCGGGCGGCCTGGAGACGGCGTCACCGCTGGAGATTTTGACGGACCGTGGGGTGTTGCCCGGTCTGGTGGGCACGACAGAGCCATTGACCTTTGTGGGGTATGGCGTCGACGAGAATGGTCTGGACAGTGTGCGTCAATATGTCACGGGGCCACTGAATGCGTATTGCCCGGCGTCACAGAGGACGTGTCGGCATGCAAATCGGCTTGGCGAAACGGTGGAGTTGACGGGGGGAATGATGATGCACGATTTGGAGAAAGGGGGGGCGTGTCATGGAGATTCGGGGGGGCCAGTGTTGACAGAAGTGGACGGAGCGCTGAGGGTATGCGGGGTGATTTCGCGCGGGGATGATGACTGTGAGGTGTATGCGCTGTCGACGTCGGTGGTGGACCATCAGACGTGGCTTGAGGAAACGCTTCGCGGGGGAGGATCTGACGGCTGTTCGGCCTATCGCGTGTCCGGTCAAAGAAAAGGCGAACGTTCTTGCGCGCCATGGTGGGCGATTTTGTGGATATTTGCGGCATGGATATATCGACGCGGGATGCGTCATGAAGAACAGGCATACATGTCAGAAAAAGATTCAAACAAACCTCAAAATATTGCACATACTGTGTATAATGCGGCGCGGGGGGCCCGTTCTGGGCGATAATCGAAGATCATTTTATGAGGTGTAACCGATGAAAGCGCATACATTTAAAAAACCCTTCAACACTCTGGCTCTGTGCAGTGTTTTATCGAGCATCGCGCTGTCCGGGATTTCGGGCTGTACGCTTGAACATGCGATAGAACGCGGCGATCGCTGTCCCCCGAGAACAGGAGGGGACATGCCTGAGGATGGCATCAGCTTTATCGTCCTGGAGAAAAACAAAATCTGTGATGAAAGCAATGCGGGATGTTTTCCTGAGAGTTTTGCACAGAAGATATGTCCGATAGAAGCCGACACGTGTTATGAGAGTACAGAGCACAAGTATTATTGCATGAAACATTGCGAGGAAGGGCGGGTGGCCTGCAACGGCAACTGTATCGATCCGAAGACCGACACGGCGTATTGCGGGGCACGCGGATTGTGTACGAGTGACGATCCGGATTCACAGCAATACAGCGGAGCCAAGTGCAACGAAGGCCAGTCGTGTGACAATGGGACGTGTCGTCAGGTCACGTGCAACGAGGGCGAACACAAGAAGGGGATGACGTGTGAGCCGGACAGCAAGGAAGCCTGTGGTTCTGTCGAAAACAATTGTACATTGCTCCCGCATGTGAAGGAAGTCGAATGTGAAAACGCCCAATGCGTGATTCAAAAGTGTGAGAGTGGCTATTTTCATGTGGACGGCGAATGTATAGCATCGCCCTGTGCCACAAAAGAGAACCGTTGTTCAGAAGATGGATTGTTACGATATTACTGTGATGCGAGCAATAATCCTCAGGTAGAAAAATGCGAAGAAGGCAAGGAATGTCACTCCGGTGTGTGTATATCCAATGTGGGCACAAAGTGTACCACCGAAGAGGATTGTGGCGAAGAGGAGATATGTCGTGAAGGATCATGTATCTCCAATCCGGATCTTGCGGATCCCACCCTTGGCGAGCATTGTGAACAAATCAACTATGATGCACGTTGTGGCGCACTGGGGCTTAGCGTATTGAGTTGTGCGTTTGACGAAACGAAAGACGATTTTGTCGTCACCTCGAAGCCCTGTGGGGATTACACATCCTGTGTGGATGGCAAGTGTGTTTGTGAATCGTCCATGAAGCCGCGGTGCATCGATCCTGAAACGGTCGAAAAATGTGTGGACGGCAACCTGACGACAGAACGTTGCGAAACGGGCAAAGCCTGCAATGGTGGGATATGCAACATCCCCGGTGAGACGTGTACCGCGTCGTCGGACTGTCCCTCGAATGAGGAAACCGTTTATGTATGTGTGCGCGGTCAATGTCTGATTCAACCCAACTGTTATCCTGGAATCACGGCGCCAAGATGCGAGAATGCCAGTACCCTCAAGAAATGTGATGAGAACGGTGTATTGAGAACGACAACGTGTCAATACTACGAAACTTGTGAATCTACCATCAAGTCAGGCGACACTTGCGTTTCTCGCGAAGGCAAAGCGTGCAACGAAGACAGCTTTACCAATCAGTGTTTTCTCGCAGAGGATAACAATCAATACCTTGAGAAATGTATAAACAACAAGATTGCATTTAAGAATTGCACGACAGCGGGCAGTTCCTCTTCGATGTATTGTGCATCCATTCATGGCATCACGGAGTGCATGTTTTCATGTCCAAGCACCCACGTCGAATCCGCCAATTGCACGGCCGATCCTTATGGCGCTTATTTTTCTATGTGCACAAAGGGAGAAGACGTCGCAGGAAACGCTGGTTTCTTCAGCGTACCCTATAAAGGATATTGCGAAAAGACACTCGCGCAATATTGCTACAAAGATGCCCTTAAAAATATCACCATGATGGCATTAGATTGTAATTCGCTGAATCCAGCGACGACGTGTGATGCCTCCCTCGATCCCAGCAAGGGCTTTTGTCAGGGACTCGCCTCTTGTTCAACCCCCACAGCCAGTTGTGACGGCAAGACGGCCATCAACTGTATTCCCAACCCCGTGGGCGAGGGCAATGTGCTCATAAAGTCAGACTGTGCCTCGGAATGTGACGTTTACTCTCCTTCTTCGGATTCAAGTTGGAAGATGGCCAAATGTTATCTGGAAAAGGCAGGCAAAGGTTCGACCTTTGGCCTATGTCTTGGAGACGGAACCATTGGAGTGCTTGAAGGCGACCATTCCCTCATGTTGACATGTATGGCGAACACGGTGAAACTCACCTCTGAAAACGGCCATGAATACTGTATTTGTGCAGAGTAAGCCGACGTGCTAAATGGTCTCGGAGCGCCCTTTGTGGCGCTCCGATTTGTTTGATACTGGCCAAAGCCTGCGTTTGATGGACAACCAAACTATGAAAAAGCAACTTTATGGTGCCCTCGTTTTTCACCAGCGCGTCATGTCCGAGAAAGTCTTTTCTCACGGGCGGATCGTGCTTGGAGAACGCAACGGATTTGTCGTGGATCCCATCGAATTTTGCGGTCAGAAGACGTGGACACTGTTTTCGGATTCGACGTTGCACCTTCCCGGGGGGGCTCGGGCGAGTTTTTGTAGTCAGGGGGTGACGCACGGGGTGAATGATGGGGCGATAACGTCGGAATCTCACCTTGTGTTTGGTGAAAATGACTGGGCGATTATTCATCTGTCGAGCGGTCTTGAGGTGGTGGTTTGTTTTCGCGACACCACGGCGGGCGCGCTGGGAGGGGGCTCATTTCTGGCCCTGAGCCGTGCCCTCGAAAGTCCGGCCATGCGCGCCCTTGTGCTGAGCTTTGCCCTGCATTCGGCGTTCATCTTTTTTGCAGGTCTCACGTCCGATCCCGTGGAGATGTACACCTATCGTCAACAACAAATGCGCTGGGTCGAAATGGTGAGCAACGTCGAGGAACGCGCCGAAGAGGAAAAACCGGACGAAGTCCCCGTCATCGAAGACACCGATGATGTGATCATCGACGATGCGCTCAAAGATCAGGATCGCCCTAAGATCGACGACACACCCTCGACGATGGCAAATCTCGACAAAGTCGAAAAGCCCGTCGGGCTTCAGGCCGCCCTGAGCGGGGCAAAACTCCACGACATGGAAAGCCTTTTTGGTTCGACGGCCGGCCTTGGAAATGCCCTGGATTTTATGCCAGAAACTGCGGATGGCGACGCCTTTGGTACAGGGGCAGGTTTTGCCGCAGGCCTTTCCGGCATGGGCTTTGGTGGCGGCGGAGGCGGCGGGGGCGGTTTTGGCTCTGGCATCGGCGGCATCGGCGGAGGCGGCGGGGGCAAAGCCGGCAACACCAAAGTGGCCGGGCCCCGCAAATCTACCGTCAAACAAAAAACAAAACTCGCCATGGATCCCCCCAAACAGGGTGCCTTTTGTAAGGAATCCAACATCCGCGAGGTCGTCCAGAAACGCGCCAATGCCCTTCGCAACTGTTACGAACAGCAGCTCCTCGCCAATCCCGATTTGTCGGGAAAAATCATCGTGTTCTGGAAAATCGGGCTCGATGGCAAAGTCACCGATGCGTCGATCAAATCCACGACGATGAACAACGCACGCGTCGAATCCTGCCTGACCCAGACCGTGCGCCGCCTGCGCTTTGATAAACCCGACGGCGGAATATGCGTCGTCGAGTTCCCATTTATCTTTACAAGTGCTCAATAGCTTTTTTGTGTTCAGAACACAGAACTGAAGCCTATTGATGGATTCAGTTTACCCATTCAGTATGAGGCACTCACCAAATTCTTTGGAGATCATAATATGAAAAAATCCCTTTGTCTTATGGTATCTGCAATGGCGCTGACACTCGCCGCCTGCTCGAACGATTCCGATGTCAATGAAATTGACGAAGCCTGCGAAAATGTCACTTGCGGCGATCACGGTACCTGCCAGCCTGGCTCCGATGCCTCAGTTGTCTGCCTGTGTGATTCCGGCTATCACCTCGATCCCTTCGATAACACCACCTGTATCGCCGACGAGGCCTACCCCTGCGCTCAAATCGACTGCGGCGGAAACGGCATATGCTTCATCACTGTTGACAATACCGCGGCTTGTCAATGTAACCCTGGTTACCACACTGCCGAAAACGACCCCGTCTCCTGCAGTGAAGGACGACGAGGCAAACCCCTGCGCTCAAATCGACTGCGGCGGAAACGGCATATGCTTCATCACTGTTGACAGTACCGCGGCTTGTCAATGTAACCTTGGTTACCACACTGCCGAAAACGACCCCGTCTCCTGCGTGAAGGACGACGAGGCAGACCCCTGCGACGGCGTGACATGCTCCGAACACGGTACCTGTACCCCAGACGCCGAAGGCAACGCCGTCTGTATGTGCGACACCGGATACCATACGGACGATTCTAACCCACTGTCGTGCATCGAAGACGTCGATCCCTGCGACGGCGTGACATGCTCCGAACACGGTACCTGTACCCCAGACGCCAAAGGCAACGCCGTCTGTATGTGCGACACCGGATACCACACGGACGATTCTAACCCACTGTCGTGCATCGCAGACATCGATCCCTGCGACGGCGTGACATGCTCCGATCACGGCACCTGTACCCTAGACACAGAAGGCGCCGCCCTCTGTGTCTGCGACACCGGATACGTCAATGCCTCCGCCACTGAATGCGAGGTCGAGATCATTGACATCGACGGAAACTACATGAAGGACATTTACGATACCGCACCCGATCATGGCAAAAGTTGCATATCAGAACACGATAAGGGTTGCTCGACGGGCTTCTGCGACAGCTTCATGGGCTATAAATGCTCCACCAAATGCACCGACGACAGCCAGTGTGTCTCCTCAGACTACTTCTGCAGAGATGACGGCCGTTGCGCTCCAAAAGTCTTCGAATCCGTCTGGAAAGTAAGTACTGATGATTCTACGCTCTTTTTTCCTGGTGGTTCCGGGGACACCTGCAATTACACCATCGATTGGGGTGACGGGTCTACAGACTCTTATACTTCATGCGAAGAATACCATTCACATACCTACGCCTCCGCAGGCACCTACAATATTAAAGTTACTGGCACGATTAATAAATGGTCATGTCAGAAATTTGTTAACGCAAATTTAGATCCCTCTATTTGTGACACGTTTTGTAACGACGCTGAAGATGATGTATGGTATGCAATGTGCATGGAGGCATGTGGAGAAACACAAAGAGCTATCTGCGGTAACGACCTATCTATGGATGGAATCGTGGATAAGTTCCCTGTACTCATCGGCATTGAATCTTTTGGACCTGTAGGTTTGACTTCTCGGAGTTTCGCGAATGCCAATCAGCTGACCTACGTCTCATCTAAAGATATTCCTAATGCAAACACCCTGACCGATATGGGGCACATGTTTAGTGGGGCTGTCCTCTTTAATAGCGACATTGGTAATTGGGATACCTCCCAAACACAGACTATGAGTTACATGTTTTACGGGGCTTCGAGTTTTAATCAGTCACTCAGTGCCTGGGATACGTCCAATGTTACAAGAATGAACAACATGTTCAATGGTGCAAGCGCCTTTAATGGCGATATCAGCGCCTGGGATACGTCCAATGTTACAAGAATGAACAACATGTTCCATTATGCAAGCGCCTTTAATGGCGATATCAGCGGTTGGGATACGTCCAATGTTACAGAAATGGGCTACATGTTCGATGGTGCCTCAGCATTCAACCAACCGCTCAATAGCTGGAATACTTCAAAAGTTAAGGACATGCGCTTCATGTTCGTTGATGCCAAGTCCTTCAATCAGCCACTTCATAGTTGGGATACTTCCAATGTAGAATCAATGTCGCGCATGTTCTCTTACGCAACATCCTTCAATCAACCGCTCAATAGCTGGAATGTCGCAAAGGTGACAAGCATGGAGGGCATGTTTATTAACGCGAAGGAATTCAATCAATCGCTCAGTGATTGGGACGTTTCCAACGTCACAAGTATGGAGGATATGTTCAATAAGGCAGCTTCATTTAATGGTGAATTAAATTGGAACTCTAAAGTGAGCAAAGTCAAACGTATGGGATATATGTTCAATGGCGCGACGGCATTCGAAGGTAAAGGTCTTTCGAGCTGGTCAACGACGACAGAACTCTACGTGATTGAAGGAATGTTCGCTGACGCTCAAAATTTCAATGTTGACCTGACAAATTGGACGGTAACCGGCGTCACAAGATACCCAAACGCTTTCAAAAATTCCGGCCTTACCTCCGAAACCTTCACAAAGATGGTGAATAATAACCCCGGTTGGGCCGCGCTTGACAAAACGACTTTGGCCGCCCCTTAACCCCCTTACTTCATGCGCCATCACAACGGCGCATGCTTGCCAATTACTATAACCCAATACCTACAAAGCGCCCTTTTAGGGCGCTTTGTTATTTTTATATTCGGAGGCCGTGATTTCACCTCGCTACACCACCACCTTCGGCAGCGCCTTCACAATCGCCATCGTCCTCACACTCACTTCGATCACGCGCAGGATGAGTTCGAGGATGTAACGCGGGTTGCCGTGCTCGCGGCACCAGTCGTTCGGGTCGTTTTTGATGCCGGAGTCTTTGTCGATGCTGACCTGATACTGGTCGATGATCCAGCCCAGAGGGGAACGGCCATTGACGATGTATTCGTGTGCTTCGGGCGGGATGTTTTTGATCGTGATTGGTATTTGTTGCAACATATTTAGTCTACTTCAATAAAAAATCAGAAATACAATGGATTAAATTCTGAAAACTGGACGATTTATTCCGTTCTAAACAAAGATACTGACCGATATGGTCTGCCCATTCGCTCTTTGCTTTTCCAATTTCAGAGTACGATTCACATTTTTTCAATGCTTTCAAACCGCCTTTATATACAATTTCAGCCAATAACTGCCAAGTATCACAAATAGCGTCTTGTTCATACTTATTCAGCAGGTTTAGCTTGGCATTTGGATATGCCGCTATTATGGCATCAGGGTCTCCAAGCAACCATGCTTCCATTTCTTTAATGGCAAGACAAAAGACATGGGGAGTTTTTACGGACTGTGCGGTTTTCTCTAACTGTGCAAGGAAGTCCCTTGTATCCCGTTTGTCATTATCGAGCACTACAATGATTAAGGATTGCGGCATTTGATACAGTTTTTTGTCAAAACCTTGTAAATACGCAGGCAGGTCGTTGAGTAAATGTCCCGACTTGCGTTCTACAATATTCCCATTTGTTTTTAGTCTCCCAATTCCCTTGAAAGACTTACAGGTATATTGAAGTACATCACTTGTCAGGCTGTACTTTGTCATAATCTTAGGCATTATCCTGTGAATCAGGATTTCAGTCGATTTGTCTTCGATTAAGAATTGAATAAACATCGTCTTACCCAAAATACTTGCTGTACCACATATCGCCCAAAGCAACGCCTTCTTCTGCCAATTCCTTTACAAATTCATACTCTGAGGCTCGTTTGGCATGAGAGAATCCATCTTTGCCTTTTTCAAGCACCCAAACATCATCTGGAGTAAGGGCATTCACAAAGAATGGACTGTGTGTGGTGACAAAGAATTGTCTTAAGGTTGTATTGCCTAGCATTGACTTGATTTCACCAGCCAAATCACCTAGGAATTGATGATACAATCCGTTTTCAGGCTCTTCCATAAATACAAATTGACGCGGATTTTTTTCATGTAAGAGCAAATAATAAGCAAACAACTTCAATGTTCCATCAGACATACGATTGGAATAAATTGGTTTATCAAAACCATGCTCAAAAAAGCGCAAGACCATTTGACTCGTCTCTAATTTTTTGGGCTCAATTTTTGTAATACCAGGTAGTTTTTGTTGAATACTTTCCAATACTTTCTCAAATATTTTTGAATTATCACGATACATAAACTGAGCAACATTATTGATATTGTTTCCAATTCTGTTAAGATTTGATTGTGGCATTGAGGTTTGTATTTCTCTGGCAGCCTCTGGAGAGAAATAGCACAAATACCAGCTGTTTAAAAAATCTAAAAACCGTTCAATGCGATTATATTGTTTCATTGCGCCTAATGTAACGATTCCAGGTCGACGCATATCAGCGAGATCTACATCGCACTTTTCACCAGTAATGACCCCATTATCATCTTGTCCTCCATCTGTACCAACAAATGCATATCCTTTACCTTTATGTAAGTATAGAAAAGATAAAGGACGCCCTCTATCCTTAACGCGTTGCCTTAACCGTTCTTCCAGAATATATGGACGCCCCGCTTTATCTACATCAATCTGAAGTTCATAAGTTATGGGTCTTGAATTATTTCTTTCTCGATAGTAAATCTCAAATGAAATCGGCTCATCAGCCCCAATAGAACGCAATGCATCAAATCCACCACGATTATTCGCCTCGCAAGCTCCCTCAACCCCGTTCTTTAAACTCAAACAATCCGAAATGAACCCAAATAAATCAGCCATTGTACTCTTACCACTACCACATGAACCAATGACTGCAGTCAGATTGCCAAGAGGTTTGCCAGATTGATTAGAAAAGGTTTTACCCAGAACAACATCTTTAAGCACACCATAATTCTTTATCTTTATGCCTTCTATACGTGACATAATTACACCTCCACCTTCGGTAGTCCCTTCACAACCCTCACAGTCCTTACACTCACCTCAATCACGCGCATAATCAGTTCGAGGATATAGCGAGGATTGTTGTGCTCGCGGCCCCAGCCGTTGGGGTCGTTCTTGATGCCCGAGTCTTTGTCGATGCTCACCTGATACTGGTCGATGATCCAGCCCAGAGGGGAACGGCCATTGACGATGTATTCGTGTGCTTCGGGCGGGATGTTTTTGATCGTGATATGGCCGTTGTATTTGAGTTCTGTGAAATTGCCTTTGCCCACGGGACGGAGCTTGTCGATGATATAAGCCTCACCCCCTAAATCCCCCTCTCCAAAGGCGAGGGGGACTTGATCGAAATATACTTTTGCCGTGGTATTCATCGGGCAGGATTCGTAGTTGCAGTGCAAGTCGCCGAGTTCGCGGCCTGCCTGCATAAAGGCAACGAAATCCTCATACCGCTCGACGAACGGGATGCGTGGCAATGCCTTCTTGAAGTCGTTCTGGTATTTCTCGCGATACGACGGGCAATGCAGGATGCCATAGACATAATAGAAAATGTCTTCTTTTGTTACCTCACCCCCCTGCCCCCCTCTCCCAATAGGAGAGGGGGAGGATGCGACCAAGTTGTATTTCTTGTTTACATAGTCGAGAATCCAATCCGTGATGCCCGACCTCACCCCCTCTGTCACGGCTTGCGCCGTGACATCTCCCCCTCTCCCAATAGGAGAGGGGGAGGATGCACTACCAAAGAGTGAGCGTTGTTCCTTTGGCTTCGGCTTTTCGTCGGTATCGTAGACGTAGAGGGGAAAGCATTGAGCTGCTTCCATTAGATGTAAATCAGTAATGCAATTTGTAATAAAACATGAGAATGGTTTTCTTGCGCCTGGACTCTCTATAATAATGACGCGATTATGGTTAGAAATCGAATTTGAATGTATGTGAGTGACTGGGAAAATTATAGGCCATTGTCCTGGAACTTCATTAAGCAATTTTGAATAGTAACAATTGCATCGAACAAATGGTCTATATATTGAATTTACAAAGTATCCTTTATCAACTTCTATTGTGATATTTTTGTTCAAATATCCTTCCGTACTCCTTGTCCAACTGAACCTAGTAGGATCTCTATCAATAGCATTATGTTCTTTGTTTGCCATAGATTCTCTTTGTTTATTGTAAAAATTAATGCAAGCTATAATGTTGTTGTGAAGTGCTTTGTTTGAATAATTATAGCACCAAGCATCTCGATTTGTCTTCAGACCATTGGAATAGTTATCGCAGAAAACCTTGTTAACTTCACCACTTTTGTCTTTTTTATCGCCAATTCTCGGATAAGTGTCATAATCACCACCTACACGCTTATTAAGCCAATCGCCGTGTTCATCGGGCGTGAGCAGCTGCCAGTTTATCTCTTTGGATGCAATCGAGTTATTATTGGAGAGATAATCGAGTTTTTCTTCACGGGTCATGTAGTCAGCGACCGAAGTGTAATAAATACGGCAGTTTTTTACCTCACCCCCTCTGTCAGCCTGTCGGCTGCCCTCTCTCCCAATAGGAGAGGGGGAGAATGTGTCTGTCCCAATAGGGGAGGAGGAGAGGGGAGTATTCAAATAAGCACTTTTATATTGTTGTATAATACTCGTTAGCCATTCTGCATTGCAATCGTCATTTTTAACTCGAATGACATTGATGTTTTTTGTATTAAATAAGTATGTCCTGCATTCATCGTATGCAATTGCTTCTGGTGTATTATGAACAGCGCCGTCGATTTCCAAAATCAGAGCTAATTCAGGACAGTAAAAATCAGCAATATACCCACCAATGAGCTGTTGACGTCTCCATTTCGTATTACAAATCTTGCGGTTTCTCAACAATTGCCATGCAATATCCTCATAAGGCGTTGACTCTTTTCTAAATTTCTTTGCCAACTCTGCCTTATCCGCTTTTACAGGATTACTTTTTACAATCAAGAACTCTAAGTTTGGTTTGTTTTCGGATGAGCGTAGCGAATCCGCATCCCCCTTTCCCCTCTCCTTTTGGGAGAGGGGAGA
>SAMEA3663025__coassemble_1123_pt1 | contig 12636 bp, 11 predicted proteins | sample SAMEA3663025__metabat2_low_PE_002 | metagenome-assembled genome bin SAMEA3663025 (sample SAMEA3663025) | pig gut metagenome | biome: pig gut; feature: pig-associated habitat; material: faeces | place: France | collected 2012 | reverse complement strand
ATGTTGAAGAATTATGCGGCTTCGGAACGGTATTATGGTTTTTATCTTGAAGTGAATCCCTCGGGGGCATCGGATCGCAAGGTGATGGCGGAATACAAGGCGGTTCAGAAGAAAGTGTCTGGTGGCGGGTATGTGCGCGATGTGTCACAGACATCAGTGCTTGAACAGGTGGAGCGCATGGTGGCGCAGGGCGGACCGTACTGGACACGACAGGGCAATGGTGCGCTGGCCTATTACGACGTGTTGCTCCGAACCGGTTTTGCGGAACCGAAACTGGCCAGGATTCAGGCAGATCTGGTTGTGGGGACGGTGGAAGAGCTGAAACGCGAGGTGACGCCGTTGCCGGGCCAGCCGCTGGCGAATCTGGACCGAGTGGGGTGGGAATATATACGCACAAAGATCGGGCGCATCCGCCACTTTTCGGACGTTGAGACCGACATGGCGTTTCTCGAGGTTCTGGAGACGACGGCGCGCGCATGGGAGGCGTATTATCGCGGGGATTATGGGGAGTCGCGGGAGGGATTTTCGCGCGCATGCCAGGGGAATGTCAGGTTGCCGGTGGCGTACTGGGGGCGTGTGATACTGAGTTTTCAGTATGAGGATAACGAGGTGTTGCTGGAACAGATTTCGGAAGCGGAGAAAGTGTACGAAGAACGTGGGGTGACGGGGGTTGGTGCGGCCTTTGCGCTTCTTCGGGCACAGGCGTATCGCAACCTTGGCGATCTGAAGCGAAGCCTTGAGTGGCTTGATAACATGCAGGGGGCGTTATGATGCAGACGCTGGAGCGTTTTGACAAGCCAGGCTTGGCGTCTTCTGAAGCGGTGCTGGCCTCTCTCCCCGAAGCACCTAGAGCGTTGACGGCGACCGGGGTGAGAGGGGCCTTGTGGCTGAGGTTTTTTGTATTGGCGCTGAGCGTTTGTTCGTATGGCTTTGTTGCCCAATATCTTTGGTCGGTCTATAGCGAGGAGGCGTCGGTCTGGGCGTGGTGTCTGTTTTGCGCGCTGATACCGGTGGTGTTTGGTTTTCTTCCATACGGACTGATTTTGTCGATGCGCCGCCGGTTGAAATCGTTTGATCGTTTTGCGAGGATCTATCGGGATGGTGTTCCGGCGCTCGGTCATGTGAATACGATTTCGAGCGTGTCCGGGCGAGAGCAAGACTGTCATTATGTGGAAAGCGGGTATTCCTCGGTGTCGAAAGTCCGGATAGATTATACGTTTGAAGTGGATGGTGCGATCAAGACCGGGACGGTCATTCTTCATTCACAGAGCGCGCGTCACCTCATGCCGAACGGTGAGATTTGTGTGCTGTATCTTGCCGGGGATCCGGCTCAGAGCATGATTTATCCGGTTCCTGGCCGGGAGTTGTTTTTGTAAAGGAAGTTTGGACGTGTCATAGGAGCGTTGTGATCGATGCCAGGTGAAATTGCGCAGTCTGAAATCGCGCAGATCGAGATAGGGCATGAAGGTGGGGTGACGCGCCTGTATTTTCGTGGATCCCTGACGCTCCACGGAGTGGAGGCGGTGAGCGGCCGGGCCTTGTCGTCCGTCAAGGGGGCGTCATGCGGGATCGTGGTCGATTTGTCGGGCGTCGATCGGATTGACACGGTGGGATGCGGTCTTTTGTCGTCTCTGCGCCGTCTTGCGGAGGGACATGGACATGGGCTGAAAATTGAGGGGGGTAACGCGTCGGTCTGTCGGATCCTGGATCGTTTTTTATGGCTGGATGTTCCGAAGAAGAAGCGCCGGACGATTGGGGACTGGCTGGAATCGGTGGGAGACGGTGTTCTGCGGACGTGGTCTCACTTTGTCGATTTTTTACAGCTGGTGGCGGACACACTGATTTTCAGTATTTTTGAAGATCGCCGGACGAAGCGCGTTCGGCGCGGAGCGGTGTGGGAAGAAGCGAACCGGATAGGCCTTGGGGCTCTTGGTATTGTATGTCTTTTGTCATCGTTGATAGGCCTGGTGGTGTCGCTTCAGACATCGTCGTTACTGCGGCTGTTTGGCGCGGACATTCTCGTGGCGGATATGATTGGTATATCGATGGTCCGTGAGCTTGCGCCTTTGATGACGTCGATCATCATGGCGGGGCGCAGTGGAGCGTCGATAGCAGCCGAAATTGCGACGATGTCGATCAACGAGGAGGTGGCGGGAATTCGGACGATGGGTCTGGATCCGATACGCTACATTGTGGTTCCCAAGTTCAGGGCAATCTCGCTGACGATGCCGGGGCTGACCGTCTTCTCGATTGTTTGCGGTATTTTTGGAGGGTTTGTGATTGCCGTTTTGTATATGGGGTTGAGCCCCTCGGCATTTATTCATGAACTCTCCACGGCAGTATATTTAAAAGACGTGGTGGTCACTCTGCTAAAGAGCGTGGTATTTTCGTGGATCATCGTGTGGGTGGCGGCACATCAGGGCTTCAGTGCGTATGGTGGATCCGAGGCTGTGGGGAGGGTGACGACGTCGAGCGTGGTGTTGAGCATTTTCTGGGTGATCATTGCGGATGCCCTTTTTAGTATTATTTTTTATTTTTAGCGGGCATTTTGGGGAAAGAGCGATTCAAATACGATGCATGAAGGATTGAGTCCATACGTCGTCGAGGCGGAACATTTTGCGGTAGGTTATGGAGAACGGACGATTCTTCATGACGTGACGGCACGGATAGCGCGCGGGAGCGTGACGTGTATCTGTGGCGGTTCGGGGTGTGGGAAGTCGACATTTTTGCGTTCGACGATAGGTCTTGTGCCTCACAAAGGTGGCAGCGTCCGTGTGCTTGGCGAGGATGTCAATGCGCTTGAAGGGGAGGCACGCGCAGCCTTTTTAAGCCGCGTGGGGTTCATGTATCAAAATGGCGGGCTGATCAACTCACTGAGTGTTCTTGAGAATCTGAAGATTCCTTTGATGGCACATACGGGGCTTCCGGACGATGTGATCGAGGAGCTGGTGTATCACAAGCTTGCGCAGGTTCAGCTGAGCCATGCGGTTCACCTTCTTCCTGGGGAGTTGAGCGGGGGTATGCTGAAACGCGCGGGATTTGCGCGGGCGTTGATCTTGGAGCCTGAACTGGTGTTAAGCGACGAACCGTCAGCGGGCCTGGATCCTGTGACGGCGGCGGATTTGGACGCCCTGATGGTGCGTCTGAAGGAAGAGCTCGGGATGACGCTTATCGTGGTGACGCACGATTTGGACAGCATACGCAGAATCGCCGATCGGATTGTGATGCTTGACAAGGGATATGTGAAGTTTGACGGGACGCTTTCGGAGGCCTTGTCAAGCGAGCTTCCGCTGGTGAAAAACTTTTTTGCCCGAGCCTCTCAGGAAGGTCATCCTGGTGTAGAGAGCCTTTGGCAACGTCTCAATCATGAGTGATTAGGAAATACAAAGATGGCGGCAACGCGAGCGCAGAAAATACGGCTGAGTATCTTTTTATTGACGACGGCATTTATCGTCGTGGGCGTATTGATGTACCTTGTTGGAGCGAGTCTGATGCAGGTACGCGATGCGTATCGGGTGGTATTGCAGGGGGGATCAGGCGGTCTTGAGGTGGGGAGTCAGGTACGCTATAACGATATCATCGTAGGACGTGTGGAAAGTGTAGGGCTCGACCCGGAGGATCCCAGTCAGGTGTTTGTATGGGTATCGCTTGAACATGGCACGCCCGTGACGGAAGACACGGTAGCGGTGCCCGAGATGGCGAGCATCACGGGGTCCAAAATGTTGTCGATGCGAGGCGGCACGAAGACGTCAAAACGCCTGAAACCCGGAGACACGATAGAGGCCGCGTCGTCGGATTTGAGCATGTTGACGACGAAAATCGTGAACATATCCAATAAACTGGAAGACCTGCTCGACAACCTGGTCGCGGTGACGAACCGTGAAAATATGGAGCGCGTGGGGGATGTTTTGAATGAAGTGACCGGCATCACATCCAACGTCAATGCGCTGATAGCGACGAACATGGATAATATTAACGGGATTGTTCTGGATGTCCGTCAGATGGTCACCAAAGTGGATGGAAGCATCGAACGCGTGGATCGGTTGCTGGATTCCGCAGAACGGGCGGTGAATGGCGTGGCAAGTCCGCACAATGTCAAACAGTTTACGACCATTTTGGGGGCGGTGAATGCGCTTGCGAATAATGCCGTGGCGCGCACGAGCGATGCGGAGCTTGGCCAGACCATTCAGTCCGTAAACCGTCTGGTGTCAGACTCCAGTGTTACGGTGTTAAGATTGCGTACGGATTTGCAGCGCGTCATGCGTGAACTGGAAACGAGCGTCGAAAATATCAATGAATTTACGCAGATCTTGATAGAAAATCCGTCGGTGTTGATCAGTGGTCGATCTGAGAAGGAGCGACAGTTAAAATGAAAGCATACAGAGTCCTGACATTATTCTCGGTGGTGTATATTTTGTGTGTGTTGAGCGGATGTTTTGGAAACAAAGCACCTGAGAGGTCATATTTCAGTGTAGATTATACTTTGTCTACACAGCCGCGTCATGAGGTGCCAAAGTATCATGCGACGGTGGTCATTCAGGGGATAACCTCGGCTCTTGCCTACGATCGTCAGGAAATCGTCTATCGGGCCAATCCATACGAATTTCAGTATTACTGGTATCGACTGTGGGCTAGCAAACCTCGCAAGATGCTCAATGAACTTATTCTTGGTCATTTGCAGTATACAAATTTATTTACGAATGTATCTTCAACGATAGAAGATCGTCTTCCGGATTACCTTTTGGATGTTTACATAGAGTCGATTGAAGAACTCGACATGTCCGAGGTGGAGTGGTACGCCCATTTGTCGTTGAAATTTACCATGACGCGCAGCGAGGACAGTTCGGTGGTATGGACGTATGCGTTTGATGCAAAACGTCCAGTGGCCAGCAACAGTCCGGTTTATGTCGTCAAAGCGATGAGTGAGTTGCTGGATTCGGAACTCGTCAAGGCGTTTGAAGATTTGGATCGACGGCTTTCGTCCAGGGGAATGACGACATCTGAACGCTGGCAGGAACGGGCTGTTCCTGTTTCATCACAGACTGCGGACGAGCCTCGCTCTATTGCGCAACCGGATATGGATTTCACAGAGGATACCGCCGAAAATGTGCCATCTGCGACGCTTAGAAATAAACCATAAAGACGGTCTGGGTGAGGATTCTGCTCCTCATTCCTGGAAGATTTCAGTCGCCATGGACAGAGCATTTTTGATCGTGGTGATATATATTTTTGTGCATACATTTGGTGGTTCGTTTTCATTTGCAGAAACGGTGTCGGATGCGCAACTTCGTGAGGACAAGTGGAATGCGATACCGACCCTCGAAACGCCGTCTTCTGCCTCGTTGTCTTTTTCTCCTGTGTCGTTGGACGGAGGCGAGGATGCATTGAATGAACGCGGGGATCCGCATCATTTGAACTACACCTGGATGATGCCGGATCCAGCGACGCAGCTTGAACGGGACGCAAAGTTGCGCCCCGTGATGTCGGGCGGCATTTTTGTCCCATCGATGACAGGCGGGGTAAACGAACCTAAAGTTCAGATTTTTTCGGAAGAAGGAAAAATCGTCAAGGAATCGTATACGGGGACTTCCGCGTTTTTGCCGGCAGGGCGCTATCGAGTCCAGGTAGGGACGCCAATGACGTTTGATCGGCTGGAGTTTGACGTCAATGTGGTGGAGGGATCGACAACCATGGTTCCGGTGGAGTGGTCCGGAATCGTCGTCAAGGTCGTGAACGATCGTGGCGGGATGGTGCGTGGTAATTATGAAATCGTCCGTCTTCCGGAGCGCAGTTATATCGGGCTGGGGGCTGGCGCGCTTGTCAACGAAGGCGAACGGCTGACGACGTGGCTTTTGTGGCCCGGTCAGTACATGATTATTTCGGTGGGGGAAGGCTACCAGGCTCGCAAAAACTTCATTACGGTCGATGTGGAGCCGGGAGAGCTTTCGAGAGTGACGCTTGTGATCGACGAGGAGACAGGGGATATCCTTGGCGGTGGAGAGATTGACAGTCCCGTCGATGATGTCGAAGATCGTTGGTGGTGGGCCGGTGTGATGGTGGGTGGGTCTGTGCGTTTTAACCACACCAAAGATGTGGTCGGAAAAGCCTCCGGGCAACTCCTGGATGTAAGTGCTTTCCTTGACACCTCGTTCACGCTAGGTTTGAAACAACATTTTATTTATATGAGGCTGAACGCGGAGATCGGAGGGACGATTCGTTTTGAAGATCGCCCGTTTGTAACCACAATAGATGAACTTGGGTTCGATTTGCTTTATACCTATCGCGTGGTGGACTGGTTTGGCCCCTATGTTCGATTTGCATTTGAATCGAATATGGCTCCGGCCTATCAGGAACTTACCACGCCTCATGATGTGGTCTGGAATGATAAGCAGGGAAGTATACGCGCGCACAGTGAAGATAAAAACGAGGTCAAACTCTCCCCTTCATTTTCTCCAATCAAATTAAATACGGGGACGGGGGCCCGATTTGATTATACATTTGGGTCGTGGATGAAATTGAGTTCCCGCATAGGAATTGCATATTTACATGTGTTTGCGCGAGATTTGTATGTCATTGGAGAGATAGACAATACGCAGAATATCGTCACCCTTGAACCTGTAGAGGAATACTATCGATTTGGTGCGGAAGCCGCCTTGACGCTTGATGTCACGCCGATACGCTGGCTATCGTTCAAGGTGGACACCTCTGTGATAGAGCCGTTTGAGGATTACCGCAATCCCATTGTGGTTCTGGATTTGGACGCTGCGGTGCGATTGTCGTCGATTGCAAGTATTTCGTACAGTTTGCGCCTGAATTACGATGTGTCCTTGATCGACAAGGTGCAGATCGATCAGTATGTGCAACTGAGATTTTCCTATAAAATCTATTAGGATGACAAGCCATTCTGTTTTTGAAGGTTTGTGGGCTTGGCTATCCTGAACGCTTTGCGTTCAGGATACGCCTTGCGACCGCGCTATTGACCGTTGGTCAATACGCGCGGTCATTTTTTGAAAATCATGTGCCTTTATAATTCGTCGTATTTTGCACATGACCCACGGGCTTTTTCAACAGGGTACTTGAGGGCATTCTTTTTCAACTTCTGTTCAAAAGCCGCCTCGAGATCGATATGAGTTTTTTCACAAAAGTTGAGCAAACAGATGAGTATATCAGCGACTTCGTCGTTTAGATCCTGATACTTTCGTTCCGGGATGACATCATCATCTTTTGTCCAGAGAAAACATTCCAAAAGTTCGGAGGCTTCGACGCATAGTGACATGGCCAGATTTCTTGGACAATGAAACTGATCCCAGTCGCGATCGGTGTTAAATTTCGCGAGTTGTTTTTGAAGGATATGAAGCGTGTTCATGGTGTTCTGTAACCTGCATCATAAAGACGCAGGGGATGTGAATTATTTCTTTTTAAATACGAGAATATATTCAATTTTTTTCATTTTGGTGGCCGGATCCTTTCGTTCGACGGCGGCGGATGTGATGAACTCCAGCCCTGCTTTTTGGGCCGCATGAATGGTGGGGTTGGCAACCCTCAGAAGTTTCCCCGCGTGCATGCCTTCGCCAACGACAATGGCAATATGACCATTTGGGAGAAGGGCCTTTGCACAGGCCTTGACCCAGCTGTCGGTATCCTTGAGCCAGGTTTCGTAGGCGGCCCGTGCCTGCTTGAAGCTGCGTCGGGAACCGATTTCCTGGTTTGAACGCATGTCGAGATTAAACCATGCCTGCCGTAACTGCTGGAGGAGAAGATAGTCGTAAGTGCCAGGATAGGGGGGCGAGGTGATGATCGTGTCGACCCGATCAAACCCCGGATGACGTGCATCGGCCAGGGATATCTGGGCGGGCTGGGTGCCTGGTGGCACGAGCGTTTGCAGTTCCGTGAGCTGTTGAAGGTATTCGCGGCTCTTGTCCCGGAAGGCCTTGAGTACGGCGCCGTTTTTACGTGGAATGAAAACGACTTTGTTTGACGTGTCAGAGGCACGAAGACTGTACTTGACGACAAGACTCGAAAAAATGGCCTGAAGCAGCGGCTTGAGCTCACTTTCGGAGGCACGAATGGCGCCAAACAGATGCGTCAATTCCTCAAAGCAGTTGGGCTTGTACCAGCTTTTGTATTTGAGAATGGCGTCATGAAGATGAACAGGCTTTTTGTCGGCAATATTCTTTTCGGCTTCGTCAGCAATACCCTCGACAAGTCTCTGGAGTTCGTCGAGCTGCTCCGGTGAGAGCAGGGCTGTACGGGCTGTCGACACAAGCGTGGCAATGGGGTTGAGGTCGGATCCATAAACCTTCCTTCCAGCGATGAGCGCTTCGACGAGCAAAGTTCCACCCCCGCAAAAGGGATCCGCAAGGGCGTCTCCTGGCAGTGCATTGAGCAAAAGCCTCGCGGCGTCGGGATGGAGTCTCGCAGGATAGGAGTGAAAACCTTGTGTCGCGCGCTGAAAATCCCCGTTAGAGCGCAATGCCGTGACGCATTTTTTGCCCAGTTCCATATCCCCCTCAATATGGGCATGTCCCGCATCCACTTGGGCGCTGAATCGCTTTTTGTTCTCGCCGGGACTGACGCGTTTGGGGAGTCCGGTGAGAATGTCATTGTTCTGATTGAGGCCTGAAGTATCTTTAGCCATGTTGGGTTCCTTTTCCCAGAACGTAACGGGCCACCTCGCATTCCAGGGGGCCGTTATAGGTTTGAATGCGCATTTCCGGGCGCATGTGAAGATTTTTTTTGAGAAGCGCGGCGGTCGAGATGATCGTCAGAGTGGAATCGACGCATGTTCGCATGACGCGTCCCAGCTGATAATAAAATTCCGGCAGTTCGTATGCGCCGACGGTGATTCTTTCTCCATACGGAGGGTTGGTGACAATGGCAGCGTTGGAAACCTCAAGTTTCAGAACATCGGCCTTGCGGAAATCGATAAGATCGGAAACGCCAGCCGTCTGGGCGTTATTTTGAGCCACATCGAGGGCGGCATCGTCAATATCCATGGCTTGAATGTGCCCATGATGTCGCTTTCTGGCCTCGCGGGATGTCTCTTTGGCTCGACAGCGCAATTCTTTCCACAAATGCTGAAAATCCGGAAATGCGGGCCATCTTTCAAAACCGAAATGTCTCTGAATGCCCGGTGGGGTCTGCGTCGCCATGAGTGCGGCTTCAATGGCGAATGTCCCGCTTCCGCACATGGGATCGATGAAGGCCTGGTGCGCCGGGTTCCACCGGCTGGCGGCGATCATCGAGGCCGCAAGGGTCTCACGGATAGGGGCTTCGTTTTGTCGTCGGCGGTATCCCCGCATGTTCAAGGGTTGTCCCTGAAGTTCGACGTAGACGCGTGCGCGCCGTTGGGAGAGGCGCATGGTGATTTCGACATCAGGGGTTTCGGTGTCAATGGACGCGCGTTTTCCCCAGCGCTTGCGCATCTGATCGACAATGCCGTCTTTGAGTTTGAGCGCGAGATACAGGCTATTTTTGAATTTGGGATCGCTGGAATGGGCGCGGACACAAAAGGTCGATTCCGGAGAAAACCATGGCTCCAGGGGAAGTTTCGTGCCGAGCGCATAGATGTCTTCGTCGCGCAGGGCGTAACATTCAGCGATGAGAATTTCGACTTTGTTGGCAATACGGGACCAGAGACATGTCTGAAGTCCGGCCTCAAGGGGGGCCTCGAAGAGGACACATCCCGATGCCGGTTCGGGGTGAATCGTGCAAAGAGCGGCAATTTCTTCGCACAAATAAGGTTCAAAGCCGCGGGCGCAGGTGGCAAGAAAGGCGTAGGATTGAGATATCATGGGACAATTTTTCGCACAAAAAAAGCAACCGCCGGAGGGGCAGCTGCTTTTTGTGACGCACGGTGCGTAAGTGAAGGATCACAGCGCTCAGGCTGCACTTGGAATGAAGAAGAGGTAGACGACGAGAGCCACAATACAGATGAGCAGAAGGAGGATGAGGATCATCCAGAGCCAGAAATTGCCATCGCTTTCGTCTTCAATGGGGGCGATATACCCTGGAGATCCCGGGAGATTCGGGAGTCCGGATACGCCTGCATAATTTGGAACGATACCGCCGGTTTGAGGCACAGAAGGCAGCGCGTTAAGGCTCTGTTTGTTCTGTGCATAGAGCTGTTCCTGGGCATTGTTCTGGGGTTGCGGGGACGCTTTGGGTTCGTCAGCTTCCTTGAGTTTGAGTACCGCAGCAAAATTTGCAAGATCAATGGCGCTTGTCTTGTCGCTGTCCTGCTCGATGACGCCTTCGCCCGAGGTGAGATAGCGCCGGATGTCGTCGGCCAGTTCCTGTGCGTTGTGCTGGCGCATGGTGGGGTCGGCATGAAGGGCTCGCGCAATGACCGTCCAAAGCTGATACGGAACGTTGGGCGGGGGCACGATTTCTTCGTCTCGCTGTTGCGTACGCTTGGTCAGAAAGGCAAGAAGTGCCGTGGCAAATTCTTTTTGTGAGGCATTCGGAGGCGGTGAGAAGGTAAACAGCTTCTGGCCCACGATCATCTCGTAAAAAATAAGACCAAGGCTGTAAACATCAGTCCATGTGTCGGTTTTGGCCAGGGATTCGTCATTGAGCGACGGATCGGAGAACTGCTCGGGAGCCATGTATTCCGGTGTGCCGGCCAGAACGCCCTTGTCGAGGTTTTCGGCAAAATCGCGGCCGCGCATGATGTCTTCGCTTTCAAACAGCTTGAAAAGCCCTTGCGCGTCCTTGATAAGCCCGAGATCCATGAGCTTCACCTGTTGAGTCTGGGTCAGCATGATGTTGTCGGGCTTGACATCGCGGTGTACAACTCCAAGCTGGTGAAGACCGCCAAACGCATCACAAAGCTGGAGAATCAGATCGCAACTCTCCTGAATGGGCCACACACGGCGGCGCTTCAGCGCCTCTTTCAGCGTGATGCCATCGACAAATTCCATGATGAGATAGGGATACCCTTCGGGGGTCATGCCGTCATCATAGTATTTGACCAGATAGTCGTTCGGTGGAATTTCCCGCAACACCTTCACTTCACGCGTGAAGCGTATTCGAGCATCCTGGGCCAGATTGTACTGAATTTTTACCGCACAACCCTGGCCATTGGGGGCTTTCGCATAGTACACATAGGCAAACGCTCCAGAACCTACAAATCGTTCGATGCGATAACCGCCTGCGAGAACCACGCCTACGTATTGATTTCGATCCAGAGCCATATCATTGCAAACAAATGGGTTCAGACGGGAGGGCCACAAAGCACTCCGCAGTGGCGATATTGTCCTACGTACGGACTTTTTTGGCAAGTTTTTCCCATTGTCAGAAAGCGTTTCTCCTCAACCGGTCCTGCCACCAAGGCGCAGTTCTTGAATTTCACTTGCTCCCGGGCGTATGATGGCCCCCGTTCTGGGCAATCTTACAGCCACAAAAAGCCCCATGAATGGCGCATTGCAGAGGGGATGGCGGCGTATGGATGCCGCTCAGGGAGGATCATCCTCGCCCTCTCACCCCCCAAAAAATTCCCTGACACTCAGTCACAAAATCAAGGAGTATAATGATGAAACGATTTCGCATGGCCGCCTGTTCTGCCGGGTTTCTGCTCGCCCTGACGCCCCTCCCCCTTATGGCTCAGGATCCCATGCGTTACGAAGTGATGCAGAGACACCTCGCCACGGATCCCGCCCAGCTGCGGATCATTGCCAACACGACGCTGAGCGATGTGGAGCTTCAAATCGCGCATTGCGGACCGACTCTGGTCCGTCGGCACTTTGCCCGGATGAACCCCGGAGAGGTTCAGACCGTCCAGTGGGAGCAGCCCGAGGGCGTTTACGAATGCCAGATCGTCATGGACGGCGCTTCATCCATGGGAACGCCTTGGTCCGTACGAAACCGGCACGAGTTCGTCTCCACGTCTCCCATCCAGCTCAACGTCAATTTGCGCGAGCTCGCCCCAGACGTGAGCGATGTCATGCTCCATGCCACGCGCCCGTTTCATAAGGCCAGCATCGTCGTCACCGCCGAGGACGGTTCCGTCATCGATTCCGTCGAGCGCGATGTCGCCGGGCAAAAGGACTTCCGCCTTTCTTGGACGCCATCCGAGAAGCGCCCAGCCCTCCTTGAAATTAAGATCTCAGATTCCACCGGCGCCTGGGCCACCAACACCATTTTTTATTTCAAAATCCCGCATACCGACATCGTCTTCGATACCGCAAAGCATAAAATTCGCCCCGACCAGGAGCCCTATCTTCAGGAGTCCCTCGACAAAATCCTCGACATTATCCGCACCCATCAGCGTGTTGCGGTCGATCTCTACATCACCGGGTATACCGATACCGTCGGATCCCAGGCCTCAAACGACGCCCTCAGCCTCGAACGCGCCAAATCCATCGCATTCTGGTTCCGTTCCCGCGGCCTTTCCATCGACACGTATTACCGTGGGGTCGGCGAGCGCTCCCTGGCCGTTCCCACGCCCGACGAAACGCCCAATGAGAAAAACCGGCGCGCTGTCTATATCCTCTCCAACCAGCCCCCCGCGGATGTCGGCGAGTTCGGACGATTTGTCAAACTCTGAGAAGTTCTTTTCATGGGCGCGGGCTATCTGCCTGCGGCAGATACGCCCTGCGCGCGGCGCTATCCGCCGCAGGCGGATACGCGCTCGCT
>SAMEA3663025__coassemble_1121_pt1 | contig 12650 bp, 10 predicted proteins | sample SAMEA3663025__metabat2_low_PE_002 | metagenome-assembled genome bin SAMEA3663025 (sample SAMEA3663025) | pig gut metagenome | biome: pig gut; feature: pig-associated habitat; material: faeces | place: France | collected 2012 | reverse complement strand
CCCAGGCCGAGCTTCTCTTCACCGCCCCGCCTGCACCCCCATCCCAGACCGAAAAATCACAGGACGAACGCTTCTCCGAGGATGACTCCAAAACCATGTCGGAGTGTCCCATCATCACCGACGAAATTCTCAAAAACACCTCCGTCCCCCCCATGGATCCCTCGCTTTACGACGATGAGGACGACGATCTGGACGATTCCCCCACCCTCATCTCCAACAAATCCCTGATTCATGCCTCCCTCCACGCCCTGTCCAAATCTCCGGCCACACCGCCATCTTCAGGCCCAAATTTCGGTTCGCACGTATCCTTCACTCCCCCGTCCCAACCCAAGCCCCAAAATCCGGGCCCCACGGCTGGTCCGAAACACGCATCTCCCTCCCGCCCCCATCCGAACTTCCCCGAAGATGACGAGGACAGCATCGAAATCGACGAATCCCTCCTCTGCCCCCCTCCCTCCAGCCGAGGCCCTCACAAATGGTAATTCCATGCACCGTACTCGCGTGACCTGCGTCTTCATGGCCACAAGTCTTCTGTTCGGACTGCAGGGTTGCAAAAACGACCATCGCGTAGAAAAGATGAGTTCCGAAGACAAAATTGCCCTCACCTTCGACGGCATCCCCGAACTCGACGATGACGAAAAATCACGACAGCACGCCACGCGAAAAGACATCCTCAACCGCATCGACAAGACAAAACAGAGCGAATCCAACATGGACAGTGCCCTCAGAGACGCACGGGCAGTCCTGTCCGAGTCCCGGTTACGCCAGCTTGAGCTTCACCAAAATGACTGGCTTAAAAGAGGTCGCGGCGCAGACATCAATCACCTCGTCCGTCAGGGCATTCCCACTGCAGACGCTTTCGCCGTCGCCACACAGATGAGGGCGGATTTCATCCAGCAGCGCACCTCGCGCGCCATGCTCATCGACATGCCCGGGACATTTGGCGGCTTTTACACCTCAGGAGAAGACAGAACCTTGGAACTCTACGAGATGCCCGCCCAGACACTCAATCTCGTCATGCGCGCGCACGGCGAGCCATGGGTCTATACCGCACACTGCCAGGCCAACACCTCCGAGGCCCAATGCACGGCTTCCGGGCAGATTCCCATCGCCGTAACGCTCAAAAAGACAGACAATCTCACCCTCGAAATTCAGACTTCGTCAATCACCGGACTCTCCCCCGACATGCTTCGGCTCGCCTCCCTCGTCGAAGGACAGTTTCACCGGCTCTCGCCAAAGGACGCCCCCGATGTCTTTATTCCCTGAATCCCAAGACATAACAAAGGATATCACTGAATCCGTCCGGGGATGGGCATGGCGGAATCTCATGCCTGGCGCCGACGACCGGGACGAAACCTGCACGTTTGATCTCAGCCTCTACCGGCGCCTCGACTCCGAACTCGGATTGATGAACACCACCCTGCCGGAATCCCTGCTCGGCGCAGATCTCGACATCACGGCACCCATCGCCGCCATCGAGGCCATGAGCGAATGCGACCCCGCCATCGCCCTCTCATTCCTCTCACAGGAGCTCCTGTTTTCCCATCAGCTCTACCACACATGGAAAGCCCTCGGACAGCCTCTGCCCAAAAGACACGCCGATATCCTCCGTCAAAAACGCATCTCCGGCATGGCCATGACCGAGCCCAACGCAGGCACGGATGTCCTCGGCATGAGTACAACCGCCACCCAGACAGACTCCGGATTCGTCCTCAACGGCACAAAACAGTGGATTACCAACGCCACTGTCGGAGACGTCTTTCTCGTCTACGCAAGAACCGGAGAACAACGCCGCGACATCAGTCTGTTCCTCGTCGAAACCCGCGCCGAGGGCGTCTCCAGACTCCCGTGTGACAAAAAAATGGGCATGCGTTCCAGTCCCACGGGAATCCTCACGTTCAGCCACGTCGCGCTTCCAAAGGACGCCCTGGTCGGAACCCTCCACGAAGGGCTGCGCCCCATGCTCAGAAACCTCGCGGTCGAGCGCCTGGCCCTCGCCGCACAGTCGTGCGGCATCGCCAAAACATGCCTAAATACCATGCGAGACTATGCACGCCAGCGCCATGCCTTTGAACACAAAATCGCCGACTTCGGTCAAATCCAGAAATTTCTCGCCGAAAGCTACGCCCAGTACCGCGCCATGCGGACGATGCTTTACGAAACGGTCGCCGAGACCATCCAGTCTGCCCCACAGGCATCCCTCAACGCCGACGCCACAAAAATCTTCTGCGCCAAGGGCGCCGAGGATATTGCAAGATCCGCCATCCAGGTCCTCGGCGCAAACGGATACAGCCACGCATACCCCGTGTCGCGCCTCTACCGCGATGCCGTCCTGCTCAGCATCGGCGGAGGCACAAACGAGGCCCTCCAAAAAAATATCTCCCGCCTGCTCATGACAGACTCGCGTCTGTAGCCCACTGCCTCACGCCGGAAACGCCCATGGATTCTGCTCACATTCAAAGTGCCATCGCCGCCCTGGTCCAGCAGGTCTCCCTCGAACTCACCACCTGGATCGAAGCCCAGAAATCGCTGGGAGCCGACGGCTTCCCCCCCGACGATCCCTCCTGGCCAGGCTCAATGATGCCGCGTCAGACTGCCCCCGCACTTGCTCATCCCTCACGCCCGGCCCCACCACCGCACGCCACCCCCTTGCCACCCACGACGGCCCCCACGACGGCCACCCTCCACACGTTTCAGTCCCTCCGCGACAAAAATCCTTCCAGACGCCTCCTGACCCTCTCGCAACTCGCCCCCGAAGAACGCAAACGCGAACTCGACCGCCTCCGCGAATCGATCGAGGCCTGCCGACGATGTCCCGCCGGCGACAAGTCCCCCCAAAAACTCCTCCCCCACGGCCCCCTCGATCCCTTGATGATGTTCATCTCCGGCGGCGCTGCCCGCGAACTTTCCTTGCCCGGCACATTTCTCCAGGGAGATGCCGGCGCCCTCCTCTCAAAAATCCTCTCCGCCCTCGAAAATCTCAATCCCAGCCTCACTCGCAACCGCATCTACTTCACCCACCTCATCAAATGCGCCTGCCATTCCGCCCCCGATCCCCAAAAAGTTGCAAAAACATGCCTGGAAACGTTACGCAGGGAAGTCATCCTCGTCAGGCCAAAAATCATTATCGTATGGGGAAATACCGCCTACCGCGGGTTGTTTGATGACGACAGACTCCTGAGCCAGGTGCGCGGTACATGGCTGCGTTTCGAGAATATCCCCACCATGGTCACCCATCATCCTGACGAGATGCTCAAAAATCCAAAGCTCAAAGGCCCCGTCTGGGCCGACCTGCAAAACGCCGTCAAAACGCTCTCCGCATGATTTTTCTTTGGGAGGGGGAAGCCTCCCCCTGAGCGGCTATCTCGCCCTGCGGGCTCAATACGCCGCTACCCCCTCTGCCCGCCTCCACACAATCCTTCCCCTGACTGCTTTTATCTTCACCTTTATTCCTGTCGGTTTCACATGCCATTCCTATCCGTTGATCATCACGTTGTCGCTCAGAAATACCATGAGCTTTACAAAAAAATCACCTCCATCGGGGCGTCACAGGACTGCGACATTGTCTGTGACGAATCCGGCATCGAACCCGTGCATGCGCTCATCACCCTCGAAAATCACGGTTACGAAATCGAGCCGGCATCCAGAAAGGCCGAGGTCTTCATCAACGGCAAAAAAATAAAGAAAAAAACGCCGTTTTCTCACCAGGACGAACTCGCCATCGGCCCGCTCTGCGTGCGTTTCTCCCTGCACGCCCAAGACCCCGCGTCGGATTGCACCAGGCAGGAAAATAACGAGTACATCTTCAGGGCATTTGGCAAGCTTCAGAGACTCGCCGAAGACCTCTCGCAGGAATGCAGCGTCAATTCCATCCTGACCCACGCCATCGACGACGTCATTGGCCTCGTCAACGCCGACAAGGGGTTTCTCCTGCTCATCCGTGACGGCCAGATTCACAGCCAGGTCTCGCGCAACTTCAATCAGGAATCAATAGACAACAACCTGTTTTCGGACTCCATCGTCCGCCATGTCGTGGAAACGCGCACCCCCATCATCGTCCGGGACGCCCTCAACGATGAGAATTTCAATTCCTCCAAAAGCGTCATCGACATGCGCTTCTGCAGCGTGATGTGCACGCCGCTCCTCGACCGGGGCACCCTCATCGGCCTCATTTACGTGGGCAACGACAACATCGTCAGTCAGTTCAAACCCCAGCATCTCGAAGCATTGAGGGTCTTTGCGGCGCAAATATCGCTCATCCTGGCCAACGCCATTCTCGTCGACGATCTCGTGTTTGAAAACAAGGAACTCAGCTCACAGATCGAGGATCTCAAGTTCGGCAACATCATCGGAGACTGCCGTCCCATGCGAGAGGTGTTCAACACCGTGCGGCGAGTGGCCTCCACCGATGTCACCGTCCTGATCGAGGGAGAGACCGGAACGGGAAAAGAACTCGTCGCCCAGGAACTCCACCGGCAGTCCAACCGCTTCAAGGGGCCCTTTGTCGTCATCAATTGCGGCGCCATTCCGGCAAACCTGCTTGAGAGCGAACTTTTCGGACATGTGCGAGGCGCATTTACCGGCGCCATCCAGACGAAGTCCGGAAAATTTCAGCAGGCCAACGGCGGCACCCTCTTCCTGGACGAAATCGGCGAAATGCCCCAGGAACTTCAGGTCAAACTGCTCAGAGTCCTTCAGGAACGCTGCGTCGTCAAAGTCGGGAGCAACACCGTCGAGCCCGTCGACATCCGAATCGTCGCCGCCACCAACAAGGATCTCGAAAACGAGGTCTCGCAGGGAAGATTTCGCGAGGATCTTTTCTACCGACTCAACGTCATCACGCTGAAACTTCCCCCGCTGTGCGAGCGCGGCGACGACATCCTTCTCATTGCCCGGGGCCTGATCCGCAGGTACGCCAAAGAGTTCAACATGCCCCCGAAGACGCTTTCCCAGGAAGCCGTCCAGGCCATACGGAAATACCGGTGGCCGGGGAACGTCAGACAGCTCGAGAATCGAATCAAAAAAGCCCTCATCCTTTCAAACAAGGCGCAGATTCAGCCCGCCGACCTCGACCTCATTCCCGAAGTTCTCAAGCCCGTCATGTCCCTGGCCGAAGCCAAGGACGATTTCCAGCGCCGATACATCAACGAAATTCTCGAACTCAATGATGGAAACCGTTCAAAGACGGCCCGCGATCTCGGGGTCGATCCCAGAACCATCTTTAGACATCTTGAAAAGCAGAACGACAAATCATGAACTTCCGCTTCGCTTGCATCACGGGCCTGTCCCTTCTCCTCAGCGGGTGTCTCTACTTTCCTGAGATCGAGGAGGACCCCGAACCGGAAGACACGCTTCCCTATATCAACGCCCTGTCCGGGGTCAGTCCGTCCATGGGGGTGGTGAACATCAACCTCTCCCTCGGCGGGAACCAGGAATTCATCATCTCAAATTACGGGGACAACAATCTGGATCAGCCGCTGTATCACAGGGTGGTCATCGACTACCGGACGGCCGGCGTCACCACGAACCCCGTCTATACCGTCGTCCCCAAACAGATCCAGCCCGGAGCCCGCGATCGGATTACCTACAGTTTTCCAGCCTGCACGGCGGCCATGAGTTACCCGGACGCCATCGTCGAGGGCAAAACGATCAACCTCTACCTCGTCGTTTCGGACGATGCGTTTCTCCACCAGAACCAGCTTTTTTCCGCCATGAACTTTTCGCAGCCCTTTGAAACGACAAGCGGCCGTCCCTCGGTATGGGTTCAGTGGACGCTGCAGTTCATGGGCTCATGTTCCACCGACAACTGAGGTATCCGGGGACGCGGGCGGGTGAGTATCCGAGGGGGTAGCGGCGTATTGAGCCCGCAGGGCGAAATAGCCGCTCAGGGGGAGGCTTCCCCCTCCCCAAGGCAGACAAGAAGGGTTCGCGTGGGAACGCCCGGCGCGTATTTGGGCCAAAGCCCGATGTGGTTCTACATGCCACATTCCCTCCGACCTCTGAATATTCCCTTGAATAATCGCTCTGTTTGTATAAAATTGCAGGATCTCGCCATGACGGTGAGGTCATCGGGATATTGGCCATGGCGTGCTTTATGCAGTAGCCCCGAATCCGGAGCCTGTTTTGGGCGCATCATTCCGATTGGAGGCAGTGAACGCCGGCCGAACAGAATCAGGAGAAGGCGATGAGAAGAGAGATGAAGGGGGTTATGGTTGCATTTTTTGGACTTGCCGCCGCATTGCCGACTTCGGTTTTGGCGCAGGGGCAGGCGTCTTCTCATGAATCGATGATTGGGGAGGCGCAGAACGGGGTGCAGCGGATAGAGGCGATCATCGAATCGGGCACGGCGATGCTGGAAAAAGCGCGGTCGGAGTCCGATGTGACCAAGATCGACTGTATCAACACGGCCCTTGTCAACACGAGGGGGTTCCTGAATGTGGCTCAAAATGGCGAGACGAACCTGAGGGAAGCGATTCAACGGCGAGATGAGGAATCGACGTCGCACCATTACAAACTGGTGCAGCTTGCCGTGAACAAATCCGAGGCGCTGGGGTCGAAAATGGCCGAATGCGGGGCAGAGATTCTTGGCGTATCGGGGGAGACGCGAACGACGACGACCCAGACGTGCAAAGTGGAGCCGTGTCTTCAGGGCGAGGGGAAAAACATCGAAAGCACCGAACCCGGAAAAACAGACGTGGATGCGTCTCCTTACCTTTGATTTGTGAACAAAATCCAGGCCGTGTGCGGTCCAGGTTTTATGGATTTCTAACATGTTAAAACTCATTTCACGAATCAGCCTTCTGACAGTTCTGATGTTGTGTGCCGCGTGGGCACAGGCAAAGGACTCCGCCCCAGAATCCAGGGGAATTCTGGCCGGAGGATTTGTCCTGCACCCTGGAGCCGAGTTGGGTCTGGCTTATGACGGGCGCGGAAGTCAGGGCAACGACGACGGGTTTGTCGACATCGGTGTTTTCTTCAAAACCCGCCTTGAAAATGAGGATCTGCGTTCGTGGAACAACGAAGTGTCCCTCAAGTGGCGTCAGTACTGGGGTGTGGGCGATGCCGATCCCAACGGCGGCCTTGAAGCCCGGGTCTCCACCTCTGCGGATCTGTTCAAGAAGAGCCTGTTTCGGCTGGCCCCGTCGGCATCGTATCAGTTTCTCAACGATCCCGAGGACGACAATCTCAGGGTGGATTTTGAGAATCACACGGTCAATGCGGGGGTCAACTTCTTCATCCAACCCGGGGAGGGGGCTGTTTTTTCACAACAGATTGGCTACCATCTCAGCGGCAGACTTTACACGGAGCGCTCGGAGGTTTCCAACCTCACGCACCGGATTGAATCCGTCATGCGATGGAGTTTTCTTCCGCAATCCAGCATGGCGCTGACCCTGGGCACGGACATCACCCAGTATCTGGAGGAAACGAGGGAAGGGACGGGCGTGCCCGGAGCGAGTGGTGACAATGCCAATGCCTATCCGTTCCGCATCAAATACAGTCTTCAGGGGCTTCTTCTTGAAAGGCTTTCCTATGGCCTCGGGCTTGGGTATACCTATGTCTACTATGACAACAAGAATACCGAGCACATGTTCATCATGAATGCGCGCCTGGCGTACAGTTTCCAGAAAGACGTCAATCTATCCTTGGAGTACAAAAAAGATTTCAACAATGTTGTTTACGGGGACTACTACAAGCTCCATCAGGTGTCGCTCCGTTTTGACGCGTTGTGGTTTGAGCATCTCCAGACCAAGGCCGAAGTCGGTTTTGGGGCGTTTGATTACCGGACGCTGGAAGCCGCATCGAGAAACGACTATCTTCTCACGGCACGTGCCGACATTTACTATCATTTTTTTCCGGGGTTAAAGCTCGGTCTTGAGTACCGGTTGCGATACAACACCAGTGACGCCGACGATGCCGATTATGTCAAAAACCTGGTATCGCTCAATCTTTCGTACACCTATTAGTTTTTGTGATCCGGGCGAGTCCGGATACGGCATTGATGGAAGTGCGTCAGCGAATGTGCGTCCGGCGTATTGGCGCAGCCGATAGCCGGACGCGCGGGGCGTATCTGCCACGGGCAGATAGCCCGCGCACACGCGAAGTGACTGTATGAATCAATTTTTGAACATCCGCATGATGCTTTTCGTAGCGACGGGCAGTCTTTTCCTTGCGACCTCGTGTGCGTCCACGGCCATCACTTCGGGTTGGCAATCCAAGTTCACGACATGTCCGACGAGCGCGGAACTCGGCAAATTCAGTCCGTGGGACAAGCTGGAAATCCGCGTATATGGCCAGCCCGAGATGAGCGGCGTCTATGAAGTGTCGCCCAAGGGAACGATTTCGATTCCCACGCTTGGGGAGATCGGCGTGGAGGGGATGCGTTGCGACGAGCTGGAGGGGGTTCTGACCGCAAAGCTGCAGGAAGCGTATCTGAGAGATCCGTCCGTGGTCTGTATCAACAAAGAGGTGTCCAAAACGGCCGTGACGGTGGACGGTCAGGTCCAGAAACCCGGGATTGTGGATTTCAGGCCGGGGCTGATGCTGACCGACGTCATCGCCCAGTCCGGCGGGCCCACGGCGAGGGCGTCGACCAGTGCGGTCCTCATCGTCCGAAAACACGGAAACCAGTCCGAATCGGTCTCGGTGCCCTATCAGGACATTCTCATGGGGAAAGCGCCGAATATCTGTCTGCATCCGGCGGATCTGGTCTATGTCCCCCAGTCTGTTTTTTGACGATGCCGTTTAAGAATAGATCCCCTTTTACCGCAGAGCTTTTTTTTGGGGAGTTCGCACCGCAGGCCAGGATGTCATGAGCGAATCCAGCGAACACCCCAAAACCTCGTCATTTCCCATCCGCGAATATATCGATATCGTCTGGCGTCGCCGATGGGGATTCGTGCTGGCCTTTGTGGCCGTATCGTGTCTTGGGGTGCTGTATACCATGCGTCAGCCCAAGGTGTATGAGGCCACCACGGCGGTCATTATCAATCCGGAATCCCAGACGATCAATCCGTTTGAGTCCTCGGCGGCGGATCAGTGGTATCTGCGCGACACGTATTACGACACCCAGCTTCGCGTGCTCCAGTCCAGGCTGGTGGCCCAGCGCGTCGTCGACGATCTCGGTCTGGCCAACGATCCGGCGTTTCTGGGCCTGTCCCAGATCAAAGATCCGGTGTTGCTTCAGAAAAAGATGGCCGCTGCCGATCCGGTATCCATTCTTCTGTCCAAGCTCAAGGTGGAGTCGGTGGCGGGCACGCGTCTGGCCAACATCCGCGTGCGCAACGAAAACCCGGAGCTGGCGGCCTCCCTGGCCAACACGCTGGCCGCCGCCTATTCCGCGCAGAACTCCGAGCACCGTTCCGCCTCTCTCACGGCCACCTTTGACTTTATCGAAAAGCAGTACCAGGAAAACGAGGCCCGGCTTGCGCAATCCAGAGACGCCCTCAATGCGTTCAAGGAAAACCACAAAATCCTGTACTCCAATCCCGTCGAACAGCAAAAGATCACCAATCAGCGTCTCGACTATCTCAACACCAAGCGCGTCGAAATCGATACCGAAAAACAGCGCGCCGGCTATGTGCTCTCCGAGCTTCGCGCCATCGAGGTCTCGGTCGACAACGTCCACGCCTTCACGATTTTAGGCGGCCCCCAGACGCTTGAAACGGAACTCGCGGAATGCCGCAAGCTCGAAGAAAAGAAACGCGAACTCCTCATCACCTATCTGGAAAAGTCCCCCCAGGTCACGGGCCTGCACAAACAAATCGAAACCTGCAAGGCCAGCGTCCTCAACGGCATGAAGAATGTCATTCAGGGACTTGAAGCGCACTATCAGGCTCTGGTCAAACTCGACCAGGAAATCCATCAGGAAATCTCCTCGCTCCAGAAAGAGGCCCTCGAACTCGATCAGCTCAGGCTTCTGTACGAACAGTTTGAAAGTCAGCGCCGAAACGCGGAGTCCCTGTACGAGCAATCCCAGGCCAAGCTCAACGAAGTCAGCCTCAACCAACGTCTTGAGGTCAACAACATCCGCATTCTGGACAACGCCGCAGTTCCCACCTCGCCGGTCAGCCCCAATCTCCTCATCAACGGGGCGATCACCCTGCTTGCGGCCGTCATCGCCGGCTTCCTTGCCGTCCTTCTGCTCGAGCTTTTTGACATATCCATCCGCAATCAGACAGACATCGAGGAACGCGTCGGCCTGCCGTTTCTCGGGGCCGTGCCCAAATTTCCCAAGAATCGCCGGTATGCCGGGCGAAACGCCTACCGCTTCATTCTGGAAAATCCGCGTTCCCCGATTGCCGAATGCATGCGCACGCTCCTCACCACGCTTTCCTTTCTCATCAAATCGAACGCCTCGCACATCCTCCTCATCACCTCCGCGCAACCCCTTGAGGGCAAGACCATGACGTCGCTCAACCTGGCGGTGACGGCGGCGCTGGCGGGCAAACGCGTGGTTTTGCTCGAAGCGGACATGCGCAGGCCGAGGATATATCAGGCACTCAATATCAGCACAAAGTCCGGTTTGAACAACCTTCTCAAGGGCGAGGTGACGCTCGCCGAGGCCCTACAAGGGACAGAGGTGGACAATCTCAAACTGCTTCCATGCGGCGAGATACCGAAGAATCCGGCGGATCTTTTTCAGTCGGAGGCCTTTTCCAACCTTCTCGACACCTTAAAAACGCAGTTTGACACGATCATCATCGATTCTCCGCCGGTCACCGTGGTGACGGATGCGCTCATCATCGCACAGCATGTCCACGGCGTCATCGTCGTCTCACGCGCCGGGGTGACGCCGATGCCCAGTCTCGTACGCACTCGCGAACTGCTCGAAAGCGTCAACGCCCCCATCACCGGGGTTGTTCTCAACGATCTATCGGCGAGCAGCCACAGCTATTATGGCGGATATTACTATTATCACAAGGCGTATCGGGATGAATCCTCGTAATGGGCGCGGTCTATCCGCCCGCGGGGCGGATACGACTCGCGCGCCCGGCTATCCGCCCGCAGGGCGGATACGCCGGGCTTTTATGATGATGTCCGAACCGGTCTGGGTTTAAGAGATGCGGTGCTTTTTCCCGGTTCCTCTGGCCGATAACGCACCGAAATATTATCGCCCACTTTGGGATAGTCGTCGATTGTTTTGAACGTACAGAGTACCCCCGCATAACATTTTTCATCCACAATATAACTATAATCGATCACATGAGGGGCATCCACACGTCCCCTGGCCTGACCGGCTCCTTTTTTGGCAAGTATCTGTATCTTTTCGACGGTCCCATCTATCAATTTCAGACATTTGATTTCTTCATCGGAGTCCGCCAACGATCGATTTTTTTGGATCACCGGACGTTTTTTTATATTTTTTGACCATCTTACTAGACAATACACTGCAAAGATATCGAAACCTATCACCACAAAGTGAAGAAATATCATCACCGCCTGAGAGCTAAACTCATATATACGAACCAAGGCAAGCACATTTGCAGTTATCATAAACCATGGAAAAAAAATGAATAAAATATCATGGACTTTTAATTCGACCGAAAAGATATCGCCGACTTCTTTTGGTTCATCTTTCGCTTTATTTATTTCATCGTGCGCTTTAGATGTGGTGTTTAAAAAAAAGCTCTCCATGCCAGAGGTATAGTCTGTCCCCAAAGCATTGAACGAACCTTTTAAACTGGGAAGATAGTTCTTTGGATTTGTATTTTTTATAAAGGACTCAATCACGGGGTGATTGAGCAATGCCTTTGCGTTCGGGATGCGTTTTTCCACACTGGGCTCAGTCATTTCCCTAAGAAGGCGCACCACATCCCTGTCTATGTTCGGACGTTTTTCGTACAAAATGGGTTCAAATTTGACGTGCAAATTTTCGACGGGGATTGTCCATGGCTTAGTCTCGGTTAGCATGTAGATGGCCGTCATGCCCAGCGCATAGATATCCGAAGCCGGACTGCATTCACCCAGAAGCTGTTCGGGAGCCATAAACCCTGGCGTGCCGGCCACCGTAGACGAATGGATGCGTTTCTGCGGGTGCGCGACGACACCGAAGTCGATTAGCCAACATTCGACGGCATACCCCATCCCATTGTACAAAATATTGGACGGCTTGATATCGCGATGCACAATAGGCGGTGTGTACTGTGTTTCGAGTCTTTCGAGGATCTGTGCCACCGAAATCAATATTCTCATCACGGTATCCGTCGCAAAACAATTCATGCTCTTGTCGTACAAATCCAATATCTTCTGAATCGAGGGATGATCGATATACTCCTGGACGATAAAAAGCGCCCCCGATGGAAAACTGAGACGACTGTAGAGCTCCGGAACTCCTTGGACGAAAAGATTTTCCAATACCTGCGCTTCTCTTTCAAAGTGTTCCAGGTCTTTGAAATTCTCGGTCTGAGTGAGTTTCATCTCCTTGATGGCCACCTCCCGGTCAATCTTGAGGTCTTTGGCCAGGTATGTCTTTCCCTGAGCCCCTTCGCCCAGACATCGCATATACTGAAAATAATCCCGTATTTCGGGCGGCGTCTGGACACGCTCATACTCAAGCTCATATTTCAGATCCATGGTCACTCCGACGCAGGTTGAATGCCGTCTAAAACGCGAAGCGCCATCGGTGGACACCATCATGCCCAACACACGCC
>SAMEA3663025__coassemble_1098_pt1 | contig 12862 bp, 11 predicted proteins | sample SAMEA3663025__metabat2_low_PE_002 | metagenome-assembled genome bin SAMEA3663025 (sample SAMEA3663025) | pig gut metagenome | biome: pig gut; feature: pig-associated habitat; material: faeces | place: France | collected 2012 | reverse complement strand
CTCCTCGCGTCCTCCCCGAAAAAAAGCGGGGGGGGGCTCCTGCGGGCGCTTGTGGGCTGGGGGGGGAACAGGTAACGCATGAAAATTGAGCATTTATGCGGGTTTGAAATGACTCTCTAAAATTTTCCAGAATTAGCTTGCGCGATGTAGGTATTCCCACTATAGAGGCGCTGCGTCGGGCGAGAAAGACGCCTTGACATCGATGTGACGCGCTTTTTTTTGTGGCACGGGTTGTCTGTAAAAAAAGACGAAGGCGCGACATGGTGGTTCTAAACTCCATTCTCAGGAGACTTGGATATGGAAAATAGGGAACGAAAAATCGTCGATAGTGTGGAAAGCCTTGAGGCGGCGCTTTTGCGCGTCCGTGAGGCGGAGAAAGCGTTTGCCAGATTTACGCAGGAACAGGTGGATGCGATCTTTTTTGCGGCGGCCTCGGCGGCGAACAAAGCGCGGATCCCATTGGCCAAACATGCGGTCGAAGAGACGGGCATGGGCGTGGTGGAAGACAAGGTCATCAAAAATAACTATGCGGCGGAATATATCTATAATGCGTATAAGCACACAAAGACGTGCGGTGTGATCGAAGAGGACACGTCGTTTGGCATTCGTCGAGTGGCGGAACCGATTGGGGTGGTGGCGGCGGTCATTCCGACGACGAACCCGACGTCGACGGCGATATTTAAGTGTCTTCTTGCGCTAAAGACGCGCAACGCGATTGTGATCAGCCCGCACCCGCGCGCGAAGAAATGCACGATAGAGGCGGCCCAGATCGTCCTTGATGCGGCGGTCAAGGCGGGCGCGCCCGAAGGAATCATTGAGTGGATCGACGTGCCGAGTCTTGAGATGACGAATCTTTTGATGAAAGAGGCGGACATCATTCTTGCGACGGGCGGCCCTGGGATGGTCAAAGCGGCGTATTCGTCAGGCAAACCGGCTCTTGGTGTGGGCGCGGGCAACACGCCGGCGATCATCGACAAATCGGCCAATATTGTGCTCGCGGTCAACTCGATCATACATTCCAAGACGTTTGACAATGGAATGATTTGCGCGTCCGAGCAGTCCGTCATCGTCCACCGCGATGTATATGACGAAGTCCGCCGCGAGTTTGCGTATCGCGGATGCTATTTTCTCTCGCCCGAGGAGACCGAAAAAGTCCGCAAGACGATCATCATCAATGGTTCTTTGAACGCCAAGATCGTGGGTCAGCCGGCGGCGAAGATTGCCGAGCTGGCGTGTGTCGACGTGCCGGCCGGGACGAAGATTCTGATTGGCGAGGTCGAATCGGTGGCGCTGAGCGAAGAGTTCGCGCACGAAAAGCTGTCGCCGGTTCTTGCGATGTACAAGGCCGAAGATATCGAGGATGCGTTTGGCAAGGCCGAACATCTCATTGCGGATGGCGGTTATGGCCACACGTCGTCGATTTATCTCGACGTGTCGACACAGCAGGCGATTCTCGACGAGTTCCAGTCGCGCATGAAGACGTGCCGTGTGTTGGTGAACACGCCGTCCTCGCAGGGCGGGATTGGCGATTTGTACAATTTCAAACTCGCGCCATCCCTCACGCTTGGGTGTGGATCGTGGGGCGGCAACAGCGTCAGCGAGAATGTCGGCGTCAAACATCTTATCAACATCAAGACCGTGGCGGAGCGAAGAGAAAATATGTTGTGGTTCAGAGCGCCTCAGAAAGTCTACATCAAGAAAGGCTGTCTCCCGGTGGCCCTTGACGAGCTCAAGAACGTCATGGGTAAAAAGCGCGCGTTTATCGTGACGGACAGCTTTTTGTATAAAAATGGTTATACCAAACCGATTACGGACAAGCTGGACGAGATGGGGATTGTCCACGCGACGTTTTTTGACGTGGCTCCGGATCCGACGCTTGCGTGTGCCAAAGAAGGCACGGCGCAGTTGCGCGCGTTTGCCCCGGACACGATCATCGCGCTGGGCGGCGGTTCTGCCATGGATGCGGCCAAAATCATGTGGGTGATGTACGAGCATCCGGAAGTCGATTTTATGGACATGGCGATGCGTTTTATGGACATCCGCAAGCGCGTTTATACCTTCCCGAAGATGGGCGAGAAAGCGTATTTCATTGCGATTCCGACGTCAGCGGGTACGGGTTCGGAGGTGACGCCGTTTGCGGTCATCACGGACGAGCGCAACGGCATCAAGTATCCGCTTGCCGACTATGAGCTTCTGCCGAACATGGCGATCATCGACACGGACTTCCACATGAGCGCACCGCGCGGGCTGACGGCGGCCTCGGGTATCGACGCGGTCACGCATGCCCTCGAGGCCTATGCCTCGATCATGGCGACCGACTACACCGACGGCCTGGCCATCAAGGCGTTGCAGACGATTTTCAAATACCTGCCCCGGGCCTATGAAAATGGGCAGAACGACGTGGAGGCGCGCGAGAAGATGGCGAATGCCGCGACGATGGCCGGCATGGCGTTCGCGAACGCGTTCCTCGGCGTCTGTCACTCCATGGCCCACAAACTGGGCGCCTATCACCACATTGCGCACGGCGTGGCCAACGCCCTGATGATCGAAGAGGTTCTTCGTTTCAATGCGTCCGAGGCCCCTGCCAAAATGGGCACGTTCCCACAGTACGATCGCCCCCACACGCTTTCCCGTTATGCCGAAATTGCCGACGCGCTTGGTCTCGGCGGCCGCGACGATCGCGAAAAGCTCGACAATCTCATCAAGGCAGTCCACGAACTCAAGGTGCGCGTGGGGATCAAGCCGACCATCCGCGATTACGGGGTGGACGAGAAAGTCTTCCTCGATCAGCTTGACGAAATGACGGAACAGGCGTTTGACGACCAGTGTACGGGGGCCAACCCGCGCTATCCCTTGATGCGGGAAATCAAACAGATGTATCTCAACGCCTATTATGGCGACAAGGTGTTCACCGAAGCCGAGATGCCGTCGGCGGAGTAGTTCTGGCGGGGGAAGTGTCCCCCCACGTCGCTATGGCGCGGCGTATTGAGGTCGTAGGCCGAGATAGCCGCGCCGGGCAAGGCGTATGCCGGGACACCGGCATAGCCGCCCACCCAGGGAGACCGGATGAAGCCCGGCCCACAAGGATTGCGTGGATAACCTGGCGCCATACGCGCCGCCCCCCTCTGGCGGGGAGTGCCCCGCAACCCCCTCGTCGAGACTCCGGTTTGCGTTTTCATCCTTATTTTTTACGATTATGAGGAGCGGATATGAATTTCGATAAAATCATTGCGGTTCGGACGAACAAGACCGTCTATCGGGACGGGGACAAGTGTCTGAAGATGTTTGGGGAAGATTATTCGAAGGCGGATGTGCTCAACGAGGCGCTCAACCAGGCGAGGGTCGAGGAGACGGGGTTGAATATTCCGAAAATTCTCGAGGTGACGAAGGTTGAGAACAAGTGGGTGATTGTTTCGGAATTTATTGAGGGCAAGACACTCGCGCGTCTTATCGAGGAGAATCCTGCGAAGAAGCTGGAGTATCTGGAACGGTTTGTGGGGTTGCAGCTGGAGGTTCAGTCGAAGAGCTGTCCTCAGCTCAACAAACTCAAGGACAAGATGAACCGCAAGATATCGCAGGCGGATTTGAGCGCGACGGTCCGTTACGATTTGCACACGCGGCTTGAGGCGATGCCCAAGCATACGAAGCTGTGCCACGGGGATTTCAACCCGTCGAACGTGCTGATTGCGGAGGACGGGACGGCGTACATTTTGGACTGGTCGCATGCGACGCAGGGGAATGGGGCGGCCGATGCGGCGCGCACCTACCTGAGGTTCTGGCTTGCGGGGGACATCGAGGGGGCCAAACAGTACCTCGAATTGTTCTGCGAGAAGAGCGGGACGGAGATGAAATACGTCCAGTCGTGGATGCCCATTGTGGCCGCATCACAGAGCGTCAAGGGCAACGCCAGGGAACGCGAATTCCTGCTTTCCTGGACGAACGTTGTCGATTTTGAATAAGGGAGAAGCCCATGAAAGTCACCATCTGTATTGGATCGTCGTGTCATCTCAAAGGGTCGCGCCAGGTCGTCGATCAGCTTCAGTATCTCGTGCGAGAGCACAATCTGGGCGACAAGGTCGAGCTTGGCGGCTGTTTTTGTATGGGCAAATGCCAGCAGGGCGTTTGCGTTTCCGTCGATGACACGGTTTTTTCGGTGTCGCCCGAAACGGTGGGCGAGTTTTTTGAGAAGGAAATTCTGGCCAAGGCCTAGGATTTTGAGTGTGACGGGCGGCCTCATGGCCGCCCTTGTTTGCCTGGGGGTGTGTGATGGAATGCCTGGCATTAAAAAGGTCGAATTGTAAGAATTGTTATAAATGTATTCGCCATTGTCCGGTCAAATCGATTCGATTTTCGGGGAACCAGGCGCATATCATTGGAAACGAGTGCATCCGTTGCGGGACGTGTTTTGTGGTCTGTCCTCAGGATGCGAAACAAATCATCGATGAGACCGAAAACGTGAAGGTGCTTTTGCAGAGCGGCGCCCCGGTCGTCGTCAGTCTGGCGCCGTCGTTCATTGCCAATTACGAGGGCGTCGGGATCGAGTCGATGCGCGAGGCGCTCAAGAAGTTGGGATTTTATGACGTCGAGGAAACCGCCATCGGGGCGACGATCGTCAAGAATGAATACGAGCGCATCGTGGATGAGGAAGACCGCGACATCGTCATCACGTCGTGTTGTCACTCCATCAATCTTTTGATTCAGAAGTATTTTCCTGCTGAACTGCCGTATCTGGCCAACGTATTGTCGCCGATGCAGGCGCACTGCAAGGATATTAAGAAGCGCATTCCCGGGGCCAAGACCGTGTTCATCGGTCCGTGTGTGTCCAAGCTGGACGAGGCGCATTATTACGAGGGGATCGTCGATGCCGTGCTGACGTTTGACGAGCTGACGGCCTGGCTCAAGTCGGCCGGGGTGACGCTCACCGCCGAGGTCAGGCCCAACGAAAAAAGCCGCGCGCGTTTTTTCCCGACGACCGGCGGCATCCTCAAGACGCTCTCGAAGCAGAATCCCAACTATACTTACATGGCGCTGGACGGTGTCGAAAACTGCATGACGGCGTTGCGCGACATCGAAAGCGGAAAAATTCACCGCTGTTTTATCGAGATGTCGGCGTGCATCGGCAGCTGTGTCGGCGGTCCCGTCATGGAGAAATACCACCGCGCGCCGGTACGCGACTACATGGCTGTCGCCCGGTTTGCGGGCAAAGACGATTTTGACGTCGATCAGCCCGATATGCTCAGCCTCAAGAAGACGTTCTCGCCCATCGAACACAAGGCCACGATGCCCACCGAGGCCGAAATCGCGGGGATTCTCAAACAGATGGGCAAACTCAAGCCCTCTGACGAACTCAACTGCGGGTCGTGTGGCTACAACACGTGTCGCGAGAAGGCGGTGGCCATCTATCAGGGCAAGGCGGAAGTCTCGATGTGTCTGCCGTTCCTCAAGGACCGTGCGGAAAGTTTTTCGGACAATATCGTGCGCAACACGCCCAACGGCCTTATCGTGCTCAACGAAGACCTTGAGGTTCAGCAGATCAACCGCGCGGCCCAGCGGATTCTCAATATCCGCAACGCATCCGACGTGCTGGGCGACCAGATTGTGCGCATTCTGGAACCCATCGATTTTATGGACGTGTTGCGCACAGGCCACAACATCAACGACAAACGACGGTATCTGGCCGAGTACGAAAAATACGTCGAAGAGACGATCGTCTATGACAAGGAATACCGTGTGCTTGTCTGCATTTTGCGCGATGTCACCGAAGAGGAGACGATGCGCGAGCAGAAGGAGTCGATGGGGCGTCAGACCGTTGAGATTGCGGATCGCGTCATCGACAAACAGATGCGGATAGTCCAGGAAATCGCGTCATTGCTTGGCGAGACGGCCGCCGAGACCAAGATCGCGCTTTCCAACCTCAAGAAATCGATCACCGAACCCTGATTTCTGCGTTCACGTGAGGCATAGCCATGAACAATTTGTGTGCCGATATTGGCTGGAAGAGCATCAATCACGACGGTGAGCAGTTGTGCGGGGATCACGTCGACATCATCGACAGAAACGAAGATTCGATCACCGTCGTGCTTGCGGACGGTCTCGGGTCCGGGGTCAAGGCGAGTATTTTGTCGACGCTGACGTCAAAGATCTTGTCGACGATGATCGACAACGGGATTCCGCTGGAAGAGTGCGTGACGACGATGGCGCAGACCCTGCCGATATGCAAGGTCCGCGGGCTGGCGTATTCGACGTTTACGATCATCCACATTACGCGCAACACGCTGGCGGAGCTCATTCAGTTCGATAACCCGCATGTCATCCTTTTGCGTGACGGCGAGGTCTATGATTATCCCGAAAAAGAACTGACGATTGACAACAAGAAGATTTACCAGTCGGTCATCAAGCTCCAGGAGAACGATATTTTTATCGCCATGAGTGACGGCTGTCCCCATGCGGGGATCGGGCGCGTGTACAATTTTGGTTGGAAACGCGAGGACATTGCCGAGTACATGAAGACGCTGGCGCCCGTCGGGTATACCGCCAAAACGCTGGCGACGATGCTCGTGGACGAGTGCAACCGCCAGTACGGCTACACGCCTGGCGACGACGCGACGTCGTGTGTCGTGCGGATTCGTCGTCGCGTGCCGGTCAACATGTTGTTTGGGCCGCCGCGCAACCGCGATGACTGCGATCGCATGATGTCGCTTTTCTTTTCCAAAGAAGGCAAGCGCATCGTCTGCGGCGGCACGACGTCGTCCATCGCCGCCAAATACCTGGGCAAGCCGCTCAAAGTCAGTCTTTCGTTTGAACGCAGTGAGATCCCGCCGATGGCCGAATTGGAGGGGGTCGACCTCGTCACCGAGGGCGTCATCACGATCAGCAAGGTGCTGGAGTATGCCAAGGACGCTCTGGACAAGAACGAACTCTACGAACAGTGGAGCTTTCATCGCGACGGCGCGTCGAGAATTGCGCAGTTGCTTTTTGAGGAAGCCACGGACATCAACTTTTTTGTGGGCCGTGCCGTCAATCCGGCCCACCAGAACCCCGAGCTTCCCATCACGTTCAACATTAAAATGAATCTCGTCGAAGAACTTTCCACGTGCCTCAAACAGATGGGGAAACGGATCAAGGTGAGTTACTTCTAGTGTGAATAAACCAATCATCGCGGCCGCGCGCGCCCCAGTCGCGGGCGGCCCGTCACGGGTGATCCTTTTATGCGAAAATTTGACACCAAAGTTCAGGATCTCAAATACCGCGTTCTGAAAGAGGTCGCGCGCGCGGCCTGGAAAGACACGCTTCTCGACAACGTCCTGTCGATTCCGAAAATCATCGTACCGGGGCGCACGCCGACCATGCGTTGTTGCATCTATAAAGAGCGAGCCATTCTTTCCGAACGCGTCAGACTCGCCATGGGTGGGGACAAGTCCAACCCCAACGTCATCGAGGTCATCGAGACCGCATGTGACGAATGCCCCATGGGTGGGTATGAGGTGACCAATTCGTGCCGCGGGTGCCTGGCGCACCGTTGCGAGGAGGCGTGCCGAAAGAACGCCATTTCGTTTGATCACAACCACGTCGCGCACATCGACAAATCCAAATGCGTCGATTGCGGCATGTGCGCGAAGGTCTGCCCCTATACCGCCATCGTCAACCGCAAGCGTCCGTGCGAAAATGCCTGTAAGATCAAGGCCATTTCGATGAATGACGACAAGACCGCCCGTATCGACAACGACAAGTGCATCTCGTGCGGGGCGTGTGTCTATCAGTGTCCCTTTGGGGCGATTATGGACAAATCGTTTATTCTGGACGTTATCGATATCATCAAGAAGAGTGACAACAATTCCAAATACAAAGTTTATGCGATCGTTGCCCCGTCGATATCGAGCCAGTTTTCGTATGCGCGTCTTGGTCAGGTGATTTCCGGGCTCAAAAAACTCGGTTTCTTTACCGTCATCGAAGCCGCCCTTGGGGCCGACATGGTGTCGATGGCGGAGTCGCGCGAACTCGCCGAAAAAGGTTTTCTGACGAGTTCATGCTGTCCGGCGTTCGTGTCGTTTGTCGAAAAGAACTTTCCAGCCCTTGTGCCGTTCATTTCCCACAACCTCTCGCCGATGGCGACGTTGGCCAAATACCTCAAGGAGACGGATCCGACGGCGCGCGTCGTCTTTATCGGGCCGTGTACCGCTAAAAAAGCCGAGGTCCAGCTCGACAAGGTCCGCGCCTATATCGACGTGGCCATGACGTTTGAGGAACTCCAGGCGCTCTATGACAGTCGCGAGATCGACATCACCACGCTCGACGACGATGTCCTTGACAACGCGTCGTATTTTGGGCGCATCTTTGCGCGCAGTGGCGGTCTGAGCGATGCCGTCGCCGAAGCCCTCAAGGAGCAGAACATCGATTTTGCCGTCAAACCTGCCGTCTGCGACGGGATCGAGGCGTGCAAAATGGCCCTTCTCAAAAAGAGCAAAAATGTGCTCGATGCCAATTTCATCGAAGGGATGGCGTGTCTGGGCGGCTGTATTGGTGGCGCCGGGTGTCTGACGCATGGCGAGAAAAATAAGGCCGACGTCGACAAATACGGCAAAGAAGCCTACGAAAAAACGATTAAAGACGCTGTTTCGGTCATTCAATAAAACCTTTTCTGTTGTTTCGCGTACAAAATACAGGTTGTGCGAATTTTATACAAACCGATGGGCGAAATGCCCGTCGGTTTTTTTTTAAATTCAGTTTTTTCAAAAAAAGTCGAAAATTTTGCACAGAAAGGGCGTTATCGGGTTGAAAACGTCTCCTGTTTCGGGCATAAGGTGGCACGGCGTGGGGTTTGGTGCGACATGTCGCACAGAGTCCCCCTATGAGTGAGAAAGTCAAGCGCCCCGGCAAGTGGGGTGGTATGGTTTTGGAGACAAAGATATGAAAAAGCTGTGGGCAGTATGTGCGGTGTTGGCCGTGTCGTGTATGGCGTGTTCTGACGATGACGATTCCTCTTCTTCGTGTGTGGAAGGGACCAAATCGTGTACGGCGGCCGGATTGGTGGTGTGTGAGAAGGGGATTGAGGTGACGAAGCCGTGTGGAGAGAATCAGACGTGCGATCCGAACCTTCTCAAATGCGTGACCAATTCGGCGTGTACAGGTGCCGAACCGCAGACATGTGAAAACAACTCGGCCAAATATTGCAACACGAGCGGTCAGTGGGCATACACCGCATGCGGTAACAAGACGTGTCAGGTCGAGAACGGCGTGGCCAAGTGTGTCGCCAGTGACACCCCCACGCCCGGATGTACGGAGGGTGCCGAACAATGTTCCCTCGCTGGCGTTCATCAGGTGTGCAGCAACGGCAAGTGGGTTGACGATCCCTGCTGTGTTGCGGGGGATGCAGGTTGTGCCTCGGCTTGTGTCGATGGAAAGTGCAAATCGAGTTGCACGACCGGGGAGAAGCGTTGTGGAGAAGACAGCATCGTCCAGACGTGCACCACGGAAAATGGCAAGAGTACTTGGAAGACGACAGAAGCCTGCGATAAGACGACCCAAGCATGTTCTAACGGACAATGTGTGGATAAATCCTCGTATGTTCCCGAAGTCGGAAAAGCCTGCGGGGATTTTGAATCCAAATGTGATGGCAGCACCTTCTATTATTGCAATGCCAAAGGCGTAGTGGCCAAGATGGATTGTTCGTCAAGCAATAATTCTGCTTGCGTTGCTGTGGATGGTGTCGACGAATGCCTTATCGATTATGAGCAGTATCGCGCGCTTTGTAATGAACCGAGCAAACTCACCCCCAACGGCGCCATCGTGTTCTCTGACTCTTGTGATACAGAGTATAAAACGCTTGTGTATGCCGTGTGTGTCACTGCGGACAATGGCAAAGTATACAATGAATTCTTATATGCAGATAGCATTTGTTATGACGACCACACGGCATTGTCATGCAGCGGCGCCAAGATGCTCGAAAACACCTGCTCTACCTCATGCACCGATGTAGAAAAAGTGACTGCTTTGCAAAATGACAGTATTGCCGAGTGCGATGGCAAAGAACTCGTTTGGACTGAAGGGAGCAGCAGTTCTGGCGATGACACCATCTTCGACTGCTCCGACGAGACCTCTGGCGGTCAAACGCTGTTATCGATCTGTAAAGAGGATGATGCTTCCAATGTGATGGCAATTTGCATGGAGTGTTCCTCATATTTCTATTGTATTGGAAGTGAGTATACCAGTGCTGTTGGGCAGTCCGGTACTGCTTTGGGTATGCAATGCGATGATGAATCGGGAAGTGGCACTGACGAACTTTATTATTGCGGTGACGATAGTCTGCAATTGTCGGATGGCTCCACAAAGACGGGAAAACAAATTTGTGCCGCATACGCCAACACCGTTGCCATCTGTGACAGTGAAAGCATTTACTGTCTGGATGCCTGCACCACAGTGGGGGCGAGCCAGCCGTTTTGTGGAACGGCCGACAGTGGCACCAGCATGGCTGTCCAAATGGTGTGCACCGACATCGATGGGCAGAAAGTCTACGATTTCGATTACAGCACTGCGAAAGTATGCAAAAATGCCTGCAAAGCGGATAGTACAGATTGCGATAGTCAGGGATACATGGAATAACGTCTAATCCGCGAGTCTCTCGACGAAACGTTAAGCCCCGAGCATGTTCGGGGCTTTTTTTTGTGGGCCGCGGCTATCGCGCCTCCGGTCGCGATACGCCGGCGGCCGCGCGCTATCGCCCGTTGGGCAATACGCGCGCGTTCTTTTATTTTCGTTGAACCCCCCGGTTATCCGTGGAATAACCCCGCGCTTTGCGGCACTCAGTCGTGGGTGGCCGCGATACATTCATTTTTTCGATTTCATAAAAATGCTCGTACAACTGCTCAAATCCAAGATTCACCGCGCCACGGTGACCTGTGCAAACCTCAACTATCAGGGTTCCATTTCGATCGACCGCGCGCTGTGCCAGCGCGCCAATATCCTCGAATGGGAACGCGTCGATATTTACAACGTGACCAATGGCGCGCGGCTCTCCACCTATGTCATCTATGGCGAACCCGGTGAGATCACCCTCAATGGCGCGGCCGCAAGGTGTGTGCAGCCGGGGGACAAGGTCATCATTGCCACTTACGCCATGATGGACGCCCAGGAGGCGGCCGCGCATCAGCCCACCATCGTTCTCGTCGACGACAAAAATCAGGAAATAGCCCCACTTCCATGAAAATTGCCCACATCAGCGATCTTCACTGGCTCGACCACAGTGGTGCGAGTCCATTCGAGTTTTTAAACAAACGGCTGACGGGCGGGTTTAACCTGCTTGCCGGCCGGGCTCGAAAGCACACCAAAGACGCCGTTCGGAACGCGCTCGAAACCATCGCCGCCCAGCATTGCGATCACCTCATTGTGACGGGGGATTTGACAAACCTGGCCCTGTCGGGAGAGTTCATCGGCGTAAAAAAACTTCTGAACGCGTACTTTGACGACGAACGGATGACCATTGTCCCGGGAAACCACGATTTTTATACGCGCGAAAGCGCGCATGCCCGGCGGTTTGAAACGCTCATTTACGGAAAGGCGGGCGCCCGGATCGGCGACCTTGACATTCAGAACGAAGGGACTTCATGGCCATTTGTCCGTCTTGTCGGGGACGTCGCCGTCATTGGCCTCAATTCGGCGCAGCCGCGACCGTGGTTTGTCGCCGCCGGGCGCCTCGGGACGGCTCAGATCGAGGCATTGACACGAGCGTTCGCGCATCCCGAGATTCAGAGCCGGTTTAAAATCGTCGCCCTGCATCACCATCTGTTTCAGGTCGTCCGGACGCCCGGCGAATGTTGGCGTCACCTCGACGATCGGAAGGCTTTTCTCGACGTGTGTGCACAGGGAAAATGCGATCTTATCGTTCACGGCCACAACCATGATTTCACGCAAAAACGATATGGCGATGTGGTTATTTCCGAAGCAGGGTCGTGCAGCGTCTCGCGTTTTGAGCGCGATCCAAGGGCGGGCAAGTTCAACATTTACGAAATCGTGGACCACAAACTCATGGCCGTTCAGACCTGGCGCTACGCATCCGGCGCGTACGCCCTGTGGAAAACGACGTCCCCCGGGGCCTTTGAATGCGTGGGTCCCGACGTTCATACCGAAAATTCAGGGGGCTGATCATGCGATCGATTTTTACGGCCGAAACGCTCAAGCACAGCGCAAAACCGATTCTCATGGTGCTTTTGGTGTGTGCGCTCGTATGGTTCTGGGGGCGCTATCGCAAAGTCGACGTCGATCTGGTTTTTCGCACGGCGATTCATGGGGAGGCCATTCCCCGGCAACTGGAGGTTTCCATTTACAACGTCGATCAAAGACACGTGGCCTCGCTTTCCAAAACGATGGTGCCTTCGGTCCTTCCGGAACATCGTTTGTCGCTCCCCCCGGGGGAGTATACCCTGCGAGGCGTGGTCGTGACCGACGACGGGGCGCGGCATTCCGTCGAACAGCGGATCGTCATTCCTGAGGACGATGCTTCGATAGAACTCGTATTGAGAGAAAAATGACGTTTCCCCTCCCCATGACCTCATCGCCTCCCGCCTTAAAACAATAAAGATGCTGTTTTGAGGGAGATATGGTATAATAGTGCGGCGCGTTGTCGTCGATTTGAAAACAGGAAATGTCGTCATGCTCCTAAGATGTAGCCAGTGCCAAAACACGTTTTATATGGATGAACAGGCGTATGCCGCGCAGGGTGGGGCAATGTGCGAGCAATGTCGGGTTCCTTTGATACCTGTGGCCGAAGAAGGCGCGCAGTGGGGGCAACAGTCCCCCGTCGATGCGCAGTGGGGGCAACAGTCCCCCGTCGATGCGCAGTGGGGCCAGCAACCCGGCGCGCAGTGGG
>SAMEA3663025__coassemble_1065_pt1 | contig 13257 bp, 11 predicted proteins | sample SAMEA3663025__metabat2_low_PE_002 | metagenome-assembled genome bin SAMEA3663025 (sample SAMEA3663025) | pig gut metagenome | biome: pig gut; feature: pig-associated habitat; material: faeces | place: France | collected 2012 | reverse complement strand
TGCTCCCCTCTCCCCATGGGAGAGGGGCCGGGGGTGAGGTCGGGGTTTGGTGAGGGCTTTTTGTGAAGCATGCTCCCTACAATTCCCCTTCCCTCCCTATTGGGGGACGGGGGCAGAGTTGAGTGGCGTCCAGTGGACTAAACTGTCCTTGACTTGGGGTACACCTCAGACGGCACGAAACGATAGCCCAGTGAGCAAAGGGGGGGGCGCCCATGCGGGCGCATTTTTTGTGCGAAAAAAGTTGCGCAGATACTGCAAATCGCCCACAATCTTAACCCAAATTAACAGCTGGGGCGAGTATCCCCAGAGAGGAGTGAGCCATGAAAGGAGCAATTCGAGTTTCCGATTTAGCGTTAGTTCCCGCCGATGCGCACGGATGCCCTGGGTGCAGTCATGTATGCACGGGCCCCATGATCAGCGGATCCAATAACGTTTTTGTCAACAGTCTCAACGCCGTGAGACAGGGTGACCCCGGAATTCATGCCGCATGTTGTGGCCCCAACACCTACCAGACCAGTGCCGGAAGCGGCAACGTCTTTGTCAACGGCAAACCCATGGTGCGGTTTATGGACAAAACCACGCATTGCGGGGGAAACGGTTACATGATTACGTGCAGTTTTAACGTCTTCTGCAACTGAAGATTCGCCCCGGATTTTGGGATCTGGCCCTTGCCCCCTCTCCAGCAGAGAGGGGGCAAGGCGTTTTTGTGTCGTGGGGCTAAACCACATCAATCCTCACGTCAAGCTCCCCACCGTTTAGGCCAGGGAAGAAACACGGCGTACAGCCATGCTGTACAAAAACGACAAAATTTTTAGGTTCGTCGGTGTGCTGCCGACATGAGGGCTTCGACGCGCGAATGTGACAGAATATCGTATCATCGCAGTCACACAGTTACCGAGATTGTCAAAAAGAATTTTATGTGTGATGGTGCGCGTTTTGTGTATATTAAATGTAAAATGAATGATTATTTGAGTGTTTTGTGCATAAAATTTCGATTTCTTGTGGAATTTTATATGTATTTAGACGGTAGTGCAAAGATGAATGTAGGTTTGTGAGGGTTGAAACCCCACTTTTGCTCGGCTATATACGCGCCGTTCCAAAGCGATATTCGATTTGGGACATCATACAGACACTCCTTGTATAAAATATAAGGTCAACATTTAAAGGATAGGATTATGAAAAAATTTGCTTTGATATGTGCGCTTTTGGGTGTGACGTGTGGTTTTGCGGCATGCAGCAGTGACGACGACGATTCTGCCGATAAAAAATCGAACGGCGCCAGCTGTTCGGCTGCCGAGGAATGTAAATCCGGTATCTGTACCGACGGCAAATGTGCCGCTGCGTCCAGCGACGACAAGAAAGACGACGGCGCCGATTGCGCCAAGGCCGAGGAATGCAAGTCCGGCGTCTGCACCGACGGCAAATGCGTTGCCGCGTCCAGCGACGACAAGAAAGACGACGGCGCCGATTGCGCCAAGGCCGAGGAATGCAAGTCTGGCGTCTGCACCGATGGCAAATGCGTTGCCGCGTCCGAAGAAGATCCCTGCAAGGACAAAAACGAAGGCGACGAATGCGCTGAAAATTCCTACTGCATCGAAGGGGTGTGCACCCTCGTCGAGGGGTGTAAGTCCGACGACGATTGCACCAGCGAATATCCCACCTGCGACACCGAAAAGAAACTTTGCTATAAACTCGATGCCGACTACGAAATCAACTGTGAACACCCCGATGACAAAACCATCGCCTACCTGGCCAAACGCATCTATTCAGACGATTCGGATTTCATCGAGTCACAGGTTTGTGAAGGAGAAACGCCTGTCTGCAAACCTGGCGTAGGATGTGCGGCCGAAGATCCTGACACCATCGAATGTAATGAAACCATGGCTTGTGCCGATCCTACCAAAGTTTGCGTCGACAACAAATGTGTGGAAAATACTACTGATTTGGAGTGCAACGACACCGACAAACTTTGCGCAGGCGAAGGCAAGGTGTGCGCAGCGGGCAAATGCATTGACAAACCTGTCGAAGCGGCTGCATGCGATGATAAATTTGTCAGTGTTTGCGAAGGCTCAAAGAATGTTCTCATTTGCAAAGATGGCAAAGTTGCCAAAATGAACTGTGCCAGCGGAATGTCGTGTTGGGTTGGTCCTGACGGCCAAGCCAGTTGCTTCGACACCTGTGGCGGCGATCTCAAATTAGGTGATGTCGAATATCGAGATTGTGACGCCAAAACGAATGAAGCTTACAACTATATTTGCACTAAAGATTTCTATGACAATGCAATTATTTCTGTCGAAAATGTGACGGCATGCGGTGACAAGATCTGCGATGCCACCGGCACTTCGGCTGTGTGCAAATAAGGTTTTTCTTTCCTATAAATCTCCAAAAGCACGCCTTCGGGCGTGCTTTTTTTATGTGTTCTTGTGCGCCTGAGCTTTAGTTTTTGAGGAATTGCGCCATCTGTAGTATAATCGTATCCCGTGGGTTGGCGCGTCACTGACGCGTTTTTTTATATCTTTTTGGGACAATCCGATGGCGCGCATCGTTCTCGTAGAAGATGAAATCAACGTCCTGCAGATGACAAAACTCATGCTGACTCGCGCGAGTCATGAAGTGCGTGGGTTTTCGAGTGGTCAGGAAGCCATGGCGTATATTTCTGCCCAGCCTGGGGAAATTGACGTCGTCCTGACCGACTATCGTCTTACGGATTCGACAGGACTCGATGTGTTGCATGCCGTCAAGCGCGCGGATCCGGGCATTCAGGTGCTCCTTGTCACCGCGTATGCGACGACGGCGACGGCCATTGAGGCCATGCGCGGCGGCGCCTTTGATTACGTCGAAAAGCCGTTCAAACGCGACGAAATCTTGGCCCTCGTCGCCAAGGCGCATGCGCGACGCATTACCCTTTTGGGGTCGCCCTCTCCAGCCAACGGGGCAGAAACCGAGGGCCTGCCCAACTTCATCGGTGAGTCCGACGCCATGAAGGAAGTGATGAGCCTTGTCACTCGCGTGGCACCCACCAAAGCCAACATTCTCATCACCGGGGAATCCGGTACTGGAAAGGAAGTCGTCGCGCGCGCCATCCACCAGCTGAGCGGAGCGACGGGACCGTTTGTGGCCGTCAACTGTGGGGCCATTCCGGAAGCCTTGCTGGAGAGCGAGTTTTTTGGTCATGCGCGCGGCGCATTTACTGGCGCGGTGCGTGACAAGGTCGGGTTTTTTCAGGCCGCCGCGCAGGGGTCTATCTTCCTCGACGAAATCGGCGAGTTGCCCATGCCTATGCAGGTCAAACTGCTGCGCGTCATACAGGAAAAGAAGTCGCAACGCGTCGGGGATGTGCGCGAGGAACCGGTGACCGCGCGGATCATTGCGGCCACCAACCGCGATTTGCGCGCCGAAGTCGATGCGCATCGTTTTCGGGAGGACCTTTTTTTTCGTCTCAACGTCATTCAAATCAGTCTGCCGCCGTTGCGCGAACGGCGCGACGACATACCGCGTCTCATTCGCTATTTTTTGGGCAAGTTTAACGACGAACTGGGCAAGCGCATCACGTCTGTGTCGCGGGAGGTGCTCGATGTGCTCATGGCGTACGATTATCGCGGCAACGTGCGAGAACTCGAAAACATCCTTGAACATGCGACGACGTTGGAGCTTGGGCCGGAAATCTCGCGTTCGTCGCTTCCTGCGTACTTGAGAAACGACGCGCCTCAGATGGCGCGTGTTTCGTCGGATTCGCAGTGGCGGCGCGTGGACCGCTCGGAATGGACTGTGCCTGAAATGGGGGATGACGGCGTGGAACTCGAGGGGATTGTCGAGGATGTGGAGCGTTCGCTTATCGAACAGTCGTTAGAACGGACCCAGGGGAACAAGACCGAAGCCGCCCGTCTTTTGGGGATTACGTTCAGAAGCCTGCGCTATCGTCTCAAAAAATACGGGTTAGAATAAGGCGCCGGGCGTATTGAGGGACGAAATAGCCCGGCGCGCCGCGCGTATCGTCAGATAGCGCGGTGGCCGCAGCGCGTATGGCCCGGAGGGGCCATAGCGCGGCCCCAAAAACAGGCATTACTTTTTGACGTCGAGGCAGTCGATGTAGGTTTTGAGGGCTACCTGAAGATTGGCTCGGGCGTAGTGGAGTCGGCTCATGACGGTGCCGATTTGGATGTCGAGGACGGCGGCGATTTCCTCGTAGGAGAGGCCGTCGATTTCGCGCAGGGTGATGATGGTGCGCTGTTTTTCGGAGAGGGAGTCCATGGCGGCGGCGATTTGGGCGCGCAGTTCGGAGCGCTCGGCGGAGCGTTCGGGATCGATGCCGAGACTTGGGGCCAGGGGAATGTCGCTCGTCGTGTAATTGAGCTGAAATTCGTGGTCGAACTCGACCTCGGAGGCCGTGCGTTTGCGGCGGTAACGGTCGATGGCGAGGTTGTGGGCGATGCGATAAACCCAGGTAAAAAAGTGCGAATTGGGCTGATATTTGTCGATGTTGTTGTAGAGGCGGACAAAGACCTCCTGGGTGACTTCGAGGGCGTCCTGTTGATTTCGCAGGACACCGTAGGCGACACCGATGATACGGTCTTTGTAGCGCCAGTATAACTGTTCAAACGCCTCCCGGTTGCCGTTCTGGATTTGCAGGACGAGTTGCTCGTCGGTGAGAGAGTCCATAAAAAGTGCCGCCTAGTAACCGACAGGCAGAGTGACGCGTTTGACGGTGCCGCCGAACGGACGGAATTTGAGGGACGATACCGTGGAGATGAGGCAATCGTTGAGTTCGCCGCTTGTCGTGGTGCTGAACGAGCGCGTCGTGCCGTTCTGCTGGATGACGAATTTGATTTTGACCTCCATCTTTCGACCGCCGGCGAATTTCTGGAAGCAGGCGGACTGTCGGCGGTACATGCTCGGGCTCATGAGTAGTTCTTCGATTTCCCAGTCGGCCAGGGGTTCGAGTTCTTTGCCCTCGGCATCGGTGCCAAAGACGATGACGTCCATTTCGTCTTCGGGGGAACCGGGGACCTTTTTGCCGGGCGCGGAACGTCTGGAGGCGTATTTTTTGCGGTGTTCGGCTTCCCATGCGGCCATGGCCGCGTCGATTTCGGCCTGGGAGGCGTTGGGATCGAACAGGGCTTTGGCGCGGGATTCATCGACATGAAGCGAGAATTCTTCGATTTTGGGGGCCTCAAACTGGCGTTCAAATGCGGGAAATGCCTCGGTCATGTTGAGCGGTTTGGGATCGGGCATCAGTGCCAAAATGACGATGGGAATGAGCACTGCCGCCAGCACGCCAAGAATGATGGTCACCAGGGTCGAGACGCCGACGGCGGCTTTGCGTTTTTGCTTTTTGAGCTGTTCCTGGGATCGGATGAGGCGGTTTTGATTGCGTGTTGGGATAAATTCCTGAATTTCCTTCTGAAATTCTTCGACAGATCCGAGGTTTTGGCGTTTTTTTGTCTGAGTATTGAGGATGCCCGTCGATTCGTCGATCTCGTCATCGTAGAAGCGTTTCATGATTTCGTCGTGGTCGAACGGGCCGTAATCGATGCCGTCCTTGACGAAGATCCAGACGGAACGCATCACGCGCGGACGCGGGGCGGAGGACGAGGCGTCGAAGAGATCGGGCTTGGGGGCGGCCGTGGCGGGATCGATGGCGGGCAGGTCCGCGCTGACCATCAGGGCGCGCAAATCGTTGACACCGACGACGATCGACGACAAATCGTTGTCGGCCGGCGCATCGACGGCGACTTTGAGGGCGTCTTTGAACTGAGACAACGAGGGAAAGCGGTCTTCGGGGTCGGGCTTGGCGGCCTGAAAAAGGGCTTCCTTGACCGTCGTCGAGACGCCGGGTATCCGTGCAATGAAGGCTTCGGGTGACCCCGGAAAATCCTTGAGCGAGACGCTGCTGAGGAGTTCCGCAAAAAGCATGGCCATCGAATAGACGTCCGAACGGGGCGACACCATCCCGCCTTCGCGGACTTCGGGCGCAATAAACGGCGTGTTGAAATACGAATCCCGGGCCGTGCCCTCGAGAAAATTGTCCGCCAGATAGGCGCAGATGTAATTGGACACGCGGATGCGCCCCTGGCGCGTCACAAAAATCGCACGGGGGCTCAGGCTTCCAAACGCATACCCCGCCTGATGGATCACCTCCACGCCAAGGCTCATGTGCGCCAAAAAACTGTACGCCACCTTCAGGCCGAGGATTTGCCCGCGTTCGCGCCGCATGGTCAGGTGCGACTCAAGCGTTTCGCCATCGATAAACTCCATGACGATGTACCCCGTCGTTCCGTCGAGGACAAAATCCTTGAGAGAGGCCAGGCTCTTGTGGGTTATTCCGCGTAACTGCTCCACGGCCTTGCGAATCTGCGCAATGCGATCCCCGTCGCACTCAAAGCTGAGCTGTTTGATGAGAAACGATTCGCCGTTCTGGCTGTCTTTGACCAGACACGTCACCCCCAGCTCGCTTTCGCTCATGACGGTGAGGACTTCAAAACGATCGGCGACCACGTCGCCCACGCGGATATTCTGATTCATAAGATCAATGCCCTCGAAAAGGATTGACAGCGCTGCCGACGGGCAGGTCCAGCGCCCAGCGGTCTGACTCGCGGTGAAGCGTCACGGGGATCCTGGTCTCGTCCTGCAATACAATTTCAACCACGGACTCCGTCTCCGTCTCCGAAACGAGCTCAAACTTGCGATACTCGCGCGTCGACGATACCACATGCCCCGTGCGTATCATGTCCTCGCCACGACGAGGCGGACTCGCATGACGGGCGTTATATTCTGACGCCAGACGGTCGAGTTCCGCCCGCGTCGATGTCCCGAGATATTTCCACACTGACGCGTTATTCTGTGTCTCCACGTCGAGCAGAAAACCCTTCACCACTTCGCGAGGATCGGCGTCTTCATGCGGATCGCCGCCCCCACAGGACGCGCAAAATAACGCGCTCAGCGCAAGCGCCTTCCAAAGTGACATTCTCTGATTTCCCAACATGCCGACCTGCCCGAAACAATACAAATCGCGACGGGTTATCGCACGGCACAAAGAAACCGTCAAGAATCTCGTCATTTGCCGCAAACAAGCCTGCGCAGTCCGTCCTCAAACAACATCTCCGCCTTCGTCGCATCCGAAAGCTGTGTCACTATCCCTATTCCAAACTTGCTGTGACGCACAATATCACCAATCTGCGGACGTATCCGTATCGAATACGCCTCCCCTTCGGCCCCCTCCGTCAGACGCTGCCATGCCGCCCGGAGATTTTCCGGCGTCGACAAATCCTCGTCACTCAGAAGACTCTGTACCACCGGTTCCGGCGTTTCCTCGCGGATATGCTCGTGATTGCATATCGCACACTTCAGACGATCGACGTTCTCGCCCACCTGCACATGCGGTTCGATGTCCTTGCAGGTCGGACACCATTCCATGATGTCGCCCTCAAGAATCGGCTCCTCAAACCCATCGTCTTCCATCTCGTCGTCCAATGTCTCGTCTTCGCGATTCTCTTCGTCAAGTGAGTCGTCTACCATCCATTTCTCCATTGAAAACAAGCATTTGTCCGCTCCATGCCGTCAAAGCGCGCGCCTTTTTACACAAGGTTCACACAACGTCAACACTTTTGCAGGACGTATTTTGGGGGCCGCGCTATCGGCCATGGGCCGATACGCGCCGCCCGTCGCGCTATCGAAAAAAAAGCGCCCTCTCGGACGCTTCTTTTTCGATACGCGCGCCTTGCCTGACGCGGCCGCGTACCACACTCAGGGGCGGAACCATACCCCAACTCCCTCAGTACCCCTTCACCATCACCACGCGAGTGTCTATCCCTATCTCACGCGTGTTCGCCAGGATGAGACCCGTGCAGAATTTTTCCTGGACATCCACCACCAGAATTTCCCCAATCTTGTTCAGAGGCAAATCCGCCGTCGTGTAGTCGCGATCTCCATACGCCTCGTCGATTTCCTCGCGTTCCGGGAAAATGTGCATTTCCACTTCGTGACCCAGAACCCACGAATGCTCGTCCTCGCGCTCGATCTCGCCGTCGCGCAAGTCCTTCTCCTCATCGTCGCGCTTCTTGTTCTCTTCCGCATACTGCGTCCGCGTCTGTTCGCCCTTCGGCAGAAGACCAAGACCCTCGCGCTGTTCAAAAATCAGCCAGCGGTTCCCCTTCGCTACCCCGTCGCTGCTCCCTCTGTTCACAATGACAAACTGCTCACTCGCCAGCTGACTCACCAGATCAATGCTGTCAATCACGCGGCCTTCCAGGCTCTTCTGACTCGGGGTCGATTCCACCGTAAAGACGAGATCGTCCGAAGGAAGAATGAGCATGCCGCGCTCGATTTCGCGTGACGACTGGATGACCTGAGCCGTCGAAAGCGTGTCGTTGCGCGCATCCACGATTTCTATCACGCCCTGGCGGATCAGTTTGTACGCCATGTCGTCGCCGTCCTCATTCTTGACCGCCTTGGACTGGGAAAATACCGTAAATCGCTGGCCATTCGAGATCTTCTTGCGCATCTCGATGTCGACCCAGTCCACCTGAACGTAATCCCCGGGCGCAATCATGTGCTTTTCCTGATCCGAAAATAAAATGTGACCGCGCGTCTCCGGGAGTTTGTCGAGATAAATCCCTGGAACGTTCAGCGACGTCGGCGCCATCTTCGGCCGCGCCATAAACGTCGGACGGGAATCCTGCGGCGCCGTCGTCAGTTCCGCCGCCGACTCGTCGCGGGGTTCAAGGTATATCGTGTCCCCAGGATACAACCAGTGCGGATTCGTCACCTGCGGGTTGTACGACCAGAGCGCAGGCCACATAAGCGGATCCGACAAATACTGGGAACTCAGCGACCAAAGCGTGTCCCCCTCCACCACCTGGTGCGTGCGAGGTTCATATGCCGTAGGGCGAGTGGGCTGAACGGGCTTCACAAGGGACGTGTTCATCCCCTGTACCCGCGCGATGCTCTCAGACGTCGATGCGTTCCCCGACGAGGAACCGCCCTCGGATTCCTGGGCACTCACGGGACTCATCAGGGCAAAACTCCCCACACACATGCCAATGACGATCAGTTTCTTTTGGATCATAGGATTTCTCCGAACCGCCAACGCGGTCTGTTGATATGGAACTCGGCAATTTCCATGCTTACTTTGCCGAAGCATTCCAGGACTCATACTTCTCTTTCCCTATACGCGCCGCTTCAGTCCCAGGAAACGCTTCCATCAGATACCGAAGCATCTCGCGCGCAGAATCCATCTTGCCCAGCTTCTGGTACGTCAGAGACACCTTCAAAAGGGCGTCCGGAACCTTGTTCGCTTTCGGGTACTCCTGAACAATTCGGTGAAAATAATTCGCCGCCTCGTGATATAACCCTTCGCCATAAAAACACTCGCCTATCCAGTATAGCGCGTTGTCGATATACGATTCCTCGGGTTTCGCCGCCAGAAACTTCTCAAAACGCGCACGCGCTTCCACAAAATTCCCCTGGCGATAAAGATCAATCCCTTCCTGATAAAACGGCATCGGCGATACAGACGAACCCGAAGGCGTCTTCTCTTCCAAAGACGGAGACCCGGATGAGGGAAGTCGATCATTCGTCACGACATTCTCATATGGTTGCGACGCAGACGACGAACTCCGTGAACGCGTGTTCCCAAAATAAGACCGCTTCTTCTCTTCCGAAATCACGATCTCCTGATACACGTCATCCTCAACCCCTTTGTCCTGGACTGCCGACACCGACGGCATCCGGGGCTCGATCTTCACGACTTCACGGGATTCCAGTGACGTGCGGCGCGATAACAGCGACACCATGTCCTCGAGCTGAGCCACCCGTTTCTCAAGAGACGTCACCTTCGATTTCTGACGCGCCTGGGCCGATTCGAGATCCTCAAGACGACCTTCAAGAAGAACCCTGTCGCGTTCACTAAACCCGCCGCTTTGGGTCGCACACCCACTCAGGATAAGCACAACGCCTAGCCAAACCCATTTCATCGTTTCAAACTCCCTCTCCGGACAGGCGTAAAATAAGCACCGCCCTTTCCATACCCGATCCCTGGGGTTCTGGCACATTTTCGGGCTTTCAATTCATCGTGACTGGCGAGGCGGCGGCTATCTCGACCTGCGGTCTCAATACACCGCCGCGCGCGGCTATTTCACATGCGTTCAATACGCCGCGCATTCCCGTGAAATGTCAACACACACACTGGAAAACCGCCTCTCAGGACTCCGGCGAACTCCGGCGCGATCCCGACTCCTTGCGATCGCGCGCCAACGCAACAAGACGGTCGACGTGCTCATTATAGGTTATCCCAATGTGCGCTTTCACCTTCAGAATCTGCAAGTGCGGACATTTGGCCATCTCGCGACGCGTCTGCTCGACGAGTTCGACGTTTTTGGACGCGCGCATCCTCCCCGTCAGCACACCAAGCGCATAACTCGAATCCGTGTAGAGCAAAATCGGAAGATCTTTTTGCTTGATGTTCTCAAGCGCGCGAAGAATCGCCGTCAGCTCGGCGATATTGTTCGTCGAACGACCAAGATATTCCCATATCTCAAGAGAATGGCCGCCATACATCATCAGCACGCCGCTCCCCGCAGGGCCCGGATTGGGACTCGCCCCGCCGTCCGTATAGATGATAATCGTATTGGGCGGCAACATGTCCCCGGCCGGAACCTCCGGCGTATGCGTCACCGCGCGTTTGCGCGGTCTGGGCGGTTTGACCTCCGTCACCGAGGCATCGAGTTCCACAGGCGTCACCCCGGGGATCAGGGTCAGATGCGAGCGCAACGTCGTATAGGTCGGCGCCGTCGACCGATTCTCATATCGGTACAAAACAAGCCCCGTCTTTTCGTCAACTATCGGACGATACTGGTCGTCGATACAGACATAAACTTTGATCTTGTGTTTATGAAGCATCCGGAGAAGGAGCATCGGGCAGACCACTCAAATCAAAAATTGTCAGGTAAAGAGCATCACGGCAAGCAATACCATGAGAACGAGAATGACCAGGCAGACTCCTGCCACAAGACCGAGAAAATGATCCTCATACAGCGTGTCGATAAACCCCGAAAGACGAAGTGACCATTCGCGCAGTTTGCTCACAGGCTTGCTCGCCATCACCTTCATACAGAGAGAAGAACCCAAAATGGCACCATAGACACGGCCCAACGGAGTACGGCCATAATACAGGGTCGGACGGCGCATCTGCATCTGGCGACGCGAGATAAACTGCGTCTTCTGCTGATGAAAAACAGGAGAAAGATCGTCCTCGGGAGGCAACTGGTCGGGCGACACCATAAAGGTCTTGGCTTCGTCCATATTGGCATGACTGGGCACGGGCGACACCGAACCCATGGGAATGTTGGCCAGCTCAGGATGCGCAGACATCGCGCTCGTCGAGATCTGCATCTCCTCGCTTGGATACGCATCGATCATGCACGTCGCCGCTTCGCTCATGTTCGGATCCACCCGGAAATCCTCGGTCTTGAGATTCTCGGCTTGACGCAAAGGAAACGTCGAAGAACGAGACGATGAGGACGGAAGATCAAGAACAAACGTCTCCCCGTGGTTTTGAGCGTTGGGGACGGTCTTGGCACCCTTGGGAAGCGTGATCGACGGATCAACCCGGCTCATGTCGTCTGTCGGAGACATGTCGTCTATTTCATCGTACAGGGACTGAGGGGCATCGGCATGCCCCACCGAAGACCGATCGTCACTGTCGAAAATCATCGTGTTGCACGCGCTGACGTCCGCGTCGTCCTCATCCTCTACGTCTACGTCGCCCGGATAGGGATGGGATTGATCGTGATTAAACGCCATGGTGTCGATCGTCGAGGCCTCGTCATCGTCAAAAAATTCCCCACTCCCGGAATCCTGCGACTCCGGCATGATTCCGTTGACCGATGCGGCCGCCTTGACCACCGAAACGCTAAATCCCTCACCCTGATGCCCCGCCGCACTCGAGTACAGCGGCAAAAATGGAGAGCCCTGGCGCACAATCGCATCAATGTCCGCATACATTTCTGCCGCCGAGGCATAACGCATGCTCACCTGTTTGGCCAGGGCACGACGGAAAATGTCAAACAGAGGCCCTTGGTTGAAAGGAGAGGGAATGTCCGGAAAAACCTTGAGCTGCTTTTCGACCACTTCAAAAAGCGTCTTCCCTGTCACAGCTTGTTTGCCCGTCAGGAGCTCATAAAACAGAAGCCCCACGGCATACAAATCCGAATACGGACCCACGCTCTTGCCATAAAACTGTTCGGGCGGCATATACTGGGGCGTGCCAAAGCCGGCGCCTTTTTCAAACGTCTGGCGCGTCAAATCGGGTTCAGTCCCGTTAAATGCCTTCGCAATGCCAAAATCGAGCAGCTTGACGACGTCATGGCGCAGTCCCTGACGCACCAGCATGATGTTGGCGGGTTTGAGATCCCGGTGCACAATGCCCTGGGCATGCGCCTCCGAAAGGGCATCCAATACCTGAAGAATAATGTCACTCGCAAAAATATACGAATACGGCGCATCGCGTTTGATGAGAACCTCAAGGTTTAAACCGCATACGTACTCCATGACGAGATACAGCGTCCCGTCATCAAGCGAACCATAGTCAAAAAGCTGGACTATCCCGGGATGCCGGAGCTTGGAAATGCAGGACACTTCGCGCAAAAATCGCGCTTGGCAATCTTTGAGGCGGTTGTCATCCAAGGGACGGGAACACTTGATGGCCACTTCCATCCCCGTGTTGTCGTCCTTAGCCAGAAAAACGTCTCCAAAACCGCCCTCGCCGATTTTATCGACGAGCGTATAATGCGTGATCTTTTGCCCGACATGCATACTCATTCCTTGGGGGCATCGGTATCGTGGGATTCTTCACCGTTGGTGGGGGCGGCGTCGCCGTTTTCATTCCATGCCCCCTCGGTGTAAATGGTTTTACCGTTCTGTGTGCAGGCCGCCGCAATGACAATCGCACGGGCGACGTTCGTTTCCGAACAGGCATCGATGGTTTCTTCGGCGGCATCTTCCGATATGCCGCTTTTTTTGACATCCATGGCGCACGGAATCGCGCACGCTTCGTCGACCGCATTGTCCCGAGCCTCTTCGAGGGTGGGGCCTGCCGCCTGGGCGGTATACAGCGCAGACTGAATATCGACGCGCACTTCACAGTTCACAAAATCTTCGGGGATTTCAACGTTCTCACCCTTCGCCACGGGTTGGATAGGTTCCGCCACGGCTTCACGCGCCACCTCCGCGGGCTCCGGAATTTCGGGCCGGGCGGGCGTC
>SAMEA3663025__coassemble_1055_pt1 | contig 13335 bp, 8 predicted proteins | sample SAMEA3663025__metabat2_low_PE_002 | metagenome-assembled genome bin SAMEA3663025 (sample SAMEA3663025) | pig gut metagenome | biome: pig gut; feature: pig-associated habitat; material: faeces | place: France | collected 2012 | reverse complement strand
AAAAACACACAAATCTCCACATTTTTATTGATTCTATGGACAATGCGGGGATGGGATGGCTAGGGTATATAAAGTTACATTGAAGCGTTCTTTATCAAAGAGCGTCTGTGTCTAACGGTAAGGTTTAGGCCTTACCCTTGCTGGAGATTGAGGTTATGAAGCACTGGAAAACAAGTTTTGCGTGTATCATTTCATGTCTGACGCTCAGCGCGTGTGCGGATTCGAGCGACGACGACGGATGCAGCTACACGACCCCGAGGTGCAATGCGGACGGCACGGCCCTGCTCACCTGCGACGTGTCGACTGGAATTGAGAACGCTCAAACATGCACATGCGTCAATAACAAATGTGAGGACGCCCCCAAATGCGACTACACGACTCCCAAATGCAATGAAGCCGGCACGGCGCTTTTGACATGTACAAATGGCGAGGAATTTTCGAGGGCCTGTACGTGCAAGAATGGGGCATGCGAGGAGGAGGCGCCGAAGTGTGATTACACGGTACCCAAATGCAATGATGCCGGCACGGCACTTTTGACGTGTACAAATGGCGAGGAATTTTCGAAGAGCTGTACGTGCAAGGATGGGAAGTGTGAGGTGGAGGTTCCGAAGTGTGATTACACGGTGCCCAAATGCAATGCGAACGGCACGGCGCTTTTGACGTGTACCAATGGCGTGGAATCGTCGCAGACGTGCACGTGCAAGGACGGCAAGTGTGAGAGTGCGCCGGTGGTTGAAGTGCCCAAGGTTTCGGGGATCAACCCGACGAGCGGCAAGGTTGACACGCCAGTTTCGGTCAACGGATCCAATCTTCAGAAGACGAGCGAGGTGTGTTTTGGGTCGTCGTGCGTGAAGCCGGCGGCCAGTGACATCAAGGACACGTCGGTGACGGTGAAGGCGCCTGCGGGCACGGGGTCGGTGTCGGTGGTCGCGGTGGTGGACGGGAAGCGTCTCAATGCCGGCACGTTTAACTATCTCACCGAAAGCGAGAACAAAAATGAAATTGACTGGTGCCAGCTGACCTGGGTGGAACCGAGCATTTTGCCGGACCAGGAGGTCGGGGCGTATGCGCAGGTTTACGAAGAGGGCAAAACGGGCGCGGGTTCGTCCCATGCGGATGTGGTGGGCCAGGTGGGTTATATCGACGCCGGGAGTGATCAGGCGTCCGACATTCTGGCCTACACCTGGGTGGACGCCTCACGGAATCCGTCGTTTGCCGGCGATGCGGCGGCGGCCAACGATGAGTACATGGCGGACGGCCTGATTCTTCCGGAGGGTTCTTATCGCGTGGCGTATCGCTTCAGTCTGGACGGTACCAACTGGAAATACTGCGATCTGGACGGTTCCAACGACGGGTTTGACGTCGCCAAGACGGGAACCTTTACGGTAGCGGCCAAACCGGTCATTCAGAAGAAAGTCGACTGGTGCCGCATCATGAATGAGCCGACGTCCATGGCTTCTGAGGTTGGCGAAACCTCTGACGCGGTGTATGCGCAGGCGTTTGTCGACAACTGCACGGACGCGGTGAATCACTGCCCGGATCTCGTGGCTCAAATCGGCTATGGTTCTCCGGCGCTGTCGTCGGCCGACGCGCTGGCGGACGGGTTCACCTGGAAAGATGCCGTGATCAACCCCAATTTTGACGGTTCGGTCACGCCCAAGCACGACGAATTCATGGCCGATCTTTCGACCGACAAAGCCGGCACGTACAGTGTTCTTTATCGAATGTCCGTCGATGGCAAGAAGACGTGGACGTACTGCGACACGTCCGACGACGTTTCCTTTACGGCCTCGGATGCCGTCACCTGGACGGTTTCCGAAAAAGAGCTTCCGCCCGATCCTCCGGCCAAGACGATCGAATGGTGCCGCATTCAGTCCCCGGCGTCCATCGACGTCCGTGCGGGCCAGGAACTGCCCGCCGTGTATGGCCGTGTCTACGTGCCGGACTGCACCGAATCCGGCAAGACCTGTCCTGATCTCAAAGCTCAGCTCGGGTACGGCACCGGCACGAAACCCGAAGCCTTCACCTATACGGACGCCGTTCAGAATCCCGACGACAAGGCGCTGGATATCGGCAACAACGACGAATACATGGCCACGATCGACGCCAAAAAAGCCGGGGATTACAGCTATGTCTACCGATTCTCGCTTGACGGCGAAAACTGGACGTACTGCGACTATGACGACGTGATCGGATTCGACATAAAGAATGCCGGCAAGCTCACCATCCGTGAAGACAAGGACACCGTGGCGTGGTGCCGCATTCAGTATCCGCAGTCGCAGGAAATCGTCACCGGCAACGAATCCGCGCCCATCTTCGGCCAAGTCCTCGTGACGGGATGTACCGAAGGCGCCAAGAAGTGCGAAAAAGTCACCGCTGAAGTCGGTTATGGCGATCCGGCGGCCAAATCGCCGAATGGTTTCAAGTACACCAAAGCCGAGTATAACGAGGCCATGACCACCACCAACAACGACGAATACATGGCCACCCTCGCGCCCGCCGAAGCCGGCGAATACGCCGTGGCCTATCGTTTCAAGACCTCCGACGACGCCGACTGGACCTACTGTGACTTTGACGACGAAGCCGGCTTCCTCATGGACAAAGCGGCCAAGATCACGGTCAAGGATCCCCCCGACACCTCCCTCAAAATCGAATGGTGCAAGCTCGTCTCGGAAGCCGAAATGACCGCCCCGCTTGGCAAATCCGTCGGCGTATATGGCCAGGCTTTTGTCCAAACGTGCACCGAGGACGAGGGTGCCTGCGAGTTCCTCAAAGCCTACATCGGCTACGGCGCCAAAGGCGCAAAAACCGCCGAAGACTTCACGTTTGTCGAAGCCACGTACAACAAACAGGTCGGCTACAACGACGAGTTTGGCGGCACGATCAAACCCACGGCGGCCGGCGAATATGACGTCATTTATGCCTTCAGCCTGGATGGCGGAAAATCGATGACCTACTGCGACACCGACAAGCAGGCCGACTCCCCTGCCACCGGCAAGCCTGCCAAACTCACCGTGACCGAGCCCCTTCCCGAGTTCGTCCGCGGCACCGATTTCAACTGTGGCATCGACGGCTCACAAGCCTCCATGGACACCAAGGTCGACGCCGTCAACGACATCTACGGCCAAATCTGGATCAAGGGATGCACCGAGGGCAAAGCCGAAAAATGCCCCAACGTCGTCGGCTCGCATCTCCACTACATTCAGACGCCGTTCCTCAAATCGGAGCCCATCGCCACCTCCACCAAGTGGACGCTTGTCGAAGCCGCCTACGACAAAAAAGTGGGCAACAACGACGAATATAAGGCGGGCGTCAAATTCCCGGCCGGCAACTATTCCTACGCCTATTCCTTTGATCTCAAACACGATCCTTCCGACGAATCTGAAACCGCCCAGCGCGTGTTCTGTTTTGTCAACTGGGCGTATGGCTTTGGCACCGCGGTCGTCTACGAAAATTAACGCGTTTCGCCTTTGGGCGCGCTATTCTGCCTGACGGCCGGATACGCGCGCCTCCACGGGCTATGGCCTCGCGGCCATACGCCCCGTGTGCGCCCGCTATTTCCTCCAGGAAATACGCGGGCGCCTTTTTTTCTGTCTCCATCGCGATTCAGAACGGCCTCCATCCTTTCTACAAACTTAAAGAACCATTCGCCATCAGTTCCAAAGCGGTCGCAACTCGCGATTCAGAACGGCCTCCATCCTTTCTACAAACTTAAAGAACCATTCGCCATCAGTTCCAAAGCGGTCGCAACTCGCGATTCAGAACGGCCTCCATCCTTTCTACAAATCTCCATGGACAAATCCATCATTCGAAAATTCGCCCTCCTCGCCCAAGCCCAGCTTCCGTGTGCACTGGCTCCCATTTCGCCCTCGTCACGCACGTTTTTTGCGAACCTTCCGCCCCACGCCGCAAACGTCTCTTCCGGCGAGCTTCGTGAACGCATGGCCTATCGATGGTTTTGCCGTTTTGTCGCCATACGGATTCTCGACCACCATCACGGGCTCCCCGAGCGAGTTCTGATAAATTCAAGACATGGTTTTTGTCCCCGTCTGGCGCCATCCATGTATCCGCGGGAGCCTCGCGAACACCGTTTTCAGAGACACCTTGTTCTGACCTGTCTGAATCTCCAAAAGCGCTTTCCGGAGCTTTTCACCCTGACCCAGGACGATCTCGACTACTTCCCCCAGGATCTCCTCGCCCCACAAAGTATACTCCAAAAACTCATTTGCGACATACCCGCGTCTTACTTTGAACATGTGGAACTTCTTGGCTGGATGCATCAATTTTATATTTCGCCCAAACGCGAAAATGTCATTGATCCCCTTCATGGTAAAGCCATTCAGACCCAGGATATCCCAGATGCCACGCAACTTTTCACCCCAGACTGGATTGTAAAGTTTCTTATCGATAACACCCTTGGGCGTTACTGGACAGAACATTTTTCTCATTCTCGACTCATACGTTACTTGGATTTTTATATCAAATCGACTTCAAAAAAGAAAAAAACATCGTTAACTTCTATAGATCCGCGCACCGTGACCGTTTTTGATCCGTGTGTGGGGGCCGGACATTTTCTCACCTATGCGTTTGACGTGCTGATCCGAATCTATGCCGAATCCGGATACAGTCCAAAAGAAGCGGCCTCCCTCATCATACAACACAATCTTTTTGGACTGGACATTGACCCCAGAATGATTGCGCTGTCGCGCTTCGCCCTTATCCTCAAGGCATACCGATACGACAATACATTTCTACAAAACGACATCCAGCCTCAGGTCTATGATATCGACACGTTGGACGACGCCCCCATACCACCTGGATTCGATACACTGGCCGATGCGTTACGGGACGCCAAAGTTTTTGGTTCACTCATTCACATTTCTCAAAACATATTAAATAATATACAAAACACCGATTCACTGACATCAAAACAAAAAAATGCCTTACACATAGCCAAACTTCTTTGTCAAAAATATACGTGTGTCGTCACAAACCCGCCGTATCTCAACAAATATCACGAAACGCTCAAATCGTTTCTTATCAGAAAATACAAATCGTATGCCGGCGATCTGTTCAGCGTTTTCATTCATCGAAACATCGACTTCTGCCTTCCAAACGGATATCTGGGATACATGACTCCCAACGTGTGGATGTTTCTCAAAAGTTATGAGGCACTCAGACGTCACATTCTCACCAGAACATCCATCATTTCGCTTGTTCAACTGGCCAAAGGCGCCTACTTCAAAGAAGCCACCGTCGATATTTGTGCATTTATTCTACAAAACTCCACCGTACCCCACCCCGGCACCTACATCCGTCTGAATGCGTTCAAAGGCTCCATGGACCTGCAATGTCAAAAAACCCGACAAGCCGTGCGGGACATCCACTGTCCATATCGGTTCACCGTCTTCCCGGAATCCTTTCTATCCCTTCCCGGAGCCCCTATCGCCTACTGGATCGATAATAATATACAAAACGCCTTTCTGCATGCCCCCCCTCTGCGCGACATCGCCACCCCATGTCAGGGCATGGCCACCACCGACAACAAAAAGTTTCTGCGTTTATGGCACGAAATCGACTTCACCCATATCGGTTTTGACAAAACAAGACGCGAAGCCCTCGATAGCAACTGTACATGGTTTCCATATAACAAAGGCGGTTCTTTCCGGAAATGGTACGGAAATCACGATTATGTCGTCAACTACCAGCACGACGGAAAGGAAATCAAAGCCGCCGTCATGAAAAAATATCCGTACCTGCGAAACCCGGATTTTGTCGTCAAAAACGCCAAGTTCTACTTTCAACCGGCCATCAGCTGGTCCAAAATCTCAAGCGGGACCGTCGCTTTTCGCTTCTATCCGCAGGGATTTCTCTTTGACGTCTCCGGTTGCTGCCTGTTTGGAGATGACCCCATCCGCATGGACGCCCTCTTTGGATTCGTCAACTCCATGGCGGCCAACATCCTGCTTTCCATGATTTCGCCAACCCTCAACTACGAAACGGGACACATCGCCTCACTCCCCATCGTCGACGCCTCAGAACACCTTGAGGAAATACACACACTCGTCCACGAAAACATCGAACTGTCCAGACAGGACTGGGATGCCTCCGAAACATCCTGGAATTTTGCCCGACATCCCCTTGTGCGCCCCGTGGCGCGCCTCCAAACGGCGTTTGAACTGTGGCAGATCGAATGCCGCGACCGGTTTGAACATCTTCGTCAAAACGAGGAACGGCTCAACGAGATTTTTCTCGGACTCTACCACCTCGACGCCTCGCCCCATCCCGACGACAAATCCATCACCATTCGACTGGCCGATCGCACCCGCGACATCAAAAGCCTCATTTCTTACGCCATCGGGGTATGGTTCGGGCGATACTCGCTCGACGTCCCTGGAATCGCTTTTGCGGGCGGCATCTGGGATCCCGATCGCTACACCTCCATCCGCCCCGTCCACGACAACATCCTTCCCGTCTCTACCCTTACGGCGCATTGGATCGAATTTCTGCGCGTCGCCTTCGGGCCAGAGAATCTCGACGAAAACATCGCCTATTCCGCCTCATCCATCAGAAAATACGGCACACCTATCGACATTCTGCAAAAGTACTTTAAAGATGGTTTCTATGCCGATCACATCCAGCGGACCCAAAAACGGCCTTTCTACTGGATGATTGTCTCTCGCCCCTCTCGCGCATTCCAGTGTCTCATCTACATTCACAGAGGCATCACCCAGACTCTGCGAACCCTCATCGACACCTATATTCCCAAACAAATCGATGCCGCACAGAATGACGAGGAACACCAGGAACTCGACGCCCTGAAGCATACCATTGAACGCCTTTTGACGCCCCCACCCACCGATCTGGACAAGCTGGATGAAGGCGTTCTGCCTCACTACGCGCGTCTGAGCGACATTCTCGTCCCCATCACACCTCCGTCCGCATCCTGAACGCCGCACATCCAGGCGACAGACCGTCGCATCCAATGCCTGCAAGTCCCCCGGGTACCGAATGGATCCCTCCCCCCCTTTGGACAGAACCCAGACTCGCCGACATTCGGGTTTTGGAGTACACTGTGCTTCCCTTGCACGCAGACATCAACCGGCGTCCAGGGAAGTCTTACATCGTCACATTTTTATCGAGGAATAGCCATGCCAGAACAAAAAACATTGTCTCTCAAACGCGCCATCGGACAAATGATCATTGCCGGATTTGAGGGCACAAGTCTGCCTATTCCACTTCTGGGTGCCCTCACAAAGGGCGAAATCGGCGGCGTCATTTTGTTTTCGAGAAACTTTGAGTCCCGCGAGCAGATCGCAAAACTCGTTTCCGAAATCCACGCCATTCCATCCCCCTACCCGATTTGGGTCGGCATCGACCAAGAGGGAGGGAAAGTCCAACGCATCGGAGAATCGTTTGGAAGTCCGAAAATCCCGGCAGCACAAGACATAGGACACATGACCGTCGATCAGGCCGAAACCATCGCGCGACACGCCTCACGCGATCTCAAATCGCTTGGTTTTGACATCAATTTTGCCCCTGTCCTCGACATCCACACCAACCCCGACAACCCCATCATCGCCTCTCGCGCCTTTGGTTCGACGCCCGAAAAAGTCATCGAATACGCCATCCCCACGTTCAAAGCCATGATGGAGGAAGGCATCATTCCGTGTGGTAAACATTTCCCGGGACACGGTGACACCTCCCAAGACAGCCATACCGATCTCCCCGAGGTCATGCATGGCATTCAACGTCTCCGGGATGTCGAACTTCGGCCCTTTGCCGCCGCCATTCAGGCGGGAATCCCGCTCATCATGAGCGCTCATATCGTCATGACCGGGTTGGGCGAACGCTATCCGTCAACCCTCTCCCCGCAAATCATGACCGGCCTGTTGCGCGAGGAACTCGGGTTCAAAGGCGTCATTGTCAGCGATGATCTCGAGATGGACGCCATCATCGACCGCTTTAGCCTCATCAAAGCCGTCCTGCTCGGCATCCACGCGGGATGCGACGCCTTTCTCGTCTGCCGATCACAGTACCTTTGGCTGCCCCTGTGCAGCCAAATCCTCGCCGAAGCCCAGAAAGACGATGCCCTTTCTGAACGCATATTTGCCTCCGCACACCGCATTCTCGAGGTCAAACGTCAATATATGTCGTAATGATGGTGTGGGCGAGCCTCTCCCCACACCATACACTTTAAAAAAAAAACATCCGTGTACCATCGCCCCAGCCCCATGTCGGGCTACTGTTCTTGGCGTGCATTGAGGTCTTTCACAAGAGTGCGGTAAAAATCCCATTCGCATTCTAGTTTTTTTTCACGCCTGTAAAGCCTGATCCATCGTCAGATCAAGACTGGCCATCCAATTGACGATATCCTCGGCCTTGCCTTTCTTGAGGCCTTTCTCCTCACCTTCTTTAAGGCCATCATTCTTTGCAGTATTCACGCGATTTTGCACATCTCGATCGCTGCGCGATACGGCCTCTGGCCGCCCGCTATGGGCTCAGCCTGCGGCCTCCGCCCATACACGGGCGCCTTTCTTGTTCTCCCATGCTTCGCAAAATCACACCAATACCTAAAATTTTATTCTGCGCTTTTTTGTTTAAAAAGGGTTGATTTTTTAAGATATCATAAATTTACATCGCATGGTGTGATGTAGATTACAAAATACATATGAAGCGTCTACTCCCGTGTAAACCATTTTATCTTATCGCTCACCTCAAAGGAGTTCGTATGAAGAAAATTTTAACATCCGCACTTTCACTGTCTTTATTGGCTTGTACTTGTTCGCCAAAAGTGCAAGGTGATAATTATGAAGACCTAATGTCCTCTGCGGAAAAAATCTCGAAAGAGGGGATCCTGGACGGCGATATAGACTACCGTTTGTTGCAATTTGCCATCAACTATCTAGTTTCCGAGTGTCGTCGGGATGGTGAATTAAAAAAACATTCTATTGATGATGAAAGCTTTGATGGTTCAAAAAAAGATACTTGCGCTAAAGAGCTTGATGGTAGAAGGGCTAAAGACCTCATTCAAGAGGCAAGAGATGAATTTGGAAAGTTTCCACGTTCTAGTTCTCTAATTGAATTCATAAAGTGGCTCGATAAAGATCTATTCAAAGAATACGAAAAAAAAGCACTCACCTCGTGGGGAGACTCAGTTCCTAAATCATTAGAAAAATTCCTAGAAGAACGCAAAAAAGAGTTTATTCCGATGTTCGGCGTCATACTAAAATCTTGTTTAGAGAAAAGCACCGGAGAAGGATTTAACAAAAACAAAAATACAGACAAATATATTGATAACCTTCTCAGTTTTTTTTGAACATTTTGATAGCTTCACGACTTTGGAAATATATAATATAAGCTCACCCCCTGACGTTACCAAAGAACCACTTGAAAACTGTATACAAGAACACTTCTCAGGTAAATATGTTTTTGATGCTATGTTTGATTATGTTTATAATAACATACGATTAGAATCCTCTCTTTGACGATTGAAAAAAAAGCGGCGCGTATCGGACGTCAGGCCGATAGCGCCGCGCGCGGGCGTATGGCGCAAGCCATAGTCCGCGCCCATAAAAAAAACTTCAGAGACTGAGTTTTTTTCTCCATGCTTCGGCGACGAGGAGTTCGTCCGGGGTGTTGACGCCCATGACCTCGCCCGGATCGTCGGCGACGATGGGCTGAACGGGCATGTTTTCGCGGTTGGCGATTTCGACGATGTCGGTGAAGTAGAACTCGTGGGCATCGTTGTCATTTTTGATTTGCGGGAGGGCGGTTTCGAGGAAAGCCATGGGGACGCTGTAGATGCCGACGTTGACCTCATGGATGGCGATTTGCTCGGGAGTGCAGTCCTTAAATTCGACGATGCGGGCCACGTTGCCGTCCTCATTTCGGACGATGCGGCCATACGCCGCGGGTTCGTCGCGAACGACGGTGAGGCATATCAGGGCTTTCTGGGCTCGCTTGAGCATGAGTTTTTTGAGCGTTCCGGCCTGAAGGTTGGGAAGGTCTCCGGGGAGGACGATGGCGTATCGTGCCTTGAGGGCCTTCATTTTGTCGAAGGCAGAACGGACGGCGTCGGCGGTGCCCAGGGGCTCGGCCTGGACGGCGATGTCGATATTGAGCGCGTGTCCGTCGAGCATGAGGTGCTGACGGATGGCATCCGAGGCACTTCCCACGACGACAATGACATTTTCGATTCCGGCGAGCTGGCAGGCGTCGAGGGTCCAGTCAAGCATGGTGCGATCGGCGACTTTGTGGAGCGCCTTGGACTGCATGGAATGCATGCGTTTTCCTTTACCGCCGGCCAAAATAACAGCAACGACATCTTTCATCGAACTAATCCTATTCTTCATAACGCACACTGGAGGTGCACGTTTCGTGGACATAAATGGCGGAGAGACAGGGCAGGGAGGGCTTGAGGCGTCGATAAATCCACGCCGCAAGGATTTCGGAGGTGGGATTTTCGAGGCCGTCGATTTCGTTGAGATAATAGTGATCGAGGACTTGGTGCAGGGGCTGCCAGGCAGCGGTGACCTCGGCAAAATCGACGACCATCCCGCTCTCCGGGTTGACGGGGCCGGTCACGATGACATCGATTTGGTAGCTGTGGCCGTGAAGCCGGCCGCATTTGTGCCCTTCGGGGACGTGTGGGAGGCGGTGGGCCGCCTCGAAACGAAATGTTTTGGACAACGTGGTGGTAGACATCAGCGCTCCTTGTGATTTGTCCTATTATACGCCGCGGGCGGCGGGATCCCAGATGACTTTTTGTATCTGCAGGTTGAAACGGATGGGGAGTCTGGACTGGCAAATCCACCGGGCCAGATCGGGCATGGAGAGCTCGCCCCAGACGGGGGAGAAGTGCACGATGACGCGCCCCATCGCATCGTAGGTTTTAAGTTTATCGACGCACCAGTCGAAATCGTCACGGGAACTGACGACGCACTTGATTTCGTCTTCGTCACGCCATGATTTGGCGAACTGCGACCACAGGGCGGAATCGTGCGGGACGTGGCTGCCGGGCGGTTTGAGATCGATGATGCGATGGACGCCGCGAGGGACGTCGTCCAGTGGAAGCGATCCGTTGGTCTCGATCAAAACGCAGTACTCGCGTTCGAGAAGCTGTGTCATGAGCCGGCATGCGCTGGCGCGCTGCATCATGGGCTCGCCGCCCGTGAGTTCGACAAGGGGGCACTGGAAGTCGGCCACGCGGGAGAGGATGTCGTCGAGCGTCCAGGGCGAGCCGTCCTGATAGGCATACGTCGTATCGCACCAACGGCATCTCAGGTTGCATCCTGACATGCGCACAAAGACGCAGGGCTGACCGCTGAAACTCGACTCGCCCTGAATCGAATGGAATATTTCACAAATCCTGAGTGTGTCCGTCATGATCTATCGATCCTGGATGACCTGTCTGGGTTACTGGGCGTGTCTGGCTTCCTGCGAAGCCAAAGCCTGAGCGATGGCCACGACGCGGGCGCGATCAACGGGCAGACGCCAGTTCGCATCGACTTTGATGGACGTCCCGACGATGAGCCCGTCGGCCTGAGCTCCGAATCGCGCCGCGTTCTGGGCGGTGATGCCCGACCCGATGATGACGGGAAGACCGGCCGGGCGCACTTTGGCGACGTCCTCAATGTGGGCCTCGCATCCCGTCGAAACGCCCGTGACGATGAGCGCGTCGGCTCCGCAGAACGCAAATCCATGGGCCAGATCTTCAAGACGCGCGTCACTCGTGATCGCGTGACAGGAATGTTTTTTCTGCACGTCTGCCCAAACTTTGACCGACGACCCAAGGCGTTTGCGCAGACGGAGGACTTCCGCAGCGGACGCATTCATCATGCCTTCGTCGGCGATGTGGGCGTAGGCAAACGCCTCGGCACGGATGAACCGGGCGCCGCAACACGACGCAATGCCCATGGCTTCCTGGTTTGCGCCCGCGAGAACCTGAATGCCCACGGGAAGATCGAAATGCGAGACAATCCGATCGACGACGATGGCCATGGACGACACGATTTCGGGGCCAACATGCCCGTTAAGGTAGGGAAGATCCGCCATGTTTTCGACGAGAAGGGCGTCACATCCCCCCAACGAAAGCTGCTCGGCATCCCGCATGGCCCCGTCGATAATTTCGCGCATGGTCAGATGGCTTTCAGGCGTGCCGGGCAGGGCGCCAAGGTGAACCATTCCGATAAAAGCACAGTCATTTTTCTGAGTCTCAAACAGTCGCATCTCGCCATTTTCCTTATTGTTCAGAACACTCAGGGTTCTGCAGTTTCTTGTGCGGGGAGTTCGTCCGTAGAAAGGTTCTCAAAGATGGACTCGACGGAGGCCATATCTTCCATGTGACCTCGCGCACGGCATCCGGACCCCTGAATGGGGACGAGGGGATGTCCGGTTTCGTCATACCAGTCCGGACGGTATCCGTATTTGAGGGGATCTTTGGGATCCGGGAGATAAAATCCAAGGGAATCGGCCTCAAGCATGGCGTCGAGTTCCGTTTTCGGTGGACAGCAGGGTTCAAACGGAACCGGAATGCCGCGCTTGGCAAAACGCGCGCGCATGGTGGCCAGCATGTCGGGATCGCATTTGCGCGCATACATCGCGTTGATATAAAAATTGATCGTCCTCTGCAGCCCTTTCCCCAACACCGCCTGGCCCCTGTAAACCTCGCCCTTTCGCGGCCTCGGGATGATCGCCATGAGAAACGCGCATTCCTTGAGCGTCAAAGCCTGACTGCGCTTGCCAAAATAGTATTTGGCGGCCTCTTCGATGCCATAAATTTCGGGGCCGAACTCGATGATGTTGAAGTAGACCTCCATGATGCGCTTTTTGGGAATCCGTACCACCGACTCCATCAGCCATGTGTAGAGAACTTCCTGGAGTTTTCGCGACACGGACTTGGTTCGGTCAAAATAGAGATTCTTGATGAGCTGCATGCTTATCGTCGAGGCCCCCCGGCTGAACTCGCCACGCGAGAGGTTGCGTTCAATGGCGGCCTTGATCTGGAGGGGACTGAACCCATCGTGCGTAAAGAAGGATCCGTCCTCAGTCGTCGTAATCAACTGAACGAGCCAGGGATTGAGATCGTCAAAAAGTACCCATTCGGGGTACATCTCGCGAATATCATCGGCGGTAAGGCGAGGGGTATAGACGGGGATGGCGTCGATGACGACGGGATAGATGGAGGGGGGAATGACGATGTCGTGCGGATTCAGGGCGTTGGGATCGACCACGTGATGGACAAAACCGTCGTTGAGCTGGGCCAGACTGCGCCCGGACGGCCAACCCGTCACGCCAAAATTTTCCGACATCGTCAGGTTGAACTGGTGCTGG
>SAMEA3663025__coassemble_1052_pt1 | contig 13395 bp, 7 predicted proteins | sample SAMEA3663025__metabat2_low_PE_002 | metagenome-assembled genome bin SAMEA3663025 (sample SAMEA3663025) | pig gut metagenome | biome: pig gut; feature: pig-associated habitat; material: faeces | place: France | collected 2012 | reverse complement strand
CATGGGAGAGGGGCCGGGGGTGAGGTCGGGGTTTGGTGAGGGCTTTTTGTTTTTTATGAAGCATGCTCCCCACAACTCCCCATGGGAGAGGGGCCGGGGGTGAGGGCTTTGAGTGAGGCCCACACAAAAGCGCGCGGCGTATTGAACGCCAGTGAAATAGCCGCGCGGCGAGCGCGTATGGAGGCCCTGGGGCCGACATAGCGCCGCGCCAAAATGCATCCGTTGCGCTCTAAAACTTCGGATTTTTCGTGCATTCAAAGGCACAGATCGCGTAGAATTATCACCATTATTTTGGAGGGAGAAACTCAGAAGCATGGGATTCAAGGCCCTGCCGGGAGTGACCTCGCGGGATTCCAGCAGATTTGGGAGAAAAGCATGGCAGAAAACAAAGGACTTTCTAAGAGCACGGTGTTGGTGATTATCCTGGTGGTGATAGTGGCGCTCGTGTTGTGGGAATCGTGGTACACGATCGACGAAGGCGAACGCGGGGTTTTGCTCACGAACGGGAGCGTGTCGAGCGTTGAGAATCCGGGGTTGCACTTTAAGATTCCGATGTTTCAGTCGGTCGTCATGATTTCGACGCGAACGCAGACGTTTGGCGGGGAGCCGCTGCCGATGTATTCCTACGACCAGCAGACGGCGGACCTCACACTGTCGGTGACGTATCACATTGCGCCCGAACAGGTCCGGGATGTCTACACTCGGTTTGGCGAGGATGGTTTGTTTCGCAACGGGATATATCCGCGCGTGACCGAAGTGTCCAAGTCGGTGTTTGGGCAGTTTACGGCGGCGCGCGCCATTCAGGAACGCGAGGAGCTCAATCGGGAGATGAACTCGCAGATTAAGGCCGCGCTTTCTGAGATTCCGATTGTGGTCGAGAACATCCAGATCGAAAACGTCGATTTTAGTGACACGTACGAGCGCGCCGTCGAACAGGCGGCCAAGGCCAAGGCGGACGTCGAACGCGCGAAGAGCGAACTGGCTCGCGTGGAACAGGAAGCCCAGCAGAAAGTCAAGAACGCGGAGGCGGAAGCGCAGGCCACGCGGGCCACGGCAGAAGCGGCGGCGTACAGCACCAAAGTCAAGGGCGAGGCCGAGGCCGAGGCCATCCGGGCAAGGGGGGCGGCGCTACGGGACAATCCCGACATGATCAAGCTGATTCAGGCCGAGCGCTGGAACGGCATTTTGCCCACGACGATGGTGCCCGGAGCGGCCCTTCCGTTCGTGAACGTCACGCATTAAACCACAGCGTCCGTCGCGTGGACGAAATCCATCTTTGAAATTCATCTTTGGCGTGTCTAATCACTAGAGTTTGCGCCGGGGATAGCGTTAAAACGGGGTTTTGTGGCAAACTGCCGCAGGACTCCGTTTTTTTGTGCCCGTGACGGGATTTTTCTGGCGGGTACGGGTCAAACACCATGCACATTTCACACATGCACATTTCACAAAAAGGATGAGGGCAATGCGCGTATTGCTAAAACTGTCGGGCGAGGTATTGGGCGGAACTCAGGGAATGGGGCTCGACGAACGGACGCTGAAACACTATGCCGGGGTGCTTTCCCGGATAGCGGAGCATCACCAGGTCGCGGTGGTGACGGGGGGCGGGAACATCATGCGAGGCAAGGCGACGCAGGGGCTCGATCGTTCCAAGGCCGATCAGATTGGGATGATGGCGACGGTCGTCAACTGCATGACGCTGGAGCAGCATCTCGTGGCGGTGGGGACCAGAGCCTGTGCGATGAGCAGTGTGCCTTCGCTGGCGCAACCTTACGACATCGTGCGAGCGCGCGAGCTTCTGTCGCAGGGCACGATTGTGTTTGTCGCGGGCGGCACATCCAACCCGTATTTCACGACCGATTCGGCGGCCGCGTTGCGCGCACTTGAACTCCAATGCGACCTCCTCGTCAAGGCGACCAAAGTCGACGGCGTCTACGACCGCGATCCGCGCGTACACCCCGAAGCCCGTCGGTTTGAGGCACTTTCGTTTGACGATGCCATCGCGCAAAACCTCGGCGTCATGGACTTGACGGCCATGGTTCTGTGCCGCGAAAACGGCTTGAATCTCCGCGTCTGTCACGTCGACGCCCTTTCATCGTTTGAGGGCATCCTCGACGGCACAACGCCCTCGACAATCGTCCGCTAGGCTCTTGCGGAGACCAAAGCACACTCAGCACAAAGGAGTACCCACATTCATGCCTTACGAAATCGATCCCCATATTTTCAGGGCGTATGACATTCGCGGCGACGTCCGGACCCAACTGACCGAAGAGGCGGCGCAGGCGATAGGCGCGGCGCTTTCTGCCTCTCATTTCCCGGCCGGTTCGACACTCGTCGTCGGTCAAGATGCGCGCTTGAGTTCCTCCGGACTGTCCCAAGCGCTCGTCGAGGGCCTTCTCAGACAGGGGGTGAACGTCGTCTGCCTCGGTCAAGTCACAACCCCCATGTTGTACTTTGCGCTTTTTGAACGCGCGTTTGACGGCGGCATCATGGTCACGGGTTCCCACAATCCCGTGTATGACAACGGGTTCAAGATCTGCCATGGCCGCGAGTCATTTGTGGGCGAGGACATCCAGCGCGTGTATCAAAAAACGCTCGAACCTCAAGCCCCGGCAGCACAACGTGGAACCCTCACGACGTGGAATGTCTTTCAGAAGTATGCCGACGCGATTCATTCGCGCGTGTTCCCGGGGCGACCGCTCAAGCTCGTCGTCGATACCGGAAACGGCGTGGCCGGGCCTTTTGTCGAACGCGTGCTTGCCCCCTACGCCCAAAATCTGGAGATGATGTATGGCGACCCTGACGGACGGTTTCCCCATCATCACCCCGATCCCAGCGACGCCAAAAACATGGTCGATTGCCAAACCAGGGTACTTGAGACCCACGCCGATCTCGGGCTGGCTCTGGACGGGGACGGAGACCGTCTTGGCGTCGTCGACTCGACGGGGTGTCTCATTCCTGCCGACCGGCTTCTCACGCTGTTTGCCCGTGAAATCTTGGCACGACGGAGGGGCGCGACGATTCTGGGCGACGTCAAGTGTTCACAAACGACGTTTGATGATATCGCCCACCGGGGCGGCGTGCCGTGCATGGTCAAAACGGGACACGCCCTCATCAAGGCAAAAATCCGCGAGACCCAGGCGGCCATGGCCGGAGAAATGAGCGGACATTTCTTTTTTGAAGACCGTTGGTTTGGGTTTGACGACGCGATCTATGCCGCCGCGCGTCTATGTGAAATTGTCGCGCGCCTTCCCGAAGGTCAATCCCTGAGCGATGCGTTGTCCGATCTTCCGCCTGCCGTCGCCACCCCAGAGATACGCGTCGAATGTCCGGACGCGTTCAAATTCGACCTCGTCCGTGAAATGTACAATCGGTACAAAGAGCGGTTCCCGACCTCCGACCTCGACGGGGCCCGGATTGATTTTCCCCAGGGATGGGCGCTCGTCCGCGCCTCCAACACTCAACCCGTCATTGTCGTCCGAATTGAGGCCCAAAGCCGCCCATCCGTGACCGAACTGAGCGAAGCCCTTCTGCGCGATCTCGAGGATATTTCCAGTGCCCACGGGGTACGGATCGACCTGAGTCCAGTCGAACACGCCGTCAGAAATCTTCCAAACGACGTATAACCCTCGTTCCCCCTTGCGCGGCTGCGCGCCGGGGGAACCTTTTTAAAAGAGTCCAACATGAAAAACATCCTCCGATGGCCATGGGCCATCGCGTTATGCGCCGCACTGTTGGGTTGCCAGTCCCAGGAATCGCCACAAAACCGCACACAGGATGACGTACTGGCCATCGTGCAGGGCGAACCCCTGACGCAGAAAGACTTTGATGACACCCAGGCATTGCCGCCGTTTGCGCGGCAGCTCGACTCCAATGCCAACGTCGAGATTTCGCGATTCTGGAGTCTGATTCAAATCATGCGCATGGCGCAGGATGCCCGCGAACGGGGCCTGATGACGCCTGCCGAACGCCAAATCGCCATCAAGGAAGCCCTCGCCCAGGCGCACCTCAACGCCCTACAGCCCCCGAATCGCGTCGTTCAGGACGATGAAATTCGCGCCTATCAGCACGAACACCCCGACGTGTTTTTTGAACCGCCAGCCTTTACCGTCAATTATGCGCTCGTCAAAAACGAACAACGCATTTCCGTTCTGGCCTGGGCACATGCGTTTGCACGCGGTGCACAGCTTGGGTACAACCCGGTCGATCTCCCCAAAGATCGCAACGAGACGTTGAACCGCGACGGCAATTTCATCCGCGCGCATCAGTTCGATTACATCTTCACGACCGTGATGCGAGAAGACACCGAACGTCCCGCTCAACTCGGGCCGTTCGTCGCAAGCGACGGGCTGATCTTCTCGTGCCCGCAGACCATTGCCATACTCGAGACTGCCCCCATCGGCAAGCCCATCAGGCAAAACCTCGCCTGTTCCGGCGACTGGAAGGCCTTCGTCATCCTCAAGTGGAGACGCGACAAAGCCCCCATGGACCCGGAAAAAGCACGTCAAGTCGCCATCCAAAAAATCCTCGAACAGCGGCGTATCGCTTATCAAAAAGCCACCATCGAACAGAAACTCGGAGAAACAACACACCCATGAGCGGATTCGTCCACCTCCACGTCCATACGCAGTACAGCATCAACGACGGTGCCATCCGGTTGCCCCAGCTTTGTTCCGAAATCGCCAAACGAGAGGTCAAAGCCGTGGCCATGACCGATCACGGCGTCATGCACGGATGTGTCGATTTCATCAATAAAGCCAAAAAAGCCGGGATTAAGCCCATTCTGGGCTGCGAGTTCAACGTCTCGGGCATACACCCCGAAAGCCCGCAAAAGCTCTATCACCTGACCGCGATATGCCGGACGCTGGCCGGATATAAGAACGCCCTCGCCCTTATTTCCAAAGCCAACATCGAGCAGTACGACGAAATGACCGGCATCGGCACGCTCTCCATCGAATGGTTCAAGGACCACGCCGAAGGGCTCACCATCCTCAGCGGAGACCTCGGGGCCGAACTCCCGCAAACCATCCTCAGACACGGCGACGTCGAGGGTGTCGTCTCAAGACTGAGAGACCTCTTTGAACCCGGCCAGTTCTATCTCGAAATGATGGACAACGCATTCGAGATGCAAAAACGCGTCAACGCCTTCTATAAAGAAAATGCCAAACGATGGGACCTCCCGCTCGTCGCCACCAATGACTGCCACTACATGCAGCGCGACGAGGCCTTCGCACACGCCGTGCTCGTCTGCAATGGCATGAAAAAAATCGTCGACGTCGAGGAACTCCGGAAATACGTCGTCGATGATTTCTACCTCAAATCCGACGAGGAAATGTACGCCGCGTTCCGCGACACCCCGGAAGCCTGCGAAAATACCGTCCGTATCGCCGAGTCCGTCGACTGCCCCGTCCGACTGGGGAAAGTCTTCCTCCCGCAATACCACGTGCCCAAGGATTTCCTCGAAGCACACCACATCGAAGACGCCCACACCGGCGTCCACGAATACTTCAAGGAAGTCGCCAGACGCGGTCTCGACATGAGGCTCGAAGCCTTCCAGAAAGTCGGAAAACAGGTCGATGAACACGTCTACCGAGAACGGCTCGAACGAGAAATCGACGTCATCACCAAAATGGATTTCCCCGGATACTTCCTCATCGTGTGGGACTTCATCCACTGGGCCAAGGAACACGGCATCCCCGTAGGCCCCGGACGTGGTTCGGGCGCCGGTTCCCTCGTCGCATACTCCATGACCATCACCGACATCGACCCGCTCCCGTTCTCCCTGCTTTTTGAACGTTTCCTCAACCCCGAACGCGTCAGCATGCCGGACTTCGACGTCGACTTCTGCATGGACCGGCGCACCGAGGTCATCAAGTACGTCGCCGAAACCTACGGCGCAAACAACGTCGCCCAAATCGCCACCTTCGGCGCCCTCAAGGCAAAAAACGCCATCAACTCCGTCGGACGCGTCATGGGCTTTCTCCCCTCCGAACTCCGCGCCATCACAAAGTTCATTCCCGACGGACTCCAGGAAGACGCCCACACCATCTCCCTCACCGCCGCCCTAAAGGGCGACGAAAAACTCCACATTCCCCCCAACCCGGAGTTCCAGGCCCTCATCGACGGCGACCCGAAACTCCAGCTCCTCTACCACACCGCCCTGCAGGTCGAAGATCTCTTCTGCCAGACCGGGATGCACGCCGCCGGTATCGTCATCTCCGAAGGACCGCTCTGGGACTATGTCCCCGTCTTCAGAGGCGCAAAAGGGGAAATCGTCGCCCAGTATGCCAAGGCCGAAGTCGAAGAAGCCGGACTCGTCAAGTTCGACTTCCTCGGCCTCAAAACCCTCACCGTCCTCCAGTACGCCATGAGGAACGTCAATCACTCCAGGGAACGCCTGGGACAAGACCCCATAGACATCAACCTCGTCCCCCTCGACGATCCCAAAATCTACCGCATGATTTCAAACGGAAACACCACCGGCGTCTTCCAGCTCGAATCCCAAGGCTTCACCAAGCTCCTGCGTCGCCTCAAACCTGACTGCTTCGAAGACATGGTCGCCGCCGTCGCCCTCTTCAGACCGGGCCCCATGGGCACCGGCATGATGGACCAGTTCGTCGACTGCAAAAATAAACTTCGCGACATCGAATACCCCCACCCCCTCCTCGAAAATATCCTCAAAGAAACATACGGCGTCTTCGTCTACCAGGAGCAGGTCATGCAGGCCGCACAGGTCATGGCCGGATACACCCTCGGCGGCGCCGACATCATGCGCCGCGCCATGGGAAAAAAGAAAATCGAGGAGATGAACAAGCAGCGACTCATCTTCGTCGAGGGAAGCGTCAAAAACGGCGTCGACGAAAAACAGGCCGGCGACATCTTTGACCTCATCGCCGGATTCGCCAAATACGGCTTCAACAAAAGCCACTCCGCCGCCTACGCCCTCATCACCTACCAGACCGCCTATCTCAAATGTTACTACCCCGCCGAGCTCTACGCCGCCCTCATGACCTGCGATCAGGACAACCCCGACAAGGTCATCCGAACCATCAACGACGCACGAAAAAACCGCATCAAAGTCCTCCCCCCCGACATCAACAACTCCGAACTCATCTTCAGCGTTTCTGACGGGGCCGTCCGTTTCGGACTCGCCGGCATCAAGGGCGTCGGTGGCGCAGCCCTCGAATCCGTCTTCGCATCGCGAAAACAGGACGGACCCTTCAAAAGCCTCTTCGATTTTTGCAACCGCGTCGACGCTCGCGTCAACAAAAAGGTCGTCGAATCCCTCATCCAGGCCGGTGCGCTCGACTCCATCTGGCCGCAAAAACTCAGACACATCGGAGACATCGGCGCCGCTCGCGCCTCCATGTTTGCCACCGTGCAAAATGCCCTCGATCGCGCCAAACAAACCCGCGAGGACAAACAGGCCGGACAAACCTCCCTATTCTCGCTCTTCTCTTCCACCCCCGCCGCCCCCACCGTACTCGCCGACTCCTACGTCACCGCCACACCATGGACCGAAGAAGAAGTCCTCGAAAACGAATTCGCTCTCATCGGATACTTCGTCTCCGGACACCCCCTCGACCACTATCGACAGGAATGCGAACGCTTCGCCTCTCACAATACTTCCGCGCTTATACATCTTCCCGATGAACGAAAACGCATCACCGTGACGCTTTGCGGATTCCTCAAAAGTACATCCGTCAGAACCACAAAATCCGGTTCCAAAATGGCTTCCGGTATCCTCGAAGACCTCTACGGACAAGTTTCTTTTGTATGTTTTGAAAAAACACTCATGCGCATCGGTCCCGAAAAATTCGCCTACCAGGCCCCCGTCATTCTCACAGGATCCGTCAAAATTGAAGGCGAAGAAGATGCTCGAAAAGTAGAAATATTCGTCGATAATATCGAACTCGTTTCTGACGCACGACAACGCGCATTCGCCAATGTTCAATTCATCATCGAACAATCGCATTCCCTCGAAGATATACAAAAACTTCACACCCTCATTCTAAACCATCCCGGCCGGGCCCAATGCTATCTCAAATTCCGATATGAAGACGTCGATGCCGATATGAAAATCCCATTTCAGGTCGCACTCACCGACGACTTCCTCAAAAAAGTCGACCTCATCCTCGGTCTCGAATCTTATGTCATGAAATAACATATCTATATTCCGTGGCCGCGGCTATCTGCGATACGCCGCTGCGGCGCGCCTATTGCATACGGCGCGCCATTTATATATATTATTACATCATACATTACTTCAAAACTTCAAATTCACTCTGCCCGTTTTACAGAAAAATACGTTCGGGAATCATGACAATATCCCCTATTAAAAAACAATTACATCATATCATACGGATCGACATCGATGGTACAAACGGCATCGCGAAACTGGTTACGCCATTCGGCCGACCCAGCCCACACGCGATCCAGCCACTGATGAAGTATGCCACGACTGGAATGGCGCAAAAAAAGCTGAAACCGAAACTTCCCACACAACATGGGAATCGGCGCCGGCGCCGGCCCCAATACCCGGGCATCCCCCTGACGAGGCATCAGCGACTGCGCCATCCGACCCACGCGGATACTCAGATTCTCCGCTTCCAACACCTGCGGCGATTCAAACCGCAAAAGTACAAGATGGCTGAACGGAGGGTTCGACAATGCCCGTCGTATCTCAAGTTCCTGCCTCGCAAATGACGCATAATCGCGTTCCACAATGCCACGTATCGCCGGATGATCCGGCCTGAGCGTTTGTACAATCACACGTCCAGGACGAGACCCGCGTCCCGCACGACCGCTCACCTGTGTCAACAATTGATATGTGCGTTCCGACGACCGAAAATCCGGCATATGAAGTCCCATATCTGCATTGATAATCCCCACAAGCGTCACATTATGAATATCATGGCCCTTCGCAATCATCTGCGTGCCCACCAGCACATCGATCTTGCCTGACCTAAAATCCCCAAGCACACTCTGGATCGCACGCGTCGTCGCGCGATCCCTGTCAAGACGATCAATTCGCGCCCCAGGCAAACTTTCACTCAATATCTCCACCAGTCGTTCCGTCCCATATCCCGTATACGACAACTCCCTTCGATGACATTTCGGACACTCACCGTCCGACGTATCGACATAATCACAATAATGACAACGCAACGCATCCGCATATTTATAGTAAGTCAGCGCCACATCGCAATTCGGACAATACAATACATGACCGCAATATTCACATTGTATAAATGTCGAAAATCCACGCCGATTTAAAAATATCATCGACTGCTCGCCATGCGCAAGTGTCTCACGCAACGCCTCGACAAGCGTGTCCGACAAGAGATGCGCGCGCAGAGTCTCGGAAGAATTGCCCGACGCTCGATCCACAAAACGACCGCCCGACTCGCGTTCCGACTCGTCCGATTCACTTTCCCGACGGCGCATGTCGACGAGGGTAATTTCCGGCATCGGGCGCGCCTGAGGACGGCGCGTCAACTCGAGAAGTATCGATTTGCCCTGAAGCGCGCGCGTATACGATTCCAAAGAAGGCGTCGCCGAACCCAATATCACCGGACACTGCGCCTGCTGTCCAAGCACCAGCGCCATGTCTCGCGCATGATAGCGAGGCGTCTCCCCCTGTTTGAACGAACCGTCGTGTTCCTCGTCGATGACGATCAGACCCAGTTTCCGCACCGGCGCAAACAGCGCACTCCGCGGACCGATACATATCCCAATGCGGCCACTGCGTATCCGCGTCCACGTGTCAAACCGTTCCTGATCGCTCAGCCCGCTGTGCAATACCGCCACATCCTGGCCAAACCGTCCCCGGAACACCGCGCAAAATTGCGGCGTCAGCGCGATTTCCGGCAACACAAAAATGCACCCTCCCCCGCGCTGACGCACCGATTCCATCACCCCAAGATAGACTTCCGTCTTGCCACTGCCCGTCACCCCGTAGAGCAGAAAACTCCCAAACCCTTTGTGTTCGACGATCGTGCGAATGGCATGGTTCTGCTCATCGGTGCGTTCCACCGTCTGAACTATCGGCAAAATATCGTCAAACGACGTCCTGTCACGCGCCGTCGTCTGCGTCACCAAAAGCCCGAGCGCCTCTAGGCGATGCAACACGGCACTGCTCGGACCGAACTGTGCCAAAATGGCGCTGTGACGAACCGCCCCCCCCTGTTCCGAAATCCACGCCAACATCTGTTTCTGTTTTGTCCCGAGGCGTTTGGGCGACGCCTGCGGCACGACTTCGTACACCGTCTCCGTCGTCTCCCGAAGCCGCGCCTTGTCGAGCGTCCAATGCGGCACCAGAACCCCCGAGTCCACCCATGACTGAAACTGATCCGAATCTATTTTAAATCGTTTCCGGATCTCGGTCTCGCTCAGCCCGTCCGCCGACTCGCGAAGGGCCGCCCTGACCTGGCTCAGAACGTCCTGACCTTGCCCCTCATCCACCGTCGCAAACAATGCGCCTGCCTCGCGGGAGACGGCCCCAGCCGTCCTGACCTTTCCCTCGCCCGCGACCGTCTCTCCCGCGCGATAAAGACATACCCCAGAACGCATCATCCCCACCGGAAGCGCATGTTTCAGACAAAATCCCAGCGGCGCCCGGTAATAATTGGACATAAACACCAACGTCGCCATCAACGGAGGCGTGATAAACGGTTCCGGATCCACCACCTCGAGAATCGAACGAATCCGGCCGTCATAGGCGGGTTTCTCCATCTGCGAGGACGTCACAATGCCCGTACACGACTGACGCCCGAGCGGCACCTGGACGATCGAACCCGGCAATATTTCTTTGTCGTATTGATAACTCAGTGGCGAAAGCGGACGGGAAAATAAAACGACAAAATAATACATAGTATTCTCATCATTCCAACAATATGAAAAATACAATTCGGAACGGCAAATTCCCGTCCATCTGTCATTATATAATCTTTGATCCGAATTCGCGCCATAAGGAATCCCAAACATGTTTTATTCAATGTAGGACACGCACCGACATAACCCACCAAATGCCCGTATTTCCTCATCCAAACGCCAAAATTCCCCCTATTATTATTTTGACGAAACGATCCCGACGTCTTACATTACGTTGCATTTGAGACAGCCCCGGGAGGTGGGGATTTTTTGACTAACCAGGAGATTGAGCATGGCTAAGACCCTCTTTGAATCCAGTGACATTCGCAACATCGCACTCGTTGGACATGGTTCGAGCGGCAAAACCACGATTGGCGAGGCAATTCTGCTCAAGACGGGAGTGACGACGCGTTTTGGTAACACCACGGCCGGAACCTCGACATTCGACTTTGAGCCGGAAGAAATCAAACGCGGAGGATCAAACGCCACTGCCTTTGCCTGGTGCGAATACACCGGCAAAAAAGTCAACATCATCGACACCCCGGGTGACGGAAACTTTATTTACGATTCGTTTACCGCCATGCGAGGCGCCGACACTGCGGTCGTCGTCATCAGCGCGCCCGACAGCGTCGAGGTCCAGACCGAACGCGCGTTTGCCGAAGCCAAAGCCCTAGGCCTGACACGCATCCTCGTCATCAACAAAATGGACAAAGAACGCGCCAACGTCGCCGCATGCTTGGCCGACATCAAAGAAGAACTCGGCATCACCCCCGTGCAACTGCAAATCCCCATGGGGGCCGCAGAAACCTTCAAGGGCATCATTTCTCTCGTCCACAACAAGGCGTTCGTCTATGACGGGGCCACCGGAAAAGCCAAAGAAACGCCCATCCCCGCCGAGTATGAATCCGCCGTCGAAGCCGCGTGGGAAACCCTCATCGAAGCCATCGCCGAAACCGACGACGTCCTCATGGACAAATACCTTGAGACGATGGAGCTTTCTCACGAAGAATGCCTCGCCGCCCTTCCCGCCGCCATCCAGACCGCAAAGCTCGTCCCTGTCCTCTATACGGCCGCCACAAATCTGGTCGGCATCGATCTTCTCCTCGAAGCCATCGCCAAATACGCCCCCAGTCCCGTGCAGCGTTCCCAGGTCAAAATCATTCGCGACGGCGCCGAAGAAGATTACACATGTTCGGCCGACAACCCCTTTGCCGCCCTTGTCATTCGTTCCTTCTTTGACGAGCGCACCGGAAAACAGACCATTTTCCGCGTCATGTCCGGCTCCGTCCCCGAAGACGGCGCAACCATAAACCTCCGTTCCGGAGACCCGGAGCGACTCGGTGCCATGTACATCCTGCGCGGAAACAACCGAGATGCCGTCGAAAAAGGCGTCTTCGGCGATATCCTCAGCGTCGCCAAACTCAAAGACACACGGACCAACGACACCCTCGCCACCAACACCGACTTCGCCTTCAAAACCATCGTCTATCCCGCACCCATGATGGACTTCAACATCACGAGCAAAACCAAAGGCGAGGAAGACAAGCTCAAGGTCGCCATCGACAAACTCATCGACGAAGATCCTACGCTGTCCACGGGATATGACGAACTCGGGCGCGCACTCACCCTCAGAGGCATGGGACAGCAGCACCTCGACATGGCCATCGAAAAACTCAAACGTAAATTCAAACTCGAGGTCAACGTCGCGCTCCCCCTCGTCGCTTACCGAGAAACCCTCAAAAAACGCGTCCAGAACATCGAAGGTAAACACAAAAAACAAACCGGCGGTGCCGGACAGTTCGGCGTCTGCTACATCAATGTCGAACCCCTCGGACGCGGCGAAGGGTTCAAGTTCATCGACAAAATCGTCGGTGGCGCCATCCCAAGACAATTCATTCCCGCCGTCGAAAAAGGCATCATCAACCGCATGGAATGCGGCCCTCTCGCCGGATACCCCGTCACGGACCTCGCCGTCGAACTCATCGACGGAAAGTACCATCCGGTCGACTCCAAAGAAGTCGCCTTCATTCAGGCCGGTAAAAAAGCCATCCGATCCGCTCTCGAACAAGGCGGCGTCAAACTCCTCGAACCCGTCTATAAAATGGACATCACCATCCCAAGCGCATCCGTCGGCGACATCATGGGCGACATCACCTCAAGACGCGGACGCGTCCTCGGCATGGATCCCGATCACAAAAAAACCATCATCCACGCCGTTTGTCCCCTCGCCGAAATCCAGAGATACGCACCCGACCTCCGTTCCATGACAAGCGGACAGGGCATCTTCACCATGGAATTTGAAGGTTACGAAGATGTCCCAAGCAACCTCGAAGCAAAAATCATCAAGGAATCCCCGTTCGGTGGTGCCAAAGACGAAGACGACGAATAACCCCCCCCTTCCTTCCCCCTCCTCGACAGGAGGGGGATTTTTTGTATCCCCATATGCAGGAAAATCCTCTGCCTCCCCAAAAAGCCAATCACGAAAAGCCTCACCAAAACCCCGCACCCCCCCCCCCCCCCCCCCCC
>SAMEA3663025__coassemble_1012_pt1 | contig 13859 bp, 9 predicted proteins | sample SAMEA3663025__metabat2_low_PE_002 | metagenome-assembled genome bin SAMEA3663025 (sample SAMEA3663025) | pig gut metagenome | biome: pig gut; feature: pig-associated habitat; material: faeces | place: France | collected 2012 | reverse complement strand
ATGGCGCGGCGTATCCGGTCGAGGGCCGGATAGCCGCGCGCCGGGGGCGTATCCGGTCGAGGGCCGGATAGCCCCGGGCCCGGATTAAATCTTTCATTTTTTCCTGATTTGTTTTAGTGTGGCGGCTGGATGTGAGGCGGCAATGTCGGCCTTATGGGAGAATGGGTATGGACACGCGCGTGGCGGTTCTTGGAATTATTGTGGAGAATCTGGAATCGGTGGAGATGCTCAATGCGATCATTCACGAGTATCGTGAAGTGGTATTGGGCCGGATGGGCGTGCCATACAAGCATCGGAAGATAAATATTGTCAGCCTGGCGGTGGACGCGCCGACGGCGACGATCAATGCCCTTTCGGGGAAGATAGGGCGGTTGCCGGGCGTGACCGTCAAGACGGCCTATGCGGCGTTGCCGGGATAGGCATTTTACTTACTCTGCCGGGGAAGAAATTTCTGACCCTAAAGGAAAAGTTATGTACGATCCGAAATCGTTGAAAGCTGAGGAATTTATAGATCATGGAGAAGTTCTTGAGACGCTGAGATATGCGGAAGAGAATTGCGGCAACCGTGAGGTATTGGATTCGATTCTTGCCAAAGCGCGTCTTCACAAGGGGCTGACGCATCGTGAGGCGTCGGTGCTTCTGGCGTGTGAGGACAAGGAGATTGTGGCGCAGGTTGAGGCGCTGGCGCGGGAGATCAAGCAGGCGTATTATGGCAATCGCATCGTGATGTTTGCGCCGTTGTATCTGTCGAACTATTGTGTCAACGGGTGTGTGTATTGTCCGTATCATTATAAGAACAAACATATTCCTCGTAAGAAGCTGACGCAGGAAGAGATTGCGCGCGAGGTGATGGCGTTGCAGGACATGGGTCATAAACGTCTGGCGATTGAAACGGGCGAAGATCCTGTGCACAATCCCATTGAATATGTCCTTGAGAGCATCAAAACGATATATGGTGTACATCACAAGCATGGATCGATACGGCGTGTGAATGTCAATATTGCGGCGACGACGGTCGAAAATTACAGAAAGCTCAAGGAAGCGGGAATAGGGACGTATATTCTTTTTCAGGAAACCTATCATAAGGAATCGTACGAAACGCTTCATCCGACGGGCCCCAAACATAACTATGCGTACCACACGGAGGCGATGGATCGCGCGATGGAAGGCGGGATTGACGACGTGGGGCTTGGGGTTTTGTTTGGACTGGAGCTGTATAAATATGAATTTGCGGCGCTTCTGATGCATGCGGAACATCTCGAAGCGGTGCATGGTGTGGGTCCTCACACGATAAGTGTACCTCGCATCAAACATGCGGATGATATTGATCCGTCGGCGTTTGACAACGGGATTGACGACGATACGTTTTGTAAGATCATTGCATGTATTCGCGTGGCGGTGCCGTATACGGGGATGATCATCTCCACGCGCGAGGGGGAGGAAGTGCGTGCGCGTGCCTTGGAACTTGGGATTTCTCAGATTTCTGGGGCCTCGAGAACGAGCGTGGGTGGGTATGTCGAACCAGAGGATGAATCGGAATCGTCGGCCCAGTTTGATGTATCGGACAAACGCACGCTGGATGAGGTCGTGTGCTGGCTGATGAAACTTGGGAATGTGCCGAGTTTTTGTACGGCATGTTATCGGGAGGGGCGTACCGGCGATCGCTTCATGTCGCTCTGCAAATCCATGCAGATTCTGAACTGTTGTCACCCCAATGCGCTCATGACATTAAAAGAGTATCTCATGGACTATGCCTCTCCGGTCACCAGGCTTATCGGTGAGGAACTGATACGCAAGGAGCTGCCGAGAATTCCGAATGAAAAAATACGTCAGTTTGTCGAACGCAATCTTGAGAAAATCGAGAAAGGCGAGCGCGATTTTCGCGTGTAGTTTTTTCATCTGGAAAACATGAACGCAGAGGGCGCGCGTTTGTCCGGGAGTACTCGGGACGCGCGTTTTTTTTGAAGACAGAACGTTTGCGACGGGAGTGGTCGTGGATGTTGGGTTATGGGAGTTTTTTGAATGCGATGCGTTCGGCAGTGCCCATATCCTCTTCAAAGACGAGGGTGTCCCCGGTGACATAAAAGCGCGTGGGGTAATCGTCAGCGTCTGGGAGTGTCATGTGGAGTTCGGCGCGATACATGCCCTGGTGAATGCCGTATTCGATCCAGAATTTTCCGGTCTGGATGTTACGCCATGTGTCGTGTTGTGGGGATTTGAGCGCATACGTGCCGTTTGGGTTGAATACATAACGCAGGTGAGAGGCGTTTCCCAGTCCCTGCCACTGTCCGGCAATGGCCTGAGTCAGGAGGGCACAGGCGTCGGAAGTGTCCCAGATGTCGAATGCCATTTCGGAAAACTCCTCTGACGGGCTTTCACCCGTCAATGCAAGCCGGTTGGACAGGCACTCGCAGATGATCGCATCCGTGGTTGAAAGGTCATCCCACTCGGCGCAGGAAGCCATGGTGCAAAAAAGAATCAGTCCCAGCAACAGTCCGGCAGTCTTGGTCATACTCACTCTCCTCTTTGTGTGCGTCGGCGCGGAAGTGTCCGATGTCTTTTGTGGGGATGATGCGCGGAGGGAGGAAGTGTGACACAAAAAAAGTCGATTTTGTTTAGAACGTCATGCCGAACTGGATGTGTTGGGGAGAGAGGTCGTATGAGAAGGCGAGTTCGCGTCCGTCGTCAAGGGGATGGGTGTAGAAATAGCCGCCGATTCCGGCCATGACCGTGCCCACGATGGTGGCACCGATTCCGATGCCCAGGGTGATGAGACCGGCCGAACGGTATCCATTGAAGGAAACCTCGACGGTCTCATTGGGGCTGGTGGGGAGATCGGATACCGTTTTGTGGTTTTCGCTGGTGGCGACGAGAGTTGCGCCGGCGATGAGGGAGAGGAGTCCGGCGATGCCGACGCCGGTGCCTGTCCACATGACGATTTCGGCGCGACGGCTGTCTTGCCGGACCAGATCGGAGCTGATTTTCTGCTGTTCCTGTAATTTCTGGGCGGTATCGCTGGCCTGTAGCTGGATGTCGTCGATGAGGGCTTTCTGTTTGGCCATTTTGCGCGCGCTTTCGATTTCAAAGCGCATTTGCAAGAGTCGTTTTTCGATTTCTTCGGGAATGGAAAACGTGCGAGCGTTGGTGATGGCCAGATTGATATGCGTCAGTGCTTCATCGTTTTTGCCGATTTGATAGTAGGTCTGGGTCATGGAGTAATTCAGGATGGGGGAGTGGTCGCAGATTTTCGAGAGTTTTTGGGTGGCGTTGAGGGCCGCTTCGTAGTCTTTGGCCTGGTATGCACGGGTAAATTCATTGAACAGTTCGCGCCAGTCGGTATTTTCGTCGAGCGCATAGCATGCCGGCGCGATGGAGGAGTCCTGAGGATGGGCAGGGGGCGGATTTTTGTCTTGCGCCTGAGCGTATGCACTCGTGGCCAGGATGGAGGATATTGCTGAACACATCCATATCTTACGAAAAATCGTCATACCTTGTCTCTTGGTCATCTCGAATATCCAGAGAAGCGCAAAAAAGATGTACGTACCGTTTTGTGTCATCGTGAAGAATCAGGCATAAAGAAAAGAGACACAAAGCGCAGTATTCCTAAATCATCGACAGGCCTTGTGCAACGGAAAATTTGCGCTTCTCCGCATGGAACGGCGTTTCTTTCTGTCCATTGGGTGAAAAGAGAAAAAATAAAACTACATTTACCTACAAGAGTTTGTGGTGGTAGATATTGAATCTACAAATAGAATATGGATTTTCAGAATCACATTATGTAGGAAGGCGGCGGCGATGGGGGTAAGTTTGTTTTTTTGCGGAGTTTTTATGTCTGTTCGAGAGCGATGCCTTCTATTTTTGGGGATATGTGCCCTGACGGGATGTTCGGAATCTTCTGGAATCACGGCAAGTGTGAAGAGGTCGCCGACGCTGACTCCGGTTGAATCCGTGAAATTGTCTGAACATGGGGGCGCACAAAATTACGAACTTCGTTTTATGGAGGTGCCGTCATCGGACGTCATTGTATCTGTACGATCCGAGCCCGTTGGGGTGGTGGGGATCAGTGCGACGCCATGGTTGATCAGCCCGTCGAATGCGCTGGTGTCCCGCATGATCGGGGTGTACTGCATGGATAATGACGAACCCGGTGGGGACAGGACGGCTCTGGTGACGTTTGATTTTTCGAGTGAGGATTTGGCGTTTGACGGGGTGTTCATGACGCGTGAAGTGATGTGCGTGGATGACGATGTGCGGGAGCCCGACCCGGAACCGGATCCGGAGCCCGAACCGGAGCCCGAACCCGGGCCGGATCCGGATCCTGAGCCCGAACCCGACCCTGAACCGGAGCCCGACCCTGACCCGGAGCCTGAGCCTGAGCCTGAACCGGAGCCTGAGCCTGAGCCTGAACCGGTCTATATTATGGTGACTCCAGGTGAACTCTCTGTGGAGGAAGGACAGTCGGCCGCTTTTACGGTTTCACTTAGCCGTGCCCCATCGCGTGACGTGTATCTTTTGGTCACATCGTCGGACACTTCGGAGTTGCTTTTGGATTCTGAATTGTTGACGTGGAGCCCTCAGAACTGGTCCGAGCCAAAGCGTGTGACGGTCTCCGGGGGCAGGGACAACATTGCCGACGGGGATCAGAATGTTCGCGTGTCGTTTCGCGTGACGTCTGCGGATCTGGATTATGATGATCTTGAAGTGCCAGACATATCCGTGGTTGTCCGCGATATCGACGCGACGGTTTCGACCGATTCCGTCCACGTGCGCGTCATGGCCGCCAACCTGACGACGGGGAATTATTCGTCGTACTACCTGGGACACGGAAAGCGCATTTTTCAGGCCGTCCAGCCTGATATCGTGCTCATTCAGGAATTTAACTACGAGAACTATCGTACGGATACTGAAGACGATCGACGGGCTTTTGTGGACGACACGTTTGGCGAGGAATTTCAGTATTACCGCAGCGATTACAGCAAACCCAACGGGATTATTTCTCGCTATCCCATCGTTTCGGGCGGTACCTGGGCGTCGTCGGTCTACACGGATCGCGGTTGGGACTGGGCAGTGATAGACCTCCCCGGGGCGCGTGACTTGCTGGCGATAAGCGTTCACCTTCATACGGACAAAAACGCCAAGGAAATGGAACCGCTTATGGCGCAGATTCAGGAGAAAATCGACGAGGACATGGCGAATTATTACGTCCTCATTGGTGGCGATTTTAACACGACAAGCCGCGCGCCCGTCGTGGAGAGGATGAGTTCGATTTTTGTGACTTCGTCGCCATACCCGGTCGATCAGAATGGAAATGCGAATACCAATGAAAAGCGAGCCTTTCCTTATGACTGGCTTTTGTGTAGTCCAGATTTGTGTGCCTTTGAAACGCCGGTGGCGATTGGAAATCACACGGGCGATTCGGCCTATGCCCACGGACATGTGTTTGATTCGCGCGTCTATTTCAGTGCCGGCGAACTCGAAGCGGTGGCGCCCGTTGAACGGTACGATTCCGACAAACGCAATTCGGCGCAACACATGGGGGTGATTCGCGATTTTACCATAAAGTATTGACCGTCTTAGGTCAGGTTGTTTTGATGAAGGGCCGTTTGCGGGGGATACTCGCGGTATCGGTCCTTTTTCATCGAAGGGTACGTTCTAAATAGTGAGTTCGGCTTGGGGTATTTTGTGAACTTTGGCCGTTTTTCCACTTTTGCTTCTGGGGTTGTTTCCATGAAAAAGACATGCTTCATCTTGTCCGCCTGGGTTTTGTTTTCCCTCACCGGATGCGGTGAGGATTCCGAAAATGATGTGGCACTTTATGTCAATCCCGACGCGCCTGTGGTGGTACCTCAGACCGGGGTGGCCGAACAGTTTGTGGTTGGTATTTCTGGCGCATGGGAGGGCACGGCCCGAGTGACGGTCAAAAGTGCCGATGAAAATCGCGTCCGGCTGACGTTTCTCGACGGGAGTTCGTCGACAGTTCTGGATTCCAAGGTTTCGAGTGCGCTTGTCTCCGCGACATGTCTCGACAATGGGTCTTACTCGACCGATGCCGTCAACCTTCAGTTTATTGTCGATCAGATGGGGGTGCCCCTCAAAAATAATCCCCAGATTCGCCAGATTTTCTGTCCGGCTTCCCAGCATCCCGGCGTGGGTGTCCTGGTTTCACCGACCACCGGCCTTTTCACTTCCGAGGACGGGCAGGTCGCATCATTTACAGTAAAACTCGCTTCTCAGCCCGGAGCTGCCGTCAAGATTGCCGCGACCTCAAGCGATCCCACCGAAGGCTCCGTTGCGCCATCGGTCGTGACGTTTACCCCCGACAACTGGAATGTGGCGCAGACATTGACGGTGACGGGCGTCGATGACGACGAAGTCGACGGCGATGTTTCGTATTCGGTGAATCTGAGCACGGATCAGAGCGATGACGCGACATATCGCGGAATCTCTGTGCCTCCGGTAACCCTCGTCAACCTCGACAACGACGGCGGTTCGTCCTCGCAGTCTGGCATTATCGTCTCGCCGACCACGGGACTCAGGACGGGAGAAGATGGCACGACGGCATCGTTTACCGTGGTGCTCAAATCTCAGCCCTCCGCCGATGTCATCATCACCGCCAAATCGTTCGACGAAACCGAGGGCGTCGTCTCGCCCGCCCAGCACACGTTTACTACGCAGGACTGGAATCAGCCGAAGACGTTCACGATTACGGGGCAGGATGACGCCGAAATCGACGGCGACATCACCTATTCCGTGCTCGTGGGGCCCGCACAGAGTGCCGATCTTTCTTATCATGGCATGACGGTTCCGTCGCTTTCGGTCGTCAACGTCGATGACGATCGGTACACCGAAACGGCCAATATGACCGTGAGTGCGTTGGCTCTGACGATATATGAGGGCGGCAATGCCACGTTTACCGTGCGTCCCACCGTCGAACCTTCTGCCCCCGTTACCGTCACTCTGACGTCCACCGACACGTCCGAGGCGACCCTCGATCCGGCCAGCCTCACGTTCTCCGCGTCGAACTGGACGTCCCCCCAGACCGTGACAGTGACCGCCCCGCGCGATGGCGAGGAGGACGGCGAACAGACGTACCAAATCAAATTTGTGCTGACGAGCATGGATCCGCGTTTTAATGCCATGAGCCTGGCTCCGATCGACGCCACCACCGTCGACACCGAAGGCGGTTCTGGCGAAACCGTGACGTTGAGGGCCATGGCCGCCAACATCTCGACCGGCAACAAACAGTCTTACGACCCCGGACACGGCATCCGTATTTTCCAGGCCGTCAAACCCGACATCGTCATGATTCAGGAATTCCGCTATGGCAATAACGACGACGCGTCGATTCGTAAAATGGTCAACACGGCGTTTGGGGCGGAGTACGTCTACCATCGCGGTCGCTACCTTGGTAACGAATGGATACCGAACGGGATTATATCCAACCGTCCAATCATCGATTCCGGTTATTGGAAATCGAATAAAATCAGCAACCGGGACTGGGACTGGGCCCTCATCGACCTCCCCGGGACCAAGGAACTCCTCGTCGTCAGCATTCACCTTTCGACGAGCGACAATGCCGCCGAAGTCCCGTCACTGACGAGTTCGATTCAGAAAAAAATATCTTCCGACAAGGCGGCCGGCCTCGAATACCACGTCATGGTGGGTGGGGATTTCAACTCGGCGTCGACTTCCAACGGCAAAAATGAACTCAAAAATGTCGTGTACACCTCCGTCGAGCTCCCCGTAGATCAGAACAACGACGATTCGACCAACGAAACGCGCAGCAAGACGCTCGACATGCTCTTTGTCGACCGCGACCTGCATGTTCAGGAGATTCCGGCGGCGATTGGAAGATATTCCTATGAACACGGCCATGTCTTTGACTCCCGGGTGTATTACAAACGCGGCGAGCTGGGCGATGTGCCCCCCGTTCAAAAGGACGATTCCGAAGGGGGAAACGGCATCATGAATCAACACATGGCGGTTATTCGCGATTTTGAATTTACGGCAAAATAGCATTCTGTACATTGCGCTCGCTTTGCGTAAAGCGAGGAATTTTTTAAACAATTGTTTTTTTGTGGGGGAGGGGGAAGTCTCCCCCTGAGCGGCTATTTCGCCAAGGGGGCATGGTCTGCCACGATGGCAAGCCGCGCCATTGCGGGAAAGCACTGTGAAGGTGACAAGCCCCCTTGGCTTCAATACGCCGCTACCCCCTCTTCCGATTCAATCCGCGATTCATTAAAAAGGACTTATGAGATGCTTTGTATAAATCGTGGATCAAGATATTGTGGTATCAGAACGGTGTTGGCGTCGAATCGATACTGTTATCATTCTCAGCTGTCGTTTCGGGAAATCATGTGGTATTGATCGCCAAGTACAGCCCTCTTTTAACAAATATAATACAGTACAAAAATATATCATAGAGGTCGTATGTAGGCGGATGTCTCCTTTTCTTGGCTACATCGGTCTGATTATATCAAACTGTTTTCTCATTATATCATTTGGATAAATGGCTCTCGTCATGGTTTTTTCCTTCACTCCATCCAACGCTCCACGCGTTGGAACGCAACGTATAACAGTTTGAGAGCGTTAAAACAAGATACTAAACAGGTTCTTAGTCCAGGCGGTAACATGGACGTTATCCAGATCTTGGTTTTATGGGCGTTGGATTCCCTAATCTCCTCATTTCCAAGGTAGTTCCTTTTGAATTCCGAATTTCTTGGATTCATCTTCTTTTACAAAACGAGGTTTGTTGTGAATTATTTGATTGTTATTATAGTTCATTAAGATTGCTTCAACCATAGGTGCGCGATTCTCTTCTTTTGCACCAACAAAATAATAATGATCTTGATTTAACTTTTTGCAATCAGACCAAATGGTTGAAATATACTCATTTGTTCTATACTGGTTGTGATCCCATGTTGAGACCATAAATTTTGCACCACTACGCACTAAACAATCGTGTAATTTGCGCTCTTCATGTTCATCCCAAGAATCAAAATAATCAACATGACGTCCAATATATGGTGGATCGCAGTAGATAAATGCATTATCAGGAGCACTAATAATTACTTCGGAAAAGTCTTTGTTTAAAAATTTCCAGTTGGAATTTGCTATTTTTTCAGAAACGTAACTAATTTGATTTACGATTTTGGTAATATAGGCCTTAGCAAACCTTTCAGGTTTATGTCCATAGGGAACATTAAATTGGCCACTCTTATTAAAGCGAATCATTCCATTAAAACAAGAACGATTCAAAAATAAAAAGTCTAGTGGATCATGATAAAGATTAAATCGCTTCCTTACCTCATAATAGTAATCGATATCACCTGTTTTTAATTTCTCGCCTTCGCTTTCCAAAAACTCTCTTACCAAAAGGGGCGTAATTTTTTTATCTTGAATTGCTTTATAAAAATGGATTACATGCGGGTTTAAGTCAGAAAAAATAGCATTTTTGTGGGCTATATTGAATCCGACAACGCCAGAACCCATAAACGGTTCGACCCAAATGGTATGCTCATTTACAATCGCATTTTGAGCGATGAGAGAAACAAGCTTTGTTTTAATGCCTTGTATTTTAATCGGTGGAACAAATATCTTCTTCATGATTATAACCCCTTTCTTTTAGGAGCCTTGGGTGTATACAATTCATCTATTGGAAGGCCCCTAAATTGTAGATACTCTTGAAAAGATGAGAGCTTTTTATATTTTCCTGTTTCAGGGATTTGTATTTGAAGTTTCCCGAAGTTGGCCCAATAGTCATCAAAAAAGGCTTCTCCTGCTTTTGAAAAAACACCATTCCCCGAGAGGATGTCAGATACTTTTTGAATGCTGCCGATGTTGGCTGTATTGCCACTTCCACCTTTATCGCTAGCGATTTTCCATTTTTCCTCGGCAAAAAAAAATAAAGTTTTTAGCAACAGAGGGGATGCTTTCTAATTCAGTTACTGTGTATATGTGTGTTTCATCGACTTCTATCGGAGTCCTCGAATAAATGATTCCAAGACAGAAGTGGCCTAAATACTGATTGTAAGGATATTGAATGTTTTTTGTGCTTGTTCTGTCAATAAAATATTCTCCGTGAGAACCTAATGTAAAACCATTACAAAATCCTGGATAGTCATCATCCATATAAGTAGTTTTTAAATCGACAGCAAACTTAATGCGAGAATCATTTTTTGAAATAAAGGTTAAATCAGGGTAGTAATTCTGGTAACTAGCCAATTCAATGCGGTATCCATTTTGGCTGGCAAATTTTACTAGTAATGGAAAGAGATGTAGTTCAAGGATTTTTGAAACTATTTTTGTGTCACATGATATTGTGTAAATGTTTTTAAAAATGTCAATGAACCCTTTTACGGTCCAATCTCCATTCACAGAGATCTCATCTGCTAATGAAGTTACAAAAGACTTTAAGTCTTTTAAGAAGTTACTTTTTTGTGTAAGGTAATAAATAGAATTTTCGATTTCTCTATCCGACAACTGAGTGTAACTCTCACTATTTGTTACTGTTTTCCCAAGTTTGTTGATAGCCATAACATCCCCATCGTTACGGGCGCACAAAAAAAGGCGCCCAAGTTCGCTAGGAATTTTACCACAGCGAGTCCGAGGCGCCAACCCGCTAAATGAGGGGCAAAACCTAATCATTCGATGGCATGATGCGCTCCAAGGCACCCCAAGGCATGAGCGAAACGATGGTATTTTTAGCGCCCATATACTCCCAAGTTGCGTGTCCCTTTTATCCTCTGCAAAGTCGCGCGTTCTGGCGGAGAAGTCATTTTTGGGGGGCACCTTGTGCAAATAGAGAAAATTCGGCATAGTGGTGGGGCGTGCTTTGTCACGCCATGGATTTTGGTGGAGGAGACAGGCGATGAAAAGATCTATGATGACAGCGTTTCTTTGTGTCTGTGGTTTTGGACTGGCGGGATGTCAGGGGGATACGATGTACGTCGTCCACGGCGGTGGAAATGAAGAAGGGGGGACAAACTCGCCATCCGGTGGAGACGAAACAGGCGGGGTTTCCGGCGGGGATTCCGGTGGGGATGAAACAGGTGGGGATTCCGGTGGGGACGAAACAGGCGGGGATTCCGGCGGGGATTCTGGTGTGGACCCCGGGCTTGATCCGAGTATTCCGCGAGACGTGGTTGGCGGTTTGGCGTCGTGGTTGGAAAAATACTCGTGTGTGGAGGGGGACAGCGATTGTCAGGAAAATACGTATTCGCAGTGCAAAGATTATCACTATTATATTTCGGAATTTTGTTCGGACGAATCGTTTTGTGATGAAGATTTAGGATGTATAGAATGTATTCCAGACTGGCCGTTTTGCAAGGGCAATGATGTGTATCAATGCAGTGCGGATGGCAAGTCGAGCACGCTGGTCAAATCCTGCGAGCTGGAACCGTGTCTGAATGGGAAATGTCAGGTTGCGGAGTGCCCTGCGGATACGCAGTTTATATATCTTGTGGATTCGTCTTATAATTTATTGAAATTCGATCCTGGGGCAAGTGGTGGAAATTACTTTGAAGTGTTGCACAGGCTGTCGTGTGGCAACACTTCGTCGACGCCGTTTTCGATGGCGGTGGATCGCGATGCCAAGGCTTGGGTGTTGTATCAGGATTCCACATTATATAAAGTCGATGTAAAGTCTGGAAGTTGTGAAAAGGTGACGAATTTCAGGACGAATGGGTCCGGGCTTTCGACATTTGGCATGGCATTCAGTCTTGATACCGTGGGGGGAGAGACTGATTCTTTGTATATTGGCGACACGAGTACGGGGGGGGCATTTGGTCATATCGATACCGAAACCATGGCATATACGAGGCTTGCCTCATTTTCTTCAAAATACGAGCAGACGCCTGAATTGACGGGGACTGGGCTTGCGAAACTGTATGCTTTTTCGCCAGGGCAATACAATCAGTATATCAGTGAGGTGGACAAGGCGACGGGGAATGTGGTGCAGGAGTATACTTTGCCGGGCACGGGAGGTTATATTTCGGCGTGGGCGTTTGCCCATTGGGGCGGTTATTTCTTTGCGTTTGAAACGTATAATGGCAAAAATCGCGTGCATCGATTTAATATAGAAAATCATTCGTTTGAAGTTTTTGTGGACAATTCCCCGTATCGCATTGTGGGGGCTGGGGTTTCGACATGTGCGCCTGTGGTCGTCAACTGAGTCGGGTGTGTGGGGGGTAAAGCGGGACGTTTTGGGGGCACTGGATACATAGGATGGCGACGCGTATCCGCCCGTCTGGGCGGATAGCGGCGCGCGCAGGGCGTATCCGGCCGCATGGACGGATAGCCCGCGCCCACGAAAAAGCGGTTTTCGCGCGACGTTCTGCGCGGGATTTGTTATGATCTTCTGCATTTTGTGGACGGCTTGATTTGCGCCGTCGTAGGAATGGTTTGCGAACCGCAAAGGAGAGATTTTAATGGGTTTGTTGGATAAATTATTGGGTCATGACAGCAAATGGTATGTCGAACGCAGTGCAAAGGCGGTTTTGGATGAAGATATGGGGGAGGCCATGTCGTGTCTCAAACGCGCGGAGGAACTGGCGACGGACGATGAGATGAAGAAAAAAGTCGCCGAGGAGCGTGCCAAAGTGACCCATTTGATTTATGCGCATGCGCTTGAAAATGCCGAGCGATTTATGCGAGCGCACAACCATGAGGCGGCTCAGAATGCCTTGGATTTGGCGGCGCGGCATGTTCAGAACGATGCGGAACGCGATGCGCTGAATGCGCTTGTCGAGGGGCGATTTGAGGAAGAGGATGTGGGGCAGGTTCACGTCGAGGGCGAGGATCAGGTGTCGACGCTTGATGTGGAAGACAAGTGGAATTTGTATGTGACGAAGTTGTCTTTTGAGAAGGCGCAACATTATGACGAACTGGGCAATGCGTTCAAGAAGGCCTGGATCGATTTGCAGGAAGGCAAATTTGACGAGGCGATTGAGGGGCTTGGCGCGGTGTATCGGGACCATGGTGAGGACGCGGTGGTCATGACGGAACTGGCGCGCGCCTATTTTGGGAAGGGTTCGTTTGACAAGGCCGACGAACTGCTCGTCAAGGCCGACAAGATTCGCAGTGATATTGAGACGAAGTTGCTCCGCGTGGAGGTTTTGTGGTCGATGAAGCGTTTTGACGTCGCGGAAGAGGTGTTGCAGGCGGCGCACGACATGGATCCGGAGAACAACACGGTTTTGGCGCGCATCGCGCAGCACGGCCTGCTTGCCCGCGATTTTGAGTCGGGTCTGGCGGCCATTGAGGTGTTGCTTGAGGCGCTGCCCCAGGACATTTCGGTGCAGCGTCTTGCGGGGCGGCTTTATCTCGAAAGTGGAAACGACGCCAAGGCGCTTGAATGTTATGAAACGGTCAACCGTCTGTACTGGCAGGTCAATCCCCAGACGAAGAAGATCACCTTTGATCAGGGGTCTGCGGCGGCGGCGGCGGCGCTGTATGTCAAGCTCGGCGAGAATCTGGGCCGTGCCGTCGAACTGCTGGACGCCATTCGTGCGAACACGACGGGGGAGGAGCATGTGGGGGTCTGTCTGCAACTCGCCGATGTCTATGAAAAGATGAACAAGAAGTCGAAAAGCGCCGAGATGCTGACGGAATCAATGCGTTTTATGGACGACATGCTCGATCGGGCCAAAGGGGGAGAGCGTGCGATGGTGATGCTGCAATATGCCGAGGTGGCCGAACGCGTGGGGGAATCGGAGAAGAGCGCGTCGATGCTGGAGGGGGCGCGATCTATTTTTGAGAGTGATGCGTCGACGGGACATCCCGTGGCGGCGTTTTATCTCGATATGATTGACCGCAAGAAGGCAGGCGAACCGTTCCCGACGGGTCAGGAATTGCAAGCG
>SAMEA3663025__coassemble_972_pt1 | contig 14421 bp, 8 predicted proteins | sample SAMEA3663025__metabat2_low_PE_002 | metagenome-assembled genome bin SAMEA3663025 (sample SAMEA3663025) | pig gut metagenome | biome: pig gut; feature: pig-associated habitat; material: faeces | place: France | collected 2012 | reverse complement strand
GGGGGGGTATGGTTCTGGCGGGGAGTGGTGTCCGAGCGGCGAAGGCGGGTGCAGTTATGGCCAGGGGAGCACGGCGAATCAGGTGCCTGACATTCAGGAGGCGTGGTACATTAACATGTACTGGAACAGTGCGAGCAAACCTGCGCGTGGGACGAAATTTCTGGTGGTGAATCCGGTCAATGGGAAGGCGGTGGTGGCGTCAGGCGGCTGGGAGACGGGGCCTGGAGCGTGCACGCATATTTGCGGGACGGTTTATGAGGTTCACCAGCATCTTGGGACGTCGCACAATCGCGTTCAGGCGATAGGGATTCTGGATCATCAGGATGGCGTGGGGTACGGCCCTGTGGAGTGTGAGTAGCGAGTGGGATATTTTGTGAAGTCGTTGAATTTTGGTGGAATTTTGCCTCTCTGAGCGGGGGATTTGGCGCGCAAAATTTGGCGGAAGCCGTCTGAGTGTGTTATAGCGCCCTGAAAATTTGGGGGGAGTCACGGATTTGTTACACGTATGTTGACGACGCTTGTCATAAAAGATTTTGCGATCATCTCGGAGCTGGAGCTTGGTTTTGATGCCGGGATGTCGGTATTGACCGGCGAGACTGGGGCGGGCAAGTCGATCATCGTCAGTGCGCTGAGTCTTCTTCTTGGTGGGAAGGCGTCTCCGGATTTGGTACGCACCGGTGCGGAGGAAGCGTGTGTGGAGGGGATGTTTACGGTGGACCGGCGGCATGCCCCGACGATGGCGATGTTGCAGTCGATAGGCATTGATCTCGATGACGACGAGTTTGTGGTACGTCGGACGATACCGCGCAAGGGGCGCGGTCGAATTTTTATTGGTGGGACGCTTCAAAATTTATCGTCCCTTCGGAATCTGATGCGGACGGTGATCGACATTTCCGGCCAGCACGAGCATGTGAGTCTTTTGGATTCGGGCCGTCATTTGTCGATTCTGGATCGGTATGCGGGTCTTGAGGAGGAGGTTGCCTCTTTTTCGAAGGTGTATGGTTCGTATCATGCGTTGAAGCGTGAGCGGGATGCGCTGGCGGCGAGTCTTGAGGAGCGTGCGAAACGCCTTGATTTTCTGAATTATCAGATAGAGGAGCTTCGCGGTGCGGGGATTCGGGTGGGAGAGTCGGAGGAGGTTTCGACGCGTCTGAAGCGTCTTTCCAACACGGAGACGACGCATGAGGCGATAGAGGGCGCCATTGTCGATCTTTATGATGCGAATGACTCTGTGGTATCGCGTCTTGGTCATCACGTGAGGGAGCTTGGTCGTGTCTCCTCTGTGGAGTCCTCGCTTTATCCGGTGGTTTCGTCTCTGAGTGAATCGATGCATGCGGTGGAAGACGCGGTTCATGATTTGCGTCATATCCGTTTGGATGAAGCGTCGCCGTCGCAGCTGGCGGCGTTGCAGGAGCGTCTTTCGGTGATCGACAAACTTGAGCGGAAGTACCGCACGAAAGCGGATGAGATTCCCGGGTTATGTCAGAGTCTTGAGGCGGAGCGTGAGGCGCTTGTGTTGTCGGATGCCCGAATCACGTCACTGGACACAACGCTTTCGGAGCTGGCAGATGAGCTCAGGACGCGGTCGGAAGTTTTGTCGGAGCGCCGTCGGAAGTCCAGCGAGCAGCTGTCGCGAGAAGTGACGGAGGGTCTTCATCTTCTTGCGATGGAGAATGCCTCGATAGACATTGTGTGTCGTCGTCTGGATGATTTTTCGGAGCTGAAGCCGACGGGGCGTGATGAGGTTGAATTTTTGCTGTGCCCGAATCGCGGGGAGTCTCCGCGCGCGTTGTCGAAGATCGCGTCTGGCGGTGAACTTTCGAGGGTGTTGCTGGCTTTAAAACGCGCGATAGTCGAAAAGGACGACGTGGCGTGTTATGTTTTTGACGAGGTGGACACGGGCATAGGCGGTCAGACGGCCGCGCATGTTGCCCGGATGTTGAAGGAAGTCAGCCGTTGTCACCAGGTATTGTGCATTACGCATCTTGCTTCGATAGCGAGTTTTGCGGATGCGCATTTTCAAGTGTCCAAATTCGTGGCGAACGAACGGACCCAAAGCAGGATAACGCTTCTGAAAGAGTCGGAGCGCGTGCAAGAAATCGCGCGCATGTTGGGGGGGACATCGATAACAGAGACCACGTTGGCGCATGCCGCGGAGATGATATCGCAAGCGCATGAGCAATCCTCTGAGGAATCGTTCTGAGAGCATTTTGTCTCTCCGTTGCGCATTCGATAGAGAATCTCTTTATGTCATATCAAAAATTATCCCTTCCCCTTTCGTTGGGAACCTCGCGCAAGCGGAACTGGCTCTGGATATGGTGTGGGGTTGGGGTGCTTCTCTTGGCGGTCATAGCCTTTGTGGTGTTTCATGGTGAAGAGGACCTGAATGTGGTCACGGGTCGTGCGCTTGACATGGAGACATTTGGCGCGCAGGAGTGGCCGGAGAACATACCGTTGTCGCGCCAGACGCTTGAGTCGGATGATGTATCGAAGTCTCCGGACATGCCGGATTCGGAATCAGAACCGGTGGACGATTCATTTTTGATACGTGGTCGTGTGACGCGCAACCAGACGTTGTTTGTTGCGCTCAAGAATCACGGTCTTGACATCGATGATGTTCAGCAGGTTTTGGCGTCTCTTGAGGGTGTGGTGGATTTTAAGAAATCTCGTCCTGGGGATCGGTATGAGGTTCATCTGGACGTGGATCGGCGGATATTGAAGTTTGTGTATGAGTCTTCGCCCGAGGATATCAGCGTGTCGGTTCGGGAGGGGAATGTTTTTGTGGGGCAGAAGGTGGCGATACTTCGTGAGGTTGTCCAGAAACGCCTGTCGGGTGTGGTGACGGATACGCTGTACCAGGCGTTTGTGAATCTTGGTGAATCTGGCGAGTTGGCGTCTCATTTTATGCAGCTTTTTAAGTATGATATGGATTTTTCGACGGGCACTCAACGTGGGGATGAATTCACGATGCTTGTGGAGAAGGTCTATCTGAACGGTCAGTTTTACAAATACGGGCGGGTGTGGGCTGCGACGTATGAGACGGTGTCGGGCAGACGTCTTGAGGCGTATTATTTTGATGCGCCGGAAGAGGATTACAAAGGGTATTACGATGACGAAGGTCGCGCACTGAAGCGGACCTTTTTGAAGACGCCTGTAGTGGGTTGTCCACTGACGAGTCCGTACAATTTGAAGCGGATGCATCCGATACTGAAGCGTGTGCGTCCACATTATGGTATGGACTGGGCGTGTCCGACGGGCACTCCGATAATGTCTTTTGGGGACGGGACGGTGACGTTTGCGGACTGGAAAGGCGGGAATGGCAATCTTTTGGTTATCGAACATCCGAATGGGTATACGTCTCTTTATGCGCATTTGTATGCGTTTGGTCGAGGGATCAAGAAGGGGGTTCGAGTACGCCAGGGTCAGGTGGTGGGTCTTGTGGGCAACACGGGGATATCGACGGGTCCGCATCTTCATTTTGGTTTAAAACTTCACGGGAAGTATATTGATCCGTCGTCGGTGGACACGCGGCGGGCGTACACTCTGAGCGGGAGTCGTCTGAGTGCGTTTCACAGTTCGCGGGACAAGATCCGCCGCAGTTTGTGGGAGACCGGTGGTTCTGGTTCGGCGCTGGTGTCGAAATAATGGAAGCGAGAGCGTATTGGCCGCAGGCCGATAGCGCTCGCGCCCGGGCGTATCGCGGAGCGCGATAGCCCGGGCTCCCCGGAGAGAGGCGCAAGGGTAGGGACTGGCCTTTTGGGAGCATTGGGTGGGCATTGAGATGCAGGGGAGAGGAGATGGACGAAATTCCCGAGGGGCTTCCCCCGTATTTTGAGCCGATACGCCGTCTTGGCGAGGGCGGAATGGGGGTGGTTTGGTCGGTCCGGGACAAGAAGACGGATCGGATGGGTGCGCTGAAAGTGATCCGTCAGAAGCCGGGGATGTCGCCGCTGGCGCTGACGCGTTTTGAGCGAGAGATTAGGAATTTTGCGCAGCTGGTGCATCCCTATATTGTGCAGGTGTACGATGTGGGGCAGATGCGGACAGGGGATCCGTACATTTTGATGGAGCAGGTGAACGGGCGTCCGGTTTGCACGGAAATGCTGAGGCGTCGTTCTTTTTCGGAAGTGATGATGCTTTTGGATCGCGTGCTTGAGGGTCTTGGAGAGGCGCATGCGCACAATCTGATTCATCGTGATTTGAAGCCGGACAATATTTTGGTGACGGAGGATTCGGAAGGTCGTCTGATGCCAAAGCTGATGGATTTTGGTTTGGCGCTTCGTGCAGACGAGAACGACATGCGGATCACGAGTGACGGGATGGTGGTGGGGACGCCTGTGTACATGGCGCCGGAGCAGGCGTGTGACGAGCATTATCAGATATGTCCGGCAACAGATTTTTATGGGATAGGGTGTATATTATACGAGTTATTTTGTGGGGAACCTCCGTTTAAGGGGGCGAATGCGGTGATGGTGATGGTGGCGCAGGCGAAGGAAATGCCTCCGGCCTTTCATCCGTTGCCGTATTTTCCGGAGGCGGCTCGTCTGAGGCCGATCATCGAGCGTCTTTTGGAAAAGATGCCGGACAAACGGTACGAGACGGCGGCGGATTTTCGTGCGGCGTTGCGGGAATACCATCTGATAGAGGACGGAGTGACGTTTGGCGTTCAGCGGTTTAGAAGTGTCGAGGAGACGCTTTTTGACGAACGCAAGGAGGAGGAGGGTCCTTTTTTTTCGACGGATTTGGGTCCGCGATCGTATCGCACGATCCTGCCTGAGCTTGTGCATGCGAAGTACAATTATTCGGTGTTGTCGCTTCGTCCTCCGGAGTTTGTGGGGCGTAGTTGTGCGCTGCATATCATGGAGCGTTATCTCCGGGATGTGTATCAGTGTCGCCGCATGGCGGTGATGCTGATCACGGGGCGTCCCGGGGTAGGGAAGTCGAGATTTTTTGAAGTTTTTGCGCAGGACTGTTATCGGCATGGGTGTGCGACGTCGCTGGTGGTGGACGGGTCAGTGTGTGCGAATCTTCGTTTTTCGATCTTTCGTGCATTATTTGGTCGTCTTTTGCTCAAGACCCTGACGGAGAACCAGGTGGTGCTGGCGTTGTGTCGTTTTTTGCAGACGGAAGACGAGCACGATTTTCGGGTGGAGGCCCTGAGGAAGATATTTGAGGCGGAGATGGCGCAGTCCGTGCCTTCGTTTGAGATGATGGACTGTGTGTTTGGGGTTGTGTTTGAGCGGCTGACGAAGGATCGTCCGTTGCTTTTGTGTGTGGACAACCTCGATCCGAAGCAGCGGATGGAGTTGTGCGACATTGCGCGGGAACTGACGGAATACTCGCGTGTGAGGCTTCCGATATTGCTGTGCGTGGTGAACACGACGGTCAACGAGATGCCGACGGATCTTGAGCTGTCGCTTGGGAATGAAGGCACGTTGTGGCTTCGTCACAGTCTGACGATAGAGCCGTTGTCGAATGCGGACATGCATCTTTTGACGACGCGGAGTCTTGGCATGTCGGAGGCGCTGGCATTTTTTATTGACAATTTGTCGTCGGGATTGCCTCAGATAGCGGTGGATCTTGCGCGTCAGTGGCATTTGGCGGGTTTTCTGGAACACGCCCGGGATGGCTATCACAGCGTTCGTCCGGTGGAGACGTTGCCCATTCCGCGTGTGGTTCACGAAGCGATATTGTGTCAGATCACCCTGACATTTTCGGACTATCCGTTGCGGACGTGGTCGCCGGTGGCGTCGCTGGCGGCGGCGTGTGGCGAGAGTTTTACGCCGACCCTTCTGTCATGTGCGATACGTCACATTCCCACGAGTCAGAAGCTCATCAGTCCCAGCACGTTTATCTCGCTGTCTCTTTCGGGAGGCGTGCTCAAGACGCTGGATGCGACGACGCTGTCGTTTAAGCACAAGCTCATGCAGGACGCGCTGATTGCGGTGTTGCAGGACTATGAGGTTCAGGATTATCATCGTGCGATAGCGCTGGCGCGCCGCGAGTTTTCCCCGAGCCCGGCGAACGACCGCGAGATTGCGCGTCACCTTCTTTTGGCGCATCAGTATTATGATGCGTTTCATGTGTGTCGCAATCTTGCGCGTCAGTGTGTGCTTTGCGGGAATGACGGGGAAGCCTCCCGGTATATCGAGCAGGCGCAGGATGCGCTGATGCAGCATCTTGGTTTTATTGATGCGCGCACGCCGGAGATCGTGGATATTTGGGTGATTCAGGCGGAAATTGCGCTCAACATGAATCGTGTGGAACAGGCGGTTCAGCGGTTGCAGTGGCTTGACTATGCGCAGCAATTTTGTGAGGAACCGGAACGTCGGGCGGCGTATTTTGTGCTGAAGGCGCGAATGCTGTCGCGCGAGGGGGAGGTGCAGCGCGAGTCCGTTCTGTCTTTTCTCGATGAGGCTTTGAGGCTGCTGTCGGCGATCACGCCGCCGCTTAGTCCGGAGCAGCTTGCGATTCAATTTCAGGTGTATGCGGCGCGGTTTCCGTATGACGCCTCGGTGGCGCCGCATCTCATAGAGACGGCTCGGGCGCTTCACAATCTGGTTTATGTGGGGAAGGTTTTTCTGGCGTTTGCGCGGAGTGCGCTGTCGAATCACGACACGACGAGAGCCGTTCGGATACTCAACATGGCGATTGATACGGCGCATCAAAATGGCGACACGCGTACGGAGTCGGAGGGTCTTCTTTTGCTGTCGCAAACGCAGTCGGGTCAGTCGGAGGTCCGTCTCAGGACGCTGTTTGACGCGATGAGGTGTTTTGAGAAACTTGGCGATTTTAAGGGGTTATCTCAGATACATTTTGAGATATCGGATTTGCTGGCGTCGAGTTCGCCGGATGAGGCCCGGATTCATGCGCACTGGGGGGATTTGTTGTGTGCGTCGTCGCACGGGGTCGACACGAAAGTGTCGCCGAAGGGTTGATTTTGCATGAAAGAGCGCGTAGAAGCGCGGAGATTTTGATGTGCCTGCAGCGTGGTGTTGTGGGTGCGTAAGGACATGCCGTTTTTGATCATGGAAACGGCGTTGGGATGGCGGCCCGGAAAAAAGGGTGACGGTCCCTGGAGGAAAAAATGGCTAAAGCAATCATCGGTCGCAAACTTGGTATGACGCAAATTTTTACGCCGACAGGGGAATGTGTGGCCGTGACGGTAGTCAAGGTGGGTCCTTGCACGGTTGTCCGCAAGAAGACGGCGGAATCCAAAGATGGTTACAACGCCCTTGTGATTGGTTTTGAAGATGCCCGCAGTGCCGAGGTCAATGGCGAGACCGTGTACAAGCTGAACCGTCCGGAGCTTGGCGTGTTCAAGGCTGCCGGCGTTGAGCCCTGCAAATCGCTTCACGAAATCCGTCTGAAAGCGTCGGATTTGGACAAGTACGAAATCGGTCAGAAGATTCAGGCCGACGTATTCTTCCCCGGGGAAGTGATCGATGTGATTGGCACGAGCAAGGGTTCCGGTTTTACCGGCGTGATGAAACGTCACAATTTCCGTGGTGCCAAACGTTCTCACGGTGCGCACGAATACATGCGTCACGGCGGTTCGATTGGTACGACGAGTACGCCGGGCCGTGTCATGAAGAATCGCAAGATGGCGGGTCAGGATGGCAACGCTCGCGTGACCGTCCAGAACCTCAAGGTGTTCAGCATTGACGCCGAGCAGAATCTGATTCTCGTCAAGGGTTCGATTCCCGGTGCCAACGGTTCTGTGGTTTATGTTCAGGATGCGGTCAAGGCGCGTCACGAATAGACCATGATTCCCGATGTCCCCATCTCCAAGAGCGATGGGGATTTTTTTATTTTGTGCGGGAAGGTGGTGCCCTCATTCTTCTGAATTTTCCGTCACGGGAATTTCTGGAAATGTTTTTTGGGGTGGGGGAAGTCTCCCCCTACGTCGCTATTTCGCTTGCGCTCAATACGCGCCTACCCCCTCATTCAGGATTTCCTCGACGGAAGCGGAATGGTTGAAAAGAAGGTCTGGTTCAAACGGCCGCACCCTCTATTTATTTCAGTGGAAACGCGCTATAAGCCGACGAAACTGGTCATGCCCGATGGTGGCGTCCGACTGACCCAAGAAAGCGTGGGATTTCAATGCTGAGTGCAATATCGCCGCGCAATAGTCTCAAATTCCATGTTTTTTTTGTGGCTGTTGCAGGATTCTTTTGTCTGTTCTGCCTGGTTCTGAGTGCCCTGACGCCGCGGCCTGGTTTTGAGGTGAGCGTCCAGACCTCTGGCGTGGTCGTCAAACGCGTGTTGGGGAGTGAGTCGTCGCTTCAGGTGGGCGACATCATTGAGTCGGTGGATGGCAAAAATATCCACTCACGAGCCGGTCTTAATCATGCGTTGTTTCTGGCCGGTGATACGGTGGAGATGACGATACGTCGCACCGGGAGCCGTTTTCAGCGTCCGGTGTCGGCGAGTGATTTTGTGGGGGACACCCTTCCGGCGGGGGTTCGTGCGAATGACAAGCCGATATTTTTGACGGACGAATCTGGGGAATATACGCCGCTTGAAGGCGTGGATCTGGGGACATTGCGAGGCATTCTCGAGGACGAGGGCCGCCGGGTCTCGGTGGTGTTCAAACGTCAGGAAGAAGTCATCGATGCCACGGTGCCCCTGTTCAGTTCGTCGAGTCGTACGTTTGGCGCCTCTCTCGTATTTTTGCTGATTGCGTTGATGGGCGTGGTGGCGTGGAAAGGCCGCAAGCGTCTGCCCCGTGGCAGTGCCCTGTGGGGCAATCTGATCCTCGGTCTTGGTGCGATCAGCGCCATGACGCTTGGCATGTGGACGATGCTGAGTTCGGTGCCGCCGCTTCTCGTGCTGGGCTTGTTTTCGATAACATTTTTCAAGGCTTGTGATCTCGACTATCACGTGGTCTTCTTTGGGTTCAATCGTCGTCCTGAGCTGTGGACGCGCATCGTCATTTTTGCGGGGCCAGCGGCGACGTTGCTTGCGCCGTTATGGTTTAGCATTGAGTCGTTTCCCGTATTGTGGGGGGGAGATATTGCCGCCGAAGCGGAAATGCGTCTCGATTCGTGTGTATTTTTGCCGATGTTATGGGCCGTGGCCTACACGATGATTGACGGAGGTCTTGCGATTGCCCGTCGATTCCGGGATCCGCAGCGTCCGTTGTCCCCTTATGAAATTGGGGTATGGATGTCGTGCGTGGTCTCGGTCTTTGTCTTTATCTATCTGCGCATTGATTTGATGAATGCGCAGTGGTTTTTGATGGCGGCCGTGGTGATTCAGAGTGTGGCGGGGGCATTTTCGAGTTTTGAGTCTGAATCCGACATGAGCAGGATTCGTCTCAACAGTCCTCTGTTTTCGACGGTGCCCATTCGCGATGCGTTTGATCGTGCGCATCGTTTGTTTGGGAATGCCTATCACGTCCAAGTGGTGATTGAACGCCCGGCGCCTCGCCATATTGTGGCCGTGTCGCGTTCAGACGAGGAGAGCGATTTTAACGGTTTGGCGCTTGACATCATCCCCGAGAGTTGGCGGGATTTTCTCGATGTTTTCCATATTGAGGGGAGCGCGTTGACCGGAGAATCTCATGATGCCCGGGATCCGGTGCATGGCATTGCGGCCAAACTTGGGATAGCCATTGCGCTTCCCATGGCGGACAATGTGGCGGGGACGTTGACGAGCCTGACTTTTCTTGTCAGTGTGGAGCAGGCGTCATTGCAGGATGTGCCTTCGGTGGTGCTTTCGTCCTCTCAGCGGGAGGAACTGACAGAAATCCTGGAAGAATTCGTCCGGTGTGCCCCTGCGTTTGTCTATCAGTCGGCGGAAATGAGCCTTGAATTTGTCGGTGAGGACATCGATGAATTTGCCCGTCATTGTCATGAAACGGCGTCGTTTGCGCGCGGGATAAAGAATCCGACATTGCCCATGGATCCTCGCGCGCTGCCACACGGCCTGTTGGAAGAGGATGAAGAACCGATTGAGAACACGGAACTTTCGGAGGCGAGCACGCTTGTCGTCGATAACCCTGAAAAACTCGACGTGACTTGCGATACGCGCGTCTATGAAGAAGAGGTTCAATTTTTGCGCAGCCAGGTGGCGGCGCTTTACAGTCAGCAAATACGCGGCTATGCGCTTGGTGAGATTGAACTGACCGAAGCCCAGCAGGCGGCGCTCGACGATATTGCGACGCTCGATCCACCGATGCTTTTTGTGGGCGAACCAGGAACGGGGAAACGCCTTTTGGCGCTTGCCGCCCATCAGGCGCGCAGCGAGGGGGCATTTTTGACGATCGATGCGGCCGCCATTCCTGAGTCCATCTTTGCGCTTGATATGTTTGGGGATGGTCAGGATCCCGGATTGATTGCCAACGCGGCCAACGGCAGTATTTTCATTCAGAACGCCGACCGCATCGGCGAGACACTGCTCAACGATGTTCTGGATGTGCTCCAGAAGCTTCCGTCCAAGCAGAGTGTGGCCCTTTATCTTTCGGTCAACACGACGCCCGAATCGTTTAACGTCGAGCAGTATCGTCGGACGCCGTCGACCCTGCCCGCCGAGATTCAGACGTTGGCGGCCAAGCTCGATGCCGAGATCATCGCGCTCGATCCCCTTCGCACTCAGGATGATCTGGACGTGGTGGCCAATTTCTTTCGCCAAAAGCAGGTATTGTGTACAAACAAGACGGTCGATGCGTTTACGAGTGAGGCATTGCTTGCCCTCAAGTCGTATTCCTGGCCTGGGAATTTTACGGAGCTTCGCGCGGTCGTGGACCGCGCGGTGTTGCGGTGCGAAACCCACGAGATTACCGTCGCCGATTTGGGACGTGACTTTGTGGATTTATCGGACGCTTCGACCAAAAACGTCGCGCTTTCTGAAACCGATGTGTTTCGCGAACAGGTTCAGCTCATGCAGATCCTCAACGAAACGCAGCAGGCCCAGATAGAACGGATGAACGACCGGATCGCCCAGCTCGAACTCCAGTTGAGCGAGAAACGGGCACCTTGCGAAGAAGACGCATTTTTGGAGGGCACCTACGCCGATATCGAAAAGCGCCTTTTGGACAGAATCCTCGACAAGTACCAACGCGATCCGGATGCAGCCGCCGACGCCATGGGGGTCAATCATACGCGGTTCTTTAACAAACTCGCTAAATATCAGTTGATCCGAAACGGGTAATTCTGGCACGTTGGCGAGGTGTTCCCGTCATGGGAAATTTTTGATTTTTGGGGTCTCACCCTGAACCCCACTTGCTCACAAGGACAAAGAAATGGCTAAGATCGAACGCGAAATTCAACACTCCCTTGGACTTGATGGCGCCAAGACGGCTGCCAACACACTTCTCGAAAAGCTCCAGTCTTCGTATGGTTCCGTACTTGGAGATATCTCGTGGAATGACGACAAGACGGCCGCCGACATCAAGGGCAAAGGGTTTACGGGCAAATTCTGCGTGACCGATACGTGCCTTAAGATCAACATTGAACTCGGTTTGCTTGCGTCGGCCTTTAAGGGAAAAATCGAACAGGAAATCGATGCCCAGGCCAAAAACTTCAAGTAATATAAAACGGCTTCATCCCCACCCCTCTTTTGGGGAGAGGGAGAACGTTCGGTAGAAATGTTCCCGTCCCCGACCGGGAATGGAAGGGGAATTTGGTGGGGCGTGGGGGACTGGATTCCGCACCCCAAAATTGGCATGAGCAAGGGTTGCACGCACAGCCCTTGCTCATGTCTTTTATTCCCCCACTAGTGAATAATGCCCGATGTCCATCGTTTGGTGCGGGGTATGTGGCCTTGGACAGCCGCTTTTTTTTCGACTTTGGCGCCGGATTCGACGTGAAGACAAGCGTCGGAGCATGGACAATCATCGGGATTTTTGGATGCATCACTCATCAGCACTTATGACCTGTGCGCTTGCTGCGGGCTTGGCGGCGTTTGTTCCGAGCCAGGTTTCGGCACAGGATTTTTCCTATAAAGGCTCCATCACAAGCGATTTGCGCTTTACCGTTCCCGGGCAGGATATGCCTGGCAATGTCGACAAGGTACGCTTTGACCGGACCGACAACACGTTTCGTTTTACGGGGTCGTTTACGTGGGACAGCGTCGATGCCGTGGCCGATATTTCCGTGACCTACTCGGGACGCAGCGATGTCTATGAACTGGAAACGTTGCGGAGCCGTCAGAAAGTCGACCCGCTCTATTTTGAAAGCGAGGCACTCTACATCCGGATTACGGACTTTATTTTGGACGGGATTGATGTGCGCGTGGGTCGTCAAATCATCGACTGGGGGTCGGCGGACCGGTTCAATCCAACGAGTGTCATCAACGGACTTGACCTTGAGGACTATCAGGATTTTGGCCGCCGTGTGGCGAACGAAATGGTCAACATCACGTTTGCGCCCGACTGGGAGGTCGAAGGCGAAGAGACGCCGATATTCAGCGAGTTTCAGTTTCAGGTGGTGTGGGTTCCGGTGTTCCGTTCGGGTCTGATTCCGGAGTCGTCGGAATACATTTTTGGCGGTCCCGACCAGTTCCGTCGCTTTGTGCGATCCTCGACGCTCAAACGTCTGGTCGATTTGCAGCAGGCTTATGTCGATAACAAGGGCGCCATCTTGTACGACGTCAAGGTTCACGAACCCAGCCTGTCGATCGAGAACTCGCAGGTCGGTGTCCGGCTGGGATTTTCGCTTCTTGGCGTGGATCTCAACTTCATGGGGTATTACGGGTATGACCACAACATGCAGCCGCGCATCGTCAACGTCGATCTTCAGTCGACCGACGGTCCTCTGACGGACGCCATCAACGCGCATATCGACAAGATCGCGGATCCGTCCAAATTCAACAATCTTCTCACGCTGATGAACGATTTGGGGCCCGATCACATCCAGTATTTGACGGGGTATACGGACGTGGTCGTCGAGTATCCGCGCGTCTGGGTCGTGGGTGCCGATTTTGCGACGTCCCTCGATTTCATGGGAGGCGTTGGGCTTTGGGGCGAATTTTCGGTCACATTCCACGACGACGTCAAAATCGACATCGACGTCAACGGCGTCAAAATTCAGGATGCCCAGGAAAAAGAGGGCGCATTTTTCAAAGCGGTCGTGGGCATCGACAACTCGTTTACCAAATGGTTTTACGTCAACATGCAGTACATCTACGGGTTTGTGGACGAGTTTGGGGCGAGCGATCTCAACCATTATTTGATGCTGAACGCCGACTTCAAAGCATTTAACGAGCAGATGTTGTTCCGCGTGTCGGTCGTCATGCAGCTCACCGAACCCAGCGCGATCATCATGCCGAGTTTTTCGTTTAAGTTCTGGCCGGGCACTGAGCTTCTGGCCGGTGCGCTCCTCCATGCGGGCGAAGATGATTCGACATTCGGCAACCGGGTTACCGGTCCGAACTACATTTTCTTACAGGCCAAGTATTCGTTCTAAATTCGCTTTGGTGTCAAAAAAAACTTTACCAAACGAACACACAAAAAAGCCGGGATGATGGTCCCGGTTTTTTTATGCGTGCATGAAGATTAAACCTCGTCCCATCGCTGGGCCAGGCGTGCCTTTCGTTCCTCTCTGTCCACGATGGCCCGTGATTCTTCGGCCGCGCGCAGGTTTGCCAATTGCGACCAGTATTTTTCGATCATTCCCGGGGCGTATTTGCCTTGGATGAAGTAGGCGGGCGTTTTGTATGAAATCTCGATGGGGGAGAGGTGTTCGTGGTCGATGAATGCCTCGATTTTTGGGGCGATGACGGCGAGTTTGGCGGCGATGGCGGGATTTCCGTCGAGGGTTTTTCCTCCGGCGTCCAGTGGGACGGCTTTTCCCCACCATGCGTCCATGTCGTCGAGCAGTGAGGCGCGAATTTCGACGGCGAGTGCATCGCCAAAGGCATGTACGCGAGATTTGAAGGCTGTGAGTTCTGCATCGCTCAATTTTTCGGCAAATTCGACGTCTTCGATAAAGGCTCGCCGAATCTGTTTGAGCGTGAAGGCCGGCAAGTCACCGGTGATGACGTCGACGAATTCGACGATTTGGAGCTGCAGTTTTGCGCGGATGGCTTCCAGCTGTTCATCGAGTTGATCCAATGTGGGCATGATGTCCTCCTTAGCGATTGGAATATATCCGAAATTGGATGGGATTGGGGGCCAATGGGGTGTGGGGATGAGGGGGTAGCGGCGTATTTGGGCGGCGTGCTATGTCGGCCGATTGGCCTCCATACGCACCGCCCGCGCGTCTATGTCGGCCCTTTGGTGCCTCCATACGCCGCGCAAATAGACGCGTAGGGGGAGACTTCCCCCACCCGATAGAAACGCTTTGTCATTCAAAACATTTCGGCGAGGAGACTTTTGCCTTTTGTATGACGTCGTCTGGCACGGTCGGGGTGAGACCGATCCAGTCCTCGTCGCGTGTGACGGCGAAGTCGGACTCGTAGAATCGACCGTTGGAGCCA
>SAMEA3663025__coassemble_958_pt1 | contig 14564 bp, 9 predicted proteins | sample SAMEA3663025__metabat2_low_PE_002 | metagenome-assembled genome bin SAMEA3663025 (sample SAMEA3663025) | pig gut metagenome | biome: pig gut; feature: pig-associated habitat; material: faeces | place: France | collected 2012 | reverse complement strand
TATCGTCCAAGTCGCGAATAAACATCAGGTAGGTCATCTGCTCCACGACATCCAGCGGATTGGTGATGCCGCCCGTCCAGAAAATCTCCCAAAGGCTGTTGATTTTATTTTTCAGTTCACCTGTAATCATGATTTAGCCCTTTCTGTTTCGGACAATCATTGTCCATATCGTAATCCGTAAAAACGCAATACCTGCTCACCCATGCACACTTATCCGTCGCCGTGGGCGTATAACACAGGCTTCTTCGCCGTCAAAGCAATCGCGACGCCGTATTGAGTCGGCCAAAAACAAAAATTCACCCAAACCCACAAAAAGCCCAGGACAAAAACAAAAAGCCCACCCCCAAACCCACAAAAGGGCTTCACTTTCACAATGCCCCAAGCCTCACCACATCATGAAATGCGAAAAGGGCGCATGGCGTAGCCATGTACCCTTTTCGCATTTCGGGGGGCGTGGGGGGACTGGTCCCCCCACACAAAAAAACAAAAACATCAGGGCAAGAGGCCTACGGGCATGAAGAACAGCGGTTTTTCGGCGGGATCGAGTTTGAGGGCTGACACCACGGAGGCAGGAGGTTCGTGATACATTCGGATCACGGTGCCAAGGCCTGCGGCTGCACAGTAGAGCGCCGCATTTTCGGACGCCGTTCCGGCGTCGATGCCGCGCAGCAGCGCATAAAATTCCTGCTTAGACGCATCGTCTTCGGGTTTGGGCGCAAGATTTGACGTAAAAATGAGCTCCATCGGCACTTCTTTGATCGAACGCAAATCTTCGGACGTACGGCGCACAAGCTGGTGTCCTTTGAAATCATAAAAATACGTCCCCGACTGGAACGCAACGTAAATCGAGACGCTTTGGAGATTACGCGCCGACGGTGCGGTACGTTTGCCGTCCTCTCGATTGATTCCGTTGGCAGACCAAAGCAAATTCGACACATCCTGAATGGACACCATGCCCTCGCCATAGGCACGCACGCTGCGGCGCGACTCCAGGGCTTTGGTCAACGTGACCGCCGTCGGCACTGGCGTCGGCAAGGCAATCGTCTCCCCTTCTGCCACGATTGGCGCCGAGTCTTTGGTGACGGGCGCACTCTCGCCTGGACACGTCGACTGGCAAGAAGACAACAAGAGCCCAGACACCGCCAAAAATAATAAACTTTTAAGATGCATTGAAAAAATCCTGATACAAAAAAAGCGGCATTTCTGCCGCTTGGATTCAAACTAACCCGCCTTGCCGGGCAACCATTCGCAATACCCTTCGGTCCATTCGCCCGTATTGGGATCCTGTTTGGGGGCCACCCATTGACGATCCACAGCGCATTTGCCCGTTTCGGTCGTACTCGGAGCCCAGGACTTGCATCCCGTCGCCGCAAACGCCATGCCCACCAACACGAGCATTGCAAGTATGAACTTCTTATTCATCTGATTCCTCCATCTGTATGGTGTATCTCGCCAGAACTGGCGACACTTCCTATCCAACGACCCAATTCAATCAGGCACAAAAGAGCGCCTCTAGCACGGTTTGCGATATTTTACCACTTTAAGCAAGGCAAAACTTGTCTCATCCCTCTCTGCGTCCCAAACGACGGGCTCTCAACGCGATCCCGACCGGCAGAACGATCAGGCACATCCACCATGAAAGACTCGCCGGCTTGCGAGAAATCTGGCAGTCGCAGTTGGAAAATGCCTCCATGCTCCACGTGCCGTCAGAATTTTCTTTACAAAACTGGTCGTAGGCATATTCCCAACGCCCCTGTTGACAGTACAGCGGCAGGGCGCTGGCGCATTTTTCTGCCTGAGTACAGGAGGCCGACTTGATGCACGATTCGGTTTGACCCTCGGCACTCCACGCTTTGTCGCACTGGTAGAGCAGATACCCCGTCGTCGGATAACGCGTCACCCTTCCGTCATCATCGATGCCTTCAAAAAAATAAGGCACACACGTCTTGGACGACCCCACATCGGACACCCCCCAAACGACGTTGGAGAAGGAGGCATCCACCAGCCGAATCGGTTCCATCGAATGGCACTCCCCGCCAAAGCTGAGCGTGGCCTTCCCAATAATAGGACGCAACGTGGGTTCGTCTATCTCTGCCTTCCCGACATAGGTATGGAACTTAAACCACAATACCCCATCGCCATCGACGTAATGACTGCCGGATGTGATGATCTCATGGTGATCGCCGCCAGATTTGAAATCCTGCACCGACTGTTTTCCTTCGATCCAGCCCACCCCCAGCGAATCATACCCAGAATTCAAAATGTTGCGGCGATGCCCATTGGCACTCGAAAACTCGCACCCCGTGAGCTCGCCGTCCTCAAGAATCCAGCTTTCAAACGTCGCAAGCGGCGTCGACGCCACCGCGATATTTTCGCCCATGCCCGTCATGCCGGAAGCAAACATGCCAATCCGATCCCCAAAGCTCGTCCCCTTCTGACCGCACACGGCCGCCCCTTCTTCGCACGCACACGCCGGCCGACCGTCGCACACCGCGGGAAAATCCTGCGCCACCGTACTCTTCAGGGTACACGGCGAATCGTGCTGCATACATCCCCAAGACGCCCCTTCGGTCGCGCTCACCATCGTCGCATGAAACTGCGCCGCACGATAAAGTTCGTCATCCCAATACACAGGCGGCAAAGACAAACCATAACACGACCACTCGGCATCGCAGTGCGCTCCGCATTCCGACAAGGCTTCCCCAATGTCACACCGCGCCTCGTTGGTCAGCAGATGAATGACGCGCGAAGCCCAGGGAATGTCCTCGCCCTCGCCATACGCCCAACTTGCCGTAGGAGACAACACGCAAGCGCCCAAGACCACCAATGACCACCATTTCATCATCACACTCCCCATTATCAAAAAAATGCCATCCAATTTCCCGGGAATGATCCCAAACGCCCATTTCGCAATTTTTGCTTTTGTGAGGGGGAAGTCTCCCCCTGAGCGGCTATTTCGCTTGCGCTCAATACGCCGCTACCCCCTCTTCTGATTGTACGCCATGCCGCTCTAGGGACGAGGGCGTGAATGTCGACGCCGGTCCTGAGGTCCACGACGACGCGAGTCATTGCCGCGAGAGCGATCGCCGCGGCGGTCGCCACGATCCGCGCGTTCACCGCGATCGCGCCGTCCGTCTGCACGACGGCGGTCGTCACGGCGGTCGTCACGGCGGTCGTCATCAGACCGCGGCGCGGATCCCATTGGGCAAGCATCGCCGATGTCGCAAAGCGTCACCGCCCAGTGCAGAACGCCGCGCATCGCCGCCACAAAACTCTTCTGATCGACGACAGAAGCGGCAAACAGGGTCGCGCACGTGCCCAACGCCTCTGGAGTTCCCGACCCCGCACACGCGGGAATGCCGAGCACGCTCTGCGCTTCGATCGACAATTCGTTGTCGATGCGACGGCGCCGCGACGATATCGTGTCGATCGCATCAAATCCCCTGCCGCGCGAATCTTTCGCGCTGTAGACGCGATCTTTCAGGCCCTCGCCGCGATCGTATACGTCGCGTGCCACCACGATACCGCCGCGCGCATGAAAATAATCGAGCACCGATTCGAGTTCGGGACGTTCTCCCAGTTCGCGCCACGATTCCCCGGCAAACGCCTCATCGATCGACAACGGAAACGCCACGACGCGCCCGGATCGCGTCTCGAGTTCGACCCCCTGAACGACGAGAAAATCCGCGCGCCGAGACACGGACTCGTACTCTCGCGCACGCCCCGAAAACTCGCGTTCCACCACGGCAACACCGTCCAGATGCGCATCCCGGGCGAGTGATATGAGGGACTCCAGTTCGGAAACAGAATGCGCGGACGTAAAAATATCGATGAGCATGTAATCTCCTTAAATTCGATGACAATCGTCTCAAAAGGCGGCCCGAGTTTCGGGACGATAGAAGCCGGGCTCTCTATCATACTCCCATGTCTTACTGCAAACGGCCCACACATCCCGAGACAAAAAGGCGTGTTCGGTTTGGGCGGCTTGCACCCCGTAGTCTTTTCGAGTATCACGCCGTCGCCCAAGGCAGACCGGAACCTGGGATGTATCCCCCACACGTTGCAACACGTCTTTGCCAGGAGATTCCCAAATCGTTCCCCTTTATAAAAATGATGTCACACAGCGAGAGGCATAATGAAGTTTTCGCGCATATTTACGCAGGGGCTTGGAACCCCGTTGGACGGCATTGAGTTTGAAACGCGTACGAGCCAGTTAAAAAACATCGACGGTTCAAAGGGATCCACGGCCATCACCCTGAAAGTCCCGAGTTTCTGGTCACAAATGGCCTCCGACATTCTGGCCCAGAAGTATCTCCGCAAGGCAGACGTGCCGGCGGCCACGGTGCGCGTGCCCGAAGCGGACATCCCCGAATGGTTGCAAAAATCGATACCGGACGCGCCGATCCTCGCCTCCATGGACGAGGACGCGCGTTTTGGACGCGAGACCGACGCGCGCCAGGTTTTCCACAGAATCGCCGGATGCTGGGCATACTGGGGAGTCAAGTCCAACACGTTTGACGCCGAGCAGGCGCGCATTTTCTATGACGAAATGGTCTATCTGCTGGCGCATCAGATGGCCGCACCCAACTCTCCGCAATGGTTCAACACCGGTCTCCACTGGGCCTACGGCATTCAGAGGCCGCAACGCGGCCATTTTCGCGTCAATCCCGACACGAAGCTCTGCGAGGAAGTCCCCGACCCCTATACGTATCCGCAAGCCCACGCGTGTTTTATCCAGTCCGTCGAAGACGATCTCTGCGGCAAAGACGGCATCATGGATCTCTGGATCAAGGAAGCGCGTCTCTTTAAGTTTGGGTCGGGCACGGGGTCAAATTTTTCAAAGATCCGCGCGGCGGACGAACCGCTGTCATGTGGTGGCAAATCCTCGGGACTGTTGAGTTTTCTCCAGATTGGGGATGCCGCGGCCGGCGCCATCAAATCGGGAGGCACGACGCGACGGGCGGCCAAGATGGTATGCCTGGACGCCGATCACCCCGACATCGAAGCCTTTGTGCGGTGGAAACGCACCGAAGAAGAAAAAGTCGCGGCGCTGGTCGCGGGGTCCCAGATCACCCACCATTGGATTGCCCAAATTCAGAACGACGTCCACACGGCGCGGCCATCTCTCAAAGACGACGCCTGGGATCCACGTCAAAACACGACGTTGCGGCGCACCCTGCGAAAAGCGCTCAAGGCCGGCCTTCCCGAAGCGCTGTTGGCGCGAACGCTTCTGGCCCTCAAGTCGAACACGCCACAACCCGAAATGGCGACGTTTGACGCCTCGTGGGAAGGCAACGCCTATCAGAGCGTCGGCGGCCAGAACGCCAACAATTCCGTCCGGCTGAATGCCAAGTTCATGGATGCCCTCGAACACGACGGTCTGTGGTCTCTGACGCGGAGGACCGACGGGACTGTGGCGAGGACGATCAAGGCCGCCGACCTGTGGAATGAGATTGCGTACAATGCTTGGGCATGTGCCGATCCTGGGCTTCAGTTCGACACGACCATCAACGACTGGCACACATGCCCAAAATCCGGCCCGATTCGCGCCAGCAATCCGTGTTCGGAGTTTATGTTTCTCGACGATTCGGCGTGCAATCTGGCGTCGATCAATCTCGTCAAATTTATCCGACCGGACGGATCGTTTGACGTCGAGCGGTTTGAGGCTGCGGTCATTTTGTACACGGTGGCGCTCGACATCACCGTGACCATGGCGCAATACCCGAGTCCACAGATTGCCCGGCAGAGCTTTGATTTCAGGCCGCTGGGGCTTGGTTTTGCCAACCTTGGGTCTCTGTTTATGCGCCTGGGCATTGCGTATGATTCCCCCAGGGCGCGCGCCCTGGCGGCCGCCATCTCCAGCATCACCACGGCCTGCTGTTACCGCACCAGCGCCGAACTCGCCCACGAGCTCGGCGCGTTTGACGGTTATGCCCTCAATGCCGACGACATGATGCGCGTCATCAGAAACCATCGCCGTGCGGCCTATCTCGCGCCTGCGGATACTTACGAGCATCTCAGCGTCGCCCCGGCGCTTCCCGCCGCCGACGCGTTTGACCCCATGTTGCTCAAACGCGCACAGGCCATGTGGGATGACGCCCTGTCGGCCGGGCAGGAATATGGATTCCGGAACGCGCAGGTCACGTGCATCGCGCCCACCGGTACGATCGGCCTTCTCATGGATTGTGACACGACGGGCGTCGAACCGGATTTTGCCCTTGTCAAATTCAAGAAACTCGTCGGCGGCGGATATTTCCGCATCATCAATACGGCCATTGAACCGGCACTGACCCGGCGCGGGTACAGCCAGGCGCAGATCGACGACATCATCCATTACATCCTTGGGCACGGCACGCTCAAAAATGCCCCGGGCGTCCCGGTGGAGGCCCTCAAGTTACTCGGGTTTGACACCGCCACTCTGGAGGCCGTCCAGAACGCCATTTCGTCTGCGTTTGACATCCACTTTGCCATCAGTCCGTACACCGTGGGACGCGAGTTCTGCATTTCCAAGTTGCGCATTCCTCAGGAAAAGCTCGACGCGCCGGGGTTTGATCTTCTCACGGCCCTGGGGTTCACCCCTGCGCAAATCGAGCAGGCCAACCGGTACGCCTTTGGCACCATGACCATCGAGGGGGCTCCGCACCTCAAGCCCGAGGATCTTCCCATCTTTGACTGCGCGAACCGATGCGGCGAACTGGGCACCCGATACATTCCCGCCATGGCGCACGTCACCATGATGGCCGCCATTCAGCCCATGATTTCGGGGGCCATTTCCAAAACCATCAATTTCCCTGGCGATGCCGTCGTGGGGGACATCGAACGGGTTCACAGACAGGCCTACAAACTCGGTCTCAAAGCCATTGCCATTTATCGCGACGGATCCAAGCTCTCCCAGCCGCTCAACGCCACCAAGACGTTTGATTTCAACGAAATACGAAACGAACCCGATGACGAGCCGGCGACCGTGGCGGACGACAGAGACGACAAGAATGCCGCGCCTCACGCCAATCGGCGCAAACTCCCGTCCAGACGAAGCGGCTACACCCAGAAAGCCTCTATCCACCAGAACAACATCTATCTGAGGACGGGGGAATACGCCGACGGATCGCTGGGCGAAATTTTTATCGACATGCACAAGGAAGGCGCGGCGTTTAGGAGCCTCATGAACTGTTTTGCCATTGCCGTCAGTCTTGGGCTCCAGCATGGCGTGCCGCTTGAGGAATACGTCGATGCGTTTGTCTTTACGCGGTTTGAACCCTCCGGACCGGTCTCCGGGCACTCCACGATCAAGTTTGCCACGTCCATCATCGACTATATTTTCAGGGAACTCGGCATCACGTATCTGGGCAAGACCGAACTCGTGCACGTCAACCCCGAGGAACTCCCTCAGGATGAAGAAGAAAACGAGTTCAGCGTCCCGTATCTGCCGGGATTTGAGGGGAGAAGGGCGCCTCACCATCACACCGAGAGCCGGGCATCTGGAGAAGGGATCAGAACGTCACGCCCACCCGTGCAACCCCCAGAACGCAATGCGCAGCAGATTGCGCGGCTCAAAGGGTATGAGGGCGATCCGTGCCCTGAGTGTGGCAACTTCACGATGTTGAGAAACGGCACTTGCCTTAAATGCGACAGTTGCGGTGCCACAAGCGGATGCAGTTAAAACGTGCGGTGCGGGTGACGCCGTCCCGGAGGGGGGCGGCGCGTATTTGCCCGGAGGGCAAATAGCGACGTTGGGGGGACACTTCCCCCCCCACACAAAAACAAAAGGTGCCCTACCCTTTCACGCCACCGGCGGTGAGTCCTCCGACGAGATGTTTTTGGAGGGCAAAGAAAAGGGCCATGATGGGGATGGACACGAGGATTGCGCCGGCCGCAAAGTATCCGTACTCGACGGACTGGGCGCCGACATACTGTTTGAGGGCGACCGGCAAGGTGTAGTTGATTTCGTTATTCATGAACGTCGCCGCGAGGATGAATTCGTTCCAGGCGGTCATGAAGCTGAACAGGGCCGTGATGGCGATGGCGGGACGCGCCAGGGGGAGGACGACCGTGGTGAAAATCTTGAACCGCGAGGCGCCGTCGACGATGGCGGCCTCCTCGAGCTCGCGTGGGATCGTGTCAAAATACCCTTTGAGGTTCCAGACACAGAATGGCAACGCCGACACGCTGTAGACGAGGACCAGGCCGAGGACGTTGTCGGTGAGGCCGAGCTTTCCGAGGATGATGTAGAGGGGGATCATCATGACCACGCCCGGGAACATCTGGGTGACAAGGAACGCCTGGAGTCCCACCTGACGCCCGACGAAGTTAAGGCGAGCGAAGCCGTAGGCGGCCGTGCAGGCGAGGAGTACACCGACGACGGTCGTGATGGCCGAGACGATCACGGAGTTCCAGAGCTGGTGGAAGAAGAGGTAATCGCCGTTCTGGTTGGTTTTGAAAATGACGTGGCTGAAGTTGTCGAGGGTGAAGGAGATGTTTGCGGTATCCCCGCCGATGCCGGCCATTTCGTTGGGGGTCAAGGCCATTTTGACGACCCAGATGACGGGGTAGAGAACGGCGACGCAGACTATAATGAGGATGAGATTGTAGACAATCTGCTTGATGATGCGATCTTTTTGATTCAGGCCGACAGAATCTTCGACCCATTCCTGAGCTTTTGCCATTATTTTGCCTCCGCGGTGGAATCTTTCAGAACATACTGCGTCAATTTTGAATAGAGTACGAGGACGGCAAAGACGACCATGGCATAGGCTGCCGCATATCCGTACTGGTACTGACGTTCAAACGCCCATTTGTAGGCTTCGGACACGAGGATTTCGGTAGAACCGTCAGGCGATCCCTTGCTGACGAGGTAAATGATGTTGAACGCGTTGAAGGTCCAGATGGATCCGAGGACGACGGAGGGCATGAGGGCGGGCTTGAGAAGGGGGAAGGTGACATGCCGGAAACGCTGCCATGCGCTGGCCCCATCGACGGCGGCGGCATCCTCCAGGTCGCGGGGGATGGCCTGCAGGGCGCCGAGCGTCACGACCATCATGAACGGGAAGCCGAGCCACGTGTTGGTCGTCAGGTTGGCCGCAAAGGACGTGAGAAATTCGTTATACCATTCGACGCGCTGAAGCCCGATGAATTTGAGCAGGCCGTTGATGGCCCCGAAGTTGTGATCGAACATACCGCGCCAAATCAACGCCGTGATGTAGTTGGGCATGGCCCAGGGGACGATGAGCAGGACGCGATACACGCCCTTGAGCTTGAGCCAGGGTTCGCGCAACAAAAGCGCAAGGCACATGCCGATGCCCACGTGAAGCGCGACGTTCGTGATCGTCCACAACACCGTCACCACAAACGTGAAATACAGCGACATGGAGTCCAAAAACGACGCCTGTTCCGAAGAGAAGAGCCGCACGAAGTTCTGAAGCCCGACATACGTATAACTGCCGTTTTCATACGTAAAGAACGACAGGAACGCCCCGATAATGAACGGCAAAAAGACCAGCACGATCATCCCAATGACGGCCGGAGCCACGAACGCCGCCGCCACCTTGTTGTCGGTGTATTCGATCTTGGAGGCTTTGTGTTTTTTGTACGCACGAATGATGATGACGAGGAGTATCGCGAGAAGCCCGCAGACGATGGTGATCAGGGTCCACGGATTACCAGGTTCCACATCGGGCGGTTTGAGCATCGACGCGCGGCTCTGGGCTTCGGCAAGCGCATTCATCACGTCGATATTCTTATTGTTGCCCTGAACTTGGTGCAAATAGATCAGGACCGGAATCGACAGCACAAAAGATCCTGTTGTCCCCACGATATGCCACGCGTGTTTACGAGGCGTCGTCACGCTGGGATTGGTCGCCTTGGCAAGAAAAATGAATCCCGCCACGATGAGCGACAGAAAGAGGAACAAGAGGTAGGGCGTCTCGCCCGAGGGACCGCCAAAGAGCGATTTCTGAAGCGCCTGCTGCATCGAGGCCCACAGCGACCCCATTTCCGGCCGGTTGCTGGATGGCTGAGCGTGATCGAGTTGCGCCAAAAATACGGGCGCCACTTTTTTCATAAACGCCGTGTTCGGATCCGGATCCGCCTGAAGCTGATCGTAGGCCGCCGTATAGGCCACCATCTGCTTACCCTTGATCATCCGTTTATACGCACCATCCGTGGCGATATACTTCATGAGCTTTATCGTCGCGGCCCGACGCGCCTCTTCCGAGGCTTTTGCCGCGGCATAATTGGCATCCGACTCACGCATGCGGGACAGCGCAATGCTCGATTTTGTGTCCCGAGCCATATAAATCCCTTCCGCCGTCACATAGGGCGAACCATAAGCGTTGGCCGGCGCGCCGGGTTCCGTGATCTGCGGAAGCGTCGCCACATGGTAGTGGAGATAATGGAACGGTTTGCCCGGGTGATCCTTTTCCCACTTCGCGCGTTTCCTCGCCTCCGCTTCGGCGGTCTGTTCGGGGAGCTCCGCCATAAACCACGGCCCGTTAATGACCATGTCCGAATCCCCGTCATAGAACAGCGTCTTGATACGCGCCCCGTTTATTCCGCTCGGGATGTACTGATTCAGCTTTTTGGCAAACTCAATCGAGGCCGCATTGCCCTCATTTTTCAATTCAATGCGTCCATTTTCATCAAACAATCTGCCGCCAAAACCGTTAAGCCACACGCTGTGGAAAAACAAATCCGTATTCGAATAGATCAGACCGTAGTGCGGCTTGCATTTCGCCGCTTCTTTGTCACACTTCGCCTCTTCTTTGCCTTGGTCGCACTCCACCTCTTTTTTGTCACACGTCTTCGTGTTCGCCTGAAGATAGGACAATAGCTCATCCGTCGTCCTGGGCGGTTCCTGCCCCTTGAACGCATCCGTATTGTAGAAAAGAACCGTGCTCTTGTACGTCAGGGGAATGGCATAAATCCCCTCATGGCCCCCGGATTCCTTTGCCGTATAGCGAAGCGCCTTGACCGTCGTTTCATGAAACACCTCAAGTTCGCGCTCGCTGACATACGGCGTCAAATCCGAAATAATTTTGTTTTCCGCCCAGTTGCCGATCACATCGTGCGCCGTGATAAACGCATCCGGGCCACTGCCCTGCGGAACACCGGTAAACACCTTGTTAGAAAATGTCTCATCCGGAACCTGCAAGAGCGACACGCGGATCCCGGGATTCGCCTTTTCAAAATCGTTGACCACTTCCTGAAGCGCCGACGCCTCATCGTCGCGATAAGCATGCCACAAATCCAGCGAGATCTCCTCCGCGCTGGCCGAAAGCGGATACCACAGAAACAACACCATCCACGCGCACAACAGGCCACACACCTTCCGCAACGCGCCATGGAAAAACACGTTTTTATTCATGCTTCGGGCTCCCTACTACGTATTGGCTGAGGCGTCCACAGGCGCAGACTCGCCCATGTGCACGTCGAGCTGCCCGCCATGACAAATGGCCTGCTCGCTTTCCACATCAAAGAGATGAATCGCGCTCGTCGGCACGTGCATCCCGACCTCCTGGCCGTCCACAAAACCCGCCACCTTCTGAGCCTCAAGAACCGCCAAAAACGGATTGTCCCCCAACTTGAAATGGACGTGGCTTTCCCAGCCAAGCGTTTCGATCACATCCACACGGACTTTCAGATTCGACTCAAGCCCGTCTTCGGCAAGAAGCACATCCTGAGGGCGTATCCCAAGAATGACCTTCTGACCATCCTTGAGACTACTCACCACCCCAGGATCCACCGACAGGATATTCCCCTCGCCGACCACCACACTCGGTTTGCCATCTTCTATCCGAATCTTCGCATCCAAAAAGTTCATCGCCGGACTCCCAATAAATCCCGCCACAAACTTGTTCTTCGGCATCAGAAACAGCTCCAGCGGCGAACCCACCTGCTGCAAATACCCCCCGTTCAGCACCGCAATCCGGTCCGCAAGCGTCATCGCCTCCACCTGATCGTGCGTCACATAAATAATCGTCGTCTGCAATTTTTTGTGCAACCTGCGAATCTCAACTCGCATCTGCGTGCGCAATGCCGCATCCAGATTCGAAAGAGGCTCGTCAAACAAAAATACCTTCGGACGACGCACTATCGCTCGCCCCATCGCCACGCGCTGACGCTGCCCCCCCGACAACATCTTGGGCAGCTTGTCCAGATAATCATCAAGCCCGAGCATCGCACTCGCCTCACTCACCAGCCTGTCGATCTCATTCTTCGGCATCTTCCGCACCTCAAGCCCAAACGCCATGTTTCGGCGAATCGTCATGTGCGGATAAAGCGCATAGCTCTGAAATACCATCGCAATATCGCGATCCTTGGGATGGATATCGTTCACCACTCGATCCCCTATCTTGAGCTCGCCTGCCGTGATCGATTCAAGACCCGCTATCGTCCGCAAAAGAGTCGATTTGCCACAACCACTCGGTCCCACGAGTACGAGAAACTCCCCGTCCCGTATGTCCAAATCTATCCCCTTGAGCGTCGCGTTCTTCGCGTTCCCATAACGTTTGACAATTCCTCTCAAAGTCAGTTCCGCCATGCTCTCTCCTCTTTTCTGCGTTGGCCAACGGTGCCATGAGGCACGCAACAAAAATAATCCATAGATACAACGATTCTCTCTTTTTGTACGCATTAAACGGCAATCTTTTACCGGGTTTGCTATACGGGGCCGCCGCTTACTCCGTTACGCGGCGGCGCTCCGCTATTTGCCCCACGGGCAAATACGCGTCGCCCTTTCCTGTCCGTCCCTCACGTTTGCCCACGCTCCGCCATGAATCTCGCCATTTCCGCCTTCGATGCCGCCATTGTCATCGCATTCCTCGCCGCCACCCTGCTTATCGGGCTTCGGCTGCCACGTCATGATCAATCCCCCTCGGGATACCTTCTCGGCGGACGCGCACTCACCCTGCCCGCCTTTGTCGCCACCACCGTCTCCACCTGGTACGGCGGCATCCTCGGCATCGGCGAGTATACCTGGCGCTACGGTATCTCAAACTGGATCGTCTTCGGAATTCCCTACTACGTCGGTGCCCTGTTTTTTGCACTCATCATCAGCCGCCGCGCCCGCGCGAGCAATGCGCTTACCCTCCCCACGCGGTTTGAACAGTTTTACGGGCGCGGCCCCGCACGATGCGCCGCCATCATCATCTTTCTCACCACTGTACCGGGCGCCTACGTCCTCATGATGGGCACCCTGTTTTCACTCGGACTGAACATGCCTCTCTGGTGCGGCATCGCCATCACCGCACTTTTTGTCGTCCTCTACCTCTGGCGCGGCGGTTTCTCCGCCGTCGCCCGCACCGACGCCATCCAGTTCGCACTCATGTTCGGCAGTTTCATTATCCTCTCTGCCATCCTCGCTTTTACATACGGACTGGAACCCCTGGCCTCGCTTCCCCCGTCACACCTTGAGCCCTCCGGCGGACAGTCCACAGGCGCTATCCTCGTCTGGTACCTCATCGCCATGTCCACACTCGCCGAACCCAACTTCTACCAGCGATGCTTTGCCGCCAAAACCCCACAAATCGCACGACGAGGACTCATCATCAGCATTGTGTGCTGGCTCATTTTCGATCTCATGACCACGTTCTGCGGCCTCTATGCGCGCGCCCTCCTGCCCGACCTCCAAAACCCCGTCCATGCCTTTCCCGCGCTCGCCAACACCGTTCTGCCCACCGGCCTCGTCGGCCTCTTTTACGCAGGTCTCTTTGCCACCGTCCTCTCCTCCCTGGACTCCAACCTCTTTACGACGGCCACCACCCTGGGACGAGATCTGTGGCCTGACAAATGCACCCCCACCTGGAGCATTTCCACCAAAACGCGCATCGGCCTCATTCTCGGGGCCGCACTGGCCGCCACCATCGCTTTGGCCTCCGGCTCCATCATCGAACTGTGGAAAGTCTTCGGTTCCGTCTCGGCCGCAGCACTCCTCATCCCCATCCTGTCGACCTACTTTCCACAAAAACTCCCCCTCTCGCCACGCACCGCGCTCGTCCTCATGATCGCCAGCGCCACCACCACCCTCCTCTGGTTCCTCTCAAAAAAAATCACCGGGTCCTACTGGCTGAACATCGAACCGCTCTTCGCCGGTGGCTCCGTCGCCATCCTCTGCCTCATTTCCAGTGCCGCCTTCATCGCCCTTAAAAAAAGAGCCACCCGCACGTCCACCACCAAATGACCGCTCACTCCCCCCAATCTGAAAATACGACGCTTCTAGAGCGTTGAAATCCACCCCGTCTGAATAAAAAACTAGTGTCACAAAATCGCCGGACGAGCATCATCCGTTTGACGGTCTCACATGCTGTGAGTACCTGGATGAAGCCCCCGGAGGAAGTCGATGAACCTTAAAACGGTTTAATGCACACACGCGAACATAACCACCGATGCCGCATTCGCACTTGCACGTCGCGTTTTGTTCATTGACGAATGACTGACGCGATACATCGGTGGGCACCACACGAGTTGACATTTTGGTCGAAAGGGGATGAACAACGCAGGTTCTGGCCCCCGCCGCCAACGTGTGTCTCGTCCATCATACAAATGGTCAGGTGGCGGCGGGGGCGGGGCCC
>SAMEA3663025__coassemble_943_pt1 | contig 14783 bp, 11 predicted proteins | sample SAMEA3663025__metabat2_low_PE_002 | metagenome-assembled genome bin SAMEA3663025 (sample SAMEA3663025) | pig gut metagenome | biome: pig gut; feature: pig-associated habitat; material: faeces | place: France | collected 2012 | reverse complement strand
CCAAATCCGAAGCCGCCTTACGACGGGAAAGCAAAAAGTTACTCGCCGAAGCCCGAAAACTCTACAAAAGAGCCAAAAAACATCTCAATGATGACCAGCGCAAAGAGGTTGAAGAGTCCATCCATGCACTCACCCTTGCCCTGCAGGACACATCCCATTCCTGCGACACCGCCCTCCAGCAGATGCGGACGGTCACTCAAAAACGCCTGATGTTCGCCCGCAAATCGAGTTTTCAGGAAATCGTCGAAAGCCTGCTTTTCGCCTTGGCTTTTGCGCTCATTTTGCGCACCTTCTTCGTCGAACCCTTCAAAATTCCCACGCGTTCCATGGTCCCCACCCTGATGGAAGGCGATCAGCTCTTTGTCACCAAACTCAGCTACGGCCTTCGCCTGCCCTTTATCGACAAATACGTCGTCTGGTTTTCCGCCCCGCAGCGCGGCGACGTCATCGTCTTCGCCTTTCCCCGAGAAGAAGCCGCCGCCCACCTTGCCCGTACCAATTCCGGTTGTCTCCAGGCCGAATCCCTCGCCGATGAAAAGGATTACATCAAACGCATTATCGGTGTCGAAGGCGACAAAATCGAAATCCGCGAACAAGTCGTTTACGTCAACGATCAGCCCATCCCACAACAACCCTTCTATGAACGTCCCGTCAACGACTACATGTATCTGACCGATAAACGCCGTGAGTTCTGGAACACCGAACGGATTGGCGAAACCCGGTACACAACCATCACCCACGAACTGCCCTCCAGCCAGTTTGGCCCCATCACCGTGGCTCCCGGTCACGTCTTCTGCATGGGCGATAACCGCGACAACTCCGCCGACTCCCGTTGCTGGGGACAGGTTCCCGTCGATAACATCAAAGGCCGCGCTCAAATCATCTGGTGGTCTTCCGGCCACTGGAGTCCTCGCTGGGAACGCATGTTTACTTGGATCCACTAGCTTTAGGAGGGCGCAGGGCTATCTGCCTGCGGCCGATACGCCCGCTCGCGGCGCTATCCAACTTCGTCGGATACGCGCCGCCTTTTATATTTTGGGCTTCGGTATTACCCCTCTTTTATTTCACAGAGCCAAGTCCTGCCGACACTCATGGTTTGGCTTCGGTGGCACTTCTGTTTTATTTCATCCAACCACGTTCTGCCGACACTCATGGTTTGGCTTCGGTGGCACTTCTGTTTTATTTCATCCAATCACGTTCTGCCGACACTCATGGTTTGGCTTCGGTGGCACTTCTTTGCCCTTTCGCTTACAAAAGTCCTACCGGTACCTATGTTTTTGGGCCCCGCCCCCGCCGCCACCTGACCATTTGCGTCATTCACAAGACACACCTTGGCGGCGGGGGCCAGACCGTGAATGCCTCTTCCCCGTTCGGCCAAAGATGAAACTCGTGTGGTGCCCACCGATGTTCCGCTTCAGTCATTCGTCAATGAACATGACGCGAAGTGCGAGTGCGAACGCGCATCGATGGTTATGGTCGCATGTGTGGATTAAGAGATTTTAAGGTTCATCGACTTCCTCCCGGCACAACCGGCCCCACTCCGTATGAGGCCGTCAAAGGGATGATGCGCGGTCGATGATTTTGTGACGTATTTTTTTTGCTCCATGAAAAAAAAGATTTTTCCCAATACGTCATGCCTTGCGATTTTCGGGTGAAAACGGCGGAACGTCGACGTGTATGTATTCGACATTCATGATGGTGACATGGCGCACTTCTTTGGGCGTCCTGATCGTCACGGAATCATCGACGGATTTGCCCAAAAGCGCCTGTCCCACCGGGGACTGGTAGCTGATGTGTTTGTCGTCCAAAGAATCGAGTGGACCGACGATGACATAGCAGAGCTCTGCATCAAGATCTTCGTCATACAGTGAGACGGTGGCACCAAAGAAAACACGATCGCCGCGCGGTTGCTCGGGATCGATGACCTGCATATCCGAAAAGCTATGATTGAGAAAACGCATGCGGCGATCGATTTCCCGCAGACGTCGCTTTCCATAGATATATTCGGCATTTTCGCTGCGGTCGCCCTGAGCAGCCGCTTCGGCAACTTCGTTGACGACCTTGGGACGTTCGATGGATTTGAGATAATCGTATTCGTCTTTAAGCGCCTTGAAACCATCTTTGGTGATGTAAGTAGCCATGAGAGCACGGACTCCTTATTTGCACGAAAAAGTCTGAACGGACTGAGGATATCCGCCGGGAGCAATCGAAAAGAGCCCCCGGTCGGTGATTCGCAGTTCAGGGATGACGGGAAGGGCCATAAAACTGAGTGCGGCCATGGGTCTTTGAAGGGTGACGCCGAGTTTTTGAGCACAAAAGGCCTCGAGGCGTGTTTCGGCATCGGCCACCCGTTCGGCTGGTTCTGGGCTCATAAGGCCGGCGATGGGCAAGGGAAGGGTTTCGACGTGTGAATCGTAGAGGGCGGCCTGGCCGCCACCCATCTCGCATATCTGTCTGGCACACTTCAGAATGGATTCGTCGTCCATGCCGACGACGATGAGGTTGTGAGAATCGTGTCCGACCGATGATCCCATTGCCCCGCGCTGGATACCAAACCCTCGCACAAAGGCGACGCCGAACGATCCCGTACCGCGGTGTCGTTCAAAAACGCATACCTTAGCAATGTCCTGTGCGGGATCGGGCACCATGACGTCCCCGACGATGCGCGGCGAGACAAAACGTTCGCGCGTGAGGATTTGTCCGGCGACGACTTCCATGATGCGGGCCTTTTGCCCTTCAACGGCATGCACGGTCAAGGCCTGAGGGGTAGGAAGTACGGCGTGCATCGTGGGATGAAGGTGGCAGTCCGATGGCGTTCCCGCCTCACACAACGCCCCATCCCTGAAGACGATTTTTCCACGATGTACGACCATTTTGGGATCAAATGAGACGAGATCGTCCAGCACGACGAGATCGGCAAAGCGACCGGGACAAACAGCGCCCACGCGGTGCGAAATGCCAAAATAGGTCGCAGGCGAAATGGTGGCCATCTGCACGGCCACAATGGGGTCAATGCCGTGGGCGACGGCGCGTCGCACGAGGTGATTGATATGTCCGCGTTCGAGCAAGTCGGTGGGATCGAGATCATCAGAGGCAAACATGAGCCGCGAGGCATTGCGCGGATCGATAAGGGGAAGCAGTGTGTCGAGGTTTTTTTCGCTCGAACCCTCGCGGATCATCACGACCATGCCGCGCCGAAGTTTTTCACGGGCTTCCTGAAGGTCGGTCGACTCGTGGTCAGAACCGATGCCCGCACCGATACACGCGTTGAGCGCATACCCGGAAAGCATGGGGGCATGCCCGTCCACGACAAGCCGGTGGGTGGTAAAATCCTCAATTTTGCGCAGGACATCCGGTAATCCAAGGAGGACACCGGGCACATTCATCATCTCGCCGAGTCCGACGACCTCATCGCGTCCCAGAAAGAGGCGGAGTTTGTCGGGAGTGAGGGTATTTGGGGCCGTATCGATATCGGGATCGGGGAGTGCGGGCACGCATGAGGGGATGGTAAAGTAGACGTGAAGGTATCCGTTATCTTTCGCCGAATCCATTTGATAGAGGATGCCCTCGACACCGGCGACGTTTCCTATTTCGTGGGGATCGGTAATGACGGTGGACGTGCCGAATCGCGCCATCAGGCGCGCGGTCTGGGGGATGGACAATTTTGTGCTTTCCAGGTGGATGTGGGCGTCAATAAGTCCTGGAATGATGAATTTTCCACGGCAATCGAGGGTATGAGTGGCACGATATCCCGGTCCGATTCCGACGATATCCTCTCCATGAATGGCGATGTCGGTATCTTCCTGGAGTTCGCCGCTGAGTACGTTGACGAGGGTGGCATGGGTGAGGAGCAGATCGACGTCTTTTTGTCCCATGGCTTCGAGTCGGTGAAAGTGAGTGTTCATGGTTCAATCTCGATAAATAAGGAAGGGGCGGCGTATCCGCAATGTGCGGATAGCCGCCCCGGCAGGGCGTATCCGCCCAAGGCGGATAGCCCGGCCCCACGCAGAGTGTTCAGTGGTTTTCGACAAGGCCGCGCTGCATGAGGAGTGCGACGGCCATCAGAGCGTTAAACGTTGCGGATGGCCGCAAGGCGTCGCCGTACTCTGTGCGAATGCCGCCATCGTCGAGATTTTGGGCGGCACCGAGCATGTCGAGGAGTTTGAGCAAGGTGTCATCGACTTCGGAAGTGTCGAGGCCGATGAGGATTTCGACAATGGCCGAGCAGTCGTAGGCGTCGATTTTTCGGTTCCGGACGAAGGCGTTGAGGTTGTCGAGGGCATCAAGGGCGATGCTTCTGTCGCTGGATGTGGTGCTTCGACCGAGGAGGAGGATGGCGGCCCAATAGGGGTGTGCGGTGTGCGCGTCGGGCATCTGGAGCCAGTTCTGCCGGATGAAACGCACGGCGTTGGTCCAGAGGTCGTAGGCCCCGAATTCGAGGGCATATCCGGCGAGGCACGCGGTTTCGCAAATGCGGAATTTGGCGGGCTGATACCATGCCGGGCATGTAGGCTGGGCGAGGACTTCGGGAATTTCCTGCCATGAACCGTCGGGCAAGGCGGTGGCGCGCAGGAAATCGAGCATGCGAGTGATGTGTGGGCCTTCAAACAGCTGGTGTGCAATGAAGATGCGCATGGCTTCAATGGTCGAGTGGATGGATCCGACCTCGCCCTTGTAATCGGGGTCGATACCGCCTTTGAACCCGCCATTTGTGCCCTGATACGAGCCCATGATATTCCAGAACGCCTCGTCGTCGATGTCGCCGCGCCAATGCGCGAGTCTTGCCTCACAGACGGGATCGGGGTGCGAGGCCAGGAACTGGTATGCTTTTTCGGCGTCGAACGCGTGTGCTTTTCCTCCGGCGAGGACGTCGTAATAGTCGTAAGGAATATGGGGCATGGGTTCGTATCCTTGGCGCGGAGGTTTTACAGGTTGAACCACCACTCGGCGGCCAGTCCTATGAAGTGCGCGTAATGGGTATTACGCAGGGCATCGCGTTCGGCAAACGTTTTGCGGGCGGCCCCGTTGAGGACGCTCAGGGTGTAATTGAAGCGGATTTCGGGTCTTCCGAGGACGCCATCACCGAACCGGACGGCGGGCAGGACAGAGAACTTGAAGATGGAGGCGAGTTCCTGCTTTTGGTCTACGGGATTGACGCCGTTTGCTTTCCGCAATTGCTGACTGAGCTCGATACCGGGACGGAAATACTTGCCGACACGACCGGTGATACGGATATCCCAGACGCCTTCGACGCCGTCGTCGTAATCTTCTTTTTGTCCGTCGGCGTCATGGAAGTATCGAACGTAACCGCCGAAGAGGACGTCGGCGTAGGAGAGGATGTTGATGCCGGCGCTGAGTCCGACAGTCACGTTGAGGGCATCTGAAGCCTTGAGATCGGTGGCGACGCCGAAGGGGATGTTTTTTTCGCCGTAGGCGGCGAGACCTTCGGCATACTTGAAGAAGAGGTTGACGTACGAGCCGTCGAGGAAGTTTGAAACGCCGAACTGAGCGCCGATGAGCCATCCGTCGTCGGAGGGAAGTTTTTTGATCAATTCGGGCTGTGTCTCGAGGTACTTGCCCTCGCCGATGGCGTGGATTTCGGCGTAAAGTTTGGCCTTGAAGTCGGGGAGATTTCCGCCGCCGAAGAACTGTTCGGCCTTGATGGAGGCGATAAACCGCTGTCGGTCGAGGAAGAGGACGTCCTGTTTTCCGACGAAGCGTTCATCGACGACGTCGACGACTTCGTATTGGTAGGAATCCTTGAGGCGGTTGGTGCCGAAATGGATATCGATGTTGGTGCCCGTATATCCGTGCCACCCGATGCCGCCGCCGTAGGTGTTGAGGTTATCGAGGGGCCATGTGTCGAGGAGGTAGATGTCGTCGCCCCGGTACATGCGCGATCCGGCCCACACGGTGAACCCGTCGAACCAGAGATTCCTAGCTTCGACATAGAGGTTTCTCACGGCGATGCTCGAATCCCATTCACCGTCGTAATGGAAGAGCTTGTCGCCGTCGATGGCAAGGGTGGTGACGACATCGACGACGGTGCCGTCGTCGGATTTGTAGGGGGTGTATTTGAGGTAGAGTTCGACGTAGCTTCCTTCGTCGACCCGTGGGGACGGGGCGACGATACGGGCCTGCCGTCCTGTTTTCATGCCGTCAGGGTTCATGGAAGGCTGCACGCGTCCATAAGACCCGAACTGGAACCGGTCGGCGAAATACTCGGCCACGGAAGTCTTTTGCTGGGACTGCAATTTCTCAATTTCGGCATCGGCCCTGACCTTATCCTGTCGGAGGTCGTCGATCTGACGCTGCAGATCATCAATGCGTGACGCCAGACCGTCCTGAGCCTGTTGGTTGTCTTGCGACTGTTTCTGGAGATTCCATTGAAAATCGTCGGAAGCCTGGGCCTCCGGACTCTGTGCATTTGCCACCGTGCATACAGCGAGTGCGGCGGCGCTCATCACGGCGATAAACGATCGGTGCATGTAATTTCTCCCACGACATTCTGAACTGGACATGAACTCATTCTCTTTCAGACAAACTCGGACGTCTTGCGTGATGTATCTGGATATTACGTTTTTGGGGCGTCCTGTCGGTTTGACTTTGAGACGTGGATATCGTCCGGGGTGCCGTCTTTTCCGTCTGGTCCCGACGACCATACCTCGCAGGTCTGGGGGTCAAGGCGTTTGTATTGATAAAAATTTCCCCAGGGATCTTTGGGCCAGAAGATACTGTATTGTTTGCGGATCCCCTCGCGGGCCGCATCGAGATCTTTGGGGCATTCCTGTTCGATCGAACACAGACCGACGCAGTAGTTGAAAAGCTGGTTGACGAGTTTCTGGGCTTTGTAATCATCGGGTTCGATCCCGCCCGGAAACTGCTGTTTGAGGCCGACATGGGCGGCTGCATCCTCGTCGGTGGAACGTGCAGTCACGGGTTTGGCAAATCCCCGCGTATCCTCATCATCCTCGACGACAACGGGCTTCTGGCCCTCGCTCCGACGATTTGTACATCCCATAGCCAGGGCGGCGGCAACCGCAAAACACACCAACAAAACCAAAACTCTGCCGTGCCAGTCATGCTCATGCATCGGTGCCACCTTCCTTATTTGTGGCCGAAACGTCCAGAGTCACCGGACTCAAGAAACGTCAAAATTCGGCCATGCGTCATTTAGTTTTTCTTCGACAGCGAAGCGTGGATGTCGAGAAGTTGCGCGGGACGCATCGTCAACAGCTTCGCGCGGTATACCGTGTCGACTTTGCCCTTGCAGACCAGGCCGACGATGGCATCCACAAGACCGGCTTTCGAGCCGAAACGGGCAATCATATCGTCATGCGTCGCGTTGAGTTTCAGCAACTTGCGGTTGCTGATGGTGCGGACTTTCTCTTCGAGCTTTTCATCCGACATGCCTTCGGGACGTTCCATTTTGCCCATCACGATTTTGACGAGCGCATCACGCGAACCAAACTTCTCTTTGACCTCAGCAAGAGGGGACAATTTCATCGTTTTTCTCCTAATCAAAAATTGCCTGCAATTACCGCAAATGCACAGCATAGGCGGGCGAGCCGCCCTTCTAACACGCAAGCCCGCGATTGACAACAGGCAAAGGGACTTTTCACGCCCATGCCTTTTATTTTGGGTTGATGACAAAAAATGATAAATTGCACAAATTCGCAGTCTGCGTGGAATGCCCGGGTCTCATGATGGGCGCGTTTCCCCTTTGTTTTTCGCGAGGTTATGCATGTTCTTACAACGCATGGTCCGCCACCTGGCGGCATTCGCCCTCTTTGCTTTTCTTGCCACGCCATCCATGGCCTCGGCTCAAGACGTCCCCTCCGACACGCCCCAGGACGCCCTCCCTGCCGACACGCCCCAGAACGCCGCGGATTCCGGAACCACTGACGAAACCGTCATTCGCGGTCACGGCTTTCAGCTCGGCATGTCCTTTCTCGGCGTGCCAGGGTATTTCTTTAACCCATGGTTTGCCAAGCACGGCTCCACATGGGACGGCGTCGTCAACATGGGCGTCTCTCTCGACTATTTTTTGCGATTCCAGGTGCCGTGCGAACTGAGATTTACACTTTCCTGGTTCAATGCACGGACCGGCAGCACCTACTGGCTCGACGACGACCATAAAAATGCCCCACACCTGGCCCATTACATCGTCAATCAGCTCAGTTCGGTCAACATCGAAATCGCCGCCTACCACATCGTCCCGATTATCGACGAAATCAGCTTCTATTACGGCGGCGGTCTCTGGGGCGGCGTCGTGCTGGGCGACATCAAAAGTCACGCCATACGCTCTTCCTGTGCGCTCAGTGGAAGCGACCTCGACACATGCCCCCACGAACCCGGCAGCGTGTCCGCCACCGGATTGCCCCCCGTCTTCGGGTTCGTCATGGTCACCCTCGGGTTCAAATTCACCCTCATGGAATGGCTGACCATCCGTGCCGAAGGCGGTTTCAAAGGCTACTTCTACGGACAGCTTGGCCTTGGCGTCGAATTTTAGCTTTTCATTCACGGAGTTTGAAAATCATGACCCGTTTTTTACTCAAAGGTTGCATCTGCATGGGACTGATGGCCTGCCTTGCCGGATGCGACACCGGCACATTGAACGATCTCGAGTGCGACGAAACGTATGAACCCGAGTGCATCGACGCGACGCATTTTATGTCGTGTTTCAATTCGACGCTCATCGTGACGGCCTGCGGCAAACACGCCTACTGCACAGAAGGCGGCGTGAGCCTCGATGCCTCGGGGAGTCCCGTGATAACCCAGGTCCACTGCGCGCTGGCCAATGGTTCAGAGCCGGTCGAGAGCCCCATCGAAAATGAGGGCCTCGCATGTACAAACGGCGACCTCAAATGCGACGGCGCGTCCGTCATGATCTGCCAGTACGGCACGTGGACCCTGCAGCGCCCGTGTGCAGGCGGCTGTGCCAACGGGGCATGCAAGCCAAGCCCGGGCTATGTCCTGTGCACCGACGGCGAGACGACGTGTGACGCCAACGGCAAAAAACTCAAAACCTGCGTCGGCGGAGAATGGGTCTTTTCGACGTGCGCAAACGGATGCGCAAACGGCTCATGCCTGACCGCTTCAGCCCCCGAATAGCTGCATTCCCGCCCACACGCGCGAGACAACACAAAGGAGAACAAACCATGAAAAAACACGCCATGGGGTTGGGAATGCTCGTCTTTGTCCTATGCACCATGAGTGCATGTGACGAAGGCGAATATCGAGACGCAAGCTGCACGCCGGAATACGTCCCCAACTGCCTTGACGAGAGGCATTTTATGTCGTGCGGAAGCGATGGCTGGCTGAACGTCATAGAATGCGGCATGGGAACGACGTGCCGTGAAACCGTCCAGGGAGACTCGGTGAGCGCGGTGTGCAAGTGACGCCCCCAAACAGGGGCGGCGCGTATCGACTGAAAGGGAGATAGCGCCGCGAGCGGGCGTATTTGCCACGGCAAATAGCCCGCGCCCCGCACACAACCCAAACCTCAGCCCATTTCGCCCGCGACGTTCCAGCGGAGGTACTCGTGACGTTCGTCGCGGTCCTGAAACGTGGCGCACGCATGCATGAGCTTGACGACGGCGGCTTCAAGGCGAATTTCGCGGCCGCTGATGGCGCCGGCACGGACGAGAGCCTGGCTGTTTTCGTAAAGGGAAAGGTCGATTTTGCCGACGGAAGCGTTGGCCACGAGAATGTCGATGCCGAGATCCGAGGCTCGCTGGACAAACGACCCGATGTCGCTGTCGAGACACGGAATGGTGCCCACGCCAAACGGCACGAGGACGATGCCGTCCAGACAGCGTTCGCCTTCGATCAGCCGCATCAGCGTCCCGGCCTTCATCCCAGGGCTGACGTGGACAACCATGACGTTGGCGTCAAAATTGGGGCAACAGCGGAACGCGGTGACGGGGCGGCGGATGTGGGCTCCAAGCGTGATGTCGACGCCAAGGCGGGCAAGCGGCTCACACCCCGGCGTGTCAAAAGCATGGTAGGCGCGCGTGTTGACCTTGCATGACCGACAGCCGCGCAAAAGCACGCCGTCGAAGCAGATGGCCACCTCCGGAATGTCCAGCGTGGTGACCTCGATCGCGTCGGCCAGGTTGCGGCGAGCGTCATTGCGCAATGCCCCCATCGGCCGCTGCGCCCCCGTGAGCACGACGGGCTTGTCAAGCCCCTCAAGCGCAAAAGCCAGGGCGGATGCGGTGTAGGGCATCGTGTCGGTCCCATGGACGACGATGAACCCGTCGTATTGCGCACGATGGGCCGCAATGATGCGCGAAAGCTCCCCCCAGAGCTTCGGCCCAATGTCCGACGAATCGAGGTTGCACAGAATGGTCGAATCGATGCGCGCAAACCCAATATATTCCGGCAACTGTTCAAAAAGCGCCGACGCATAATGTCCGGGTTCGAGATGCACCTCGCCTTCCATCCCAATCGTTCCGCCGGTGTGAATGAGCAAAATGCGTTTGTCTGACGATGTCATTGAAAACCTTTGTCATGGCGCGCAAAGCGCCCGAATCGTGTCTCTTGTGAAGACGTGTTTTTGTGTGGGGGGGAAGTGTCCCCCCAACGCCGCTATTTGCCTTTGGCAAATACGCGTCGCCCCCCTCAGCAGAAGGGAGGGGAGCGATGTTCTTTCCTGCCGGGCCACAAGGTGGCAAAAGCTCCGGAAGGACAAAGGAATCAGTCCTCGACGGTGTCGAACTTGTGACGGTGACGGATACTCAGCACAAAGGTTTTGAGCGTCCATACCCAGAAGAGCCCAAGCAGAAGGGCAATGACGAAAGACGGCCAGAGATCGCGCGGTCTTTTGTCGGCTTCGATGAGGAATCCCTCCTCGCAGATGGTGGCGGGATCCTGATACTCGCCGCCCACGGCGAGGACTTCGCCGGTTTCGAGGGCGGCAAGGCTGTGGATGTTTTCGACGGCAGGACTGGCGACGAGTTCGAGCCTGCCAAGTTCGGGATCCGGCGAGGTGTAGATGGCGCCGCCCTTTCCGGCCAGATAAATCTGGGTGCGATCCTTCTGCTCGACGATGGCGCACGACGTGATGTCGAGGTCGAGCTTGTAGTTGAGTTTTGACCATCGAGAGAGCCCGTTTTGCGCACGGAATATGGTGCCGGCATCGCCGACGGCGATGCCCAGCGAGGCATCAGAGGTGAGGCAGACGTCGCGCAAGGTTTTTGAAGGACTCGCGGAAGCGCGTTTCCAGGAAACGCCGTTGTTTTCGGACACCAGGATGGTACCGTCATCCCCAACGGCGACGGCGTGCTCACCGGCCACGGCGACGGCGTGATAATCCGTGATGTGATCCCGTCGCCACGACCAGTGTTCGCCGTCGCGCGACATCATCACAAGCGGAGCCCTGGAGACCCCGTCGTCGCCGGACATCCACCACCGGCCGTCAGGCATGCGCGCAAATTGCGAGGGTTCAAAACCGAGTTTGGTCGAAAAAATCGGCGACGTCCCCTCCCCGTTCCACGACACCATGTCGACAGCCCACTGCGAACCATGGGGGGAAACCTGCATGACGGTCATTTTTCCATCGTCACACAAGGTATCGCCGACGCGTTCGAGAGGCGACGAGGCCGTGCCGTCCTGGGACAGCGCCCAGGCCATCCGGACGTCCGGATCCACGACAAAAATCTTGTCGCCACACGCCTCGATCTGGAGATGAGGCTTGTTTTTGACTCCGGCCAGGACGTCCTTGGGAAGGTCGAATTTGGGGACAATCTCCTCCGTGCCGTCGAGGAGGGACGCGAGATACGGCGAAGCCGAGGGATCGGCGGTACGACGAATGACGAGAAGGGTTTCGGCGGCACGCCGCGCGATGGCGACAATGGCTACATCGGGCGTGGTGAGGCATGCGCGTTTCGTGAACTCGTGACGCGGGGTCGTCTGATAGAGGCAAGTGTCGGTGGCGATGTATCCTGCACTGGCATCAAACACGCCATCGACGACGGGATGCCCCGGTTCGAGTTCAAGCGCAGTCCATTGGCCCAGACCGCGCAAATCCTGGACGACGTGGTTCTGGTCGTCAAAAGCCCAGGCGACGTCGCCGCCACTGGAGAGGGCGAGTTTGCGCACGGGATGGCGAAGCCCGGTTTCTTCGCGCCTGAAGGTGTAGCCGGCATCGACAGAACGGAAAACGGCGCCGTCGGCGGTGGCGATGAGCCCAAGATGACCGCGCGCAGAGTTGGGGACAAGCGGCAACGCTTCGCGCGCCATGCGCATGTCGAGCACTTTTGGGCGCTCGGGCGTCCAAATCGGGGTGATCGTCCCGGCGTTTTCGGGGGCATCCTGAATGCGCAGAAGCCGGGCGTCGTCGCCTGCAGCAACGACATGAAGAAAACCGGCTTTCTGCGTACCGGGTTCGAGCGCAATGGCGCGGTAGTGATAAGGCGCGTTCTTTGAACGCAGATAACACCGTTCATCGACGCCATGGCAGAACCCCCACAACCCATACGCACCGGCAAAGACGAACCCTTTGTCAAACCCAGGCGCCACGTCGATGTCATAGATGGAACGTTCGGTGGGGGCTTTTTTGGAACGCCATGTCGCGCCACCGTCATGGGTGACGAGAAGGGTGCCTTTTTCACCACCAATGACGCCGTTTTTTTCGTCCACAAACGCAATGGTGCGCAACGTCTTGTGTTTGACGTGCAACGGGCGCGGGCGCCAGGAAATGCCGTCCGGACTGGTCATCAGGAGACTGTCATCCCCCACGGCATAAAACGCGCCGTCGTGATAGGTGACGTCGTGAAAGTCTTCCTGAGTGTGTCTCAGCCATGCCTCGCGCAAGGCATACTCGATGCGGTTTCCCTCGACCAAATCCTGAACAATGCCATACCCGGCATAGGCACCGGAAATTTGGCGAATGCGTCCAAAGGTTCCCTGTTCGTCGGCCTGGGCCACAAAAATGGCCCCCTGCGTACCGACGCCGACCCACGTTTTCCCGTCATCGGAGACCGCGGATGCGCGAATGTCGGCGTCGAGGTCAATCCCGGGGACGTCATCGACGGGCCACAGTTCCCACGAAGCGTTGGCCTGATTGAGATCATAACGGACAACCGCCCCGCGCGTGCCGGTGGCGACGACAGCACCGGGAATCCGGCTAAGACCGAGCCAGTCGGCATGGATCGGCGACACGCCGTGTTGCCATGCCCCACTCGACGATCGCACCATGAGTTTGTCTTGAGAACCAACGGCAAACCATCGTTCGTCGGCATACAGCACGTCATTAAACTGGACATCATCGTCGATACGCGCCTGTTTCCAGTCGATGCCGTCGGCATAGCCAACCTCGATCAAGCCCTCGCGCCCCACGGCAATGAGACGCGGCGCGTCGCCGTCCCCCTGGGTAAATGCCATGTCGGTGATATCCTGTGACGTCGCCACCCCCTGGGGATAAAGCGCCTCGGTGTTGGAACCGGCCCACCCGCCTCGCGTGCCAAAAACGATCTGGTCATTGATCGCATCATAAGCCATTGCCGTGGCCTGCGCGGCAAACGGCAGCTGGGCCTTGCGCCATGTCAGACCGGCGTCGATCGTATGGAGAAGCGTATTTTGATGCCCCACTGCTATGGCGGCACGACCGCGCAACGGCACCACATGCGTCAACGTTTCGTGCGTGTCGGTTTCGGCCTGGATGACCGAACCGTCAGGCATGATTTGAACGGCAACACCGCCACGTCCCAAAAGGGCCGCCTTGCGTTTGCGCTCCGACTCCGACATCCCCTGACAGAATACCGTGCCATAATGTTCGGCGTAATAGTCGCGTACCGGGGCAAACTGCTTGGTCTCGGCCGTGTCAAAACGGCGCATGCGCCCCGTCATCTCGATGGGATCGACGCCAATATCGGCGCCAAATGACGTCGATGTCCGGGACATAAAGGCCGCATACTTGGAGTTTTCCATGTCCTCCTTGATGTACACGCTACTCCCCATGAGCATGTAAATCAGACGTTTGGTGGGCGTCGAAAACGGCGTGTCCTTGGACTGTATCCCGACATGACGAATGGGAATCCCCGTCATGTGCACCAAACGGTTGTCCGGAAAATCCTGAGGTTTGGACGCCTCCCCGTCGACCATGCGATACGAGGCGGCATCGCCAAGCTCGACAGCCTCACCGCTGGAAAAAAAGTACGCGAGATCCTGACGATCGTTGTAAACATACCAAGGAACAAATACCGTCACTCCAAGCATCAAAAGGGTATTGATCGGCGTCAGACGTTTGATACGCCGTTCCTTGCGCCATTGCGCGCGGATCTTTTTGACCGCTTCGCGATCGACGTCGCCATATCTCTCCAGACCCTCCGACGTCACTTCAATCGCCTGCGCGCGCTCCCGTGCCTCCTCACGTGTCCCCTCACCAGGCTCGCCCCCCTCACCAGGATCGCCCCCCGCTCCGTCGTCTCCTTCACCAGGCTCGCCCCCCGCTCCGTCGTCTCCTGGCTGTTCGGATTTCGACGTCTCCTCCTTCTCCGCTTCATCGAATGGGATATCCTGCGCAAGGCACTCGCCATTCCCTTCTGTCGGCGTCTGTTCTTCCCTGTTCTGCGTGTCGTCCAGCATCCTTGTTCTCCGGTCTCTATACATCAAAACCATGTATCCCCATGACGCGCGCTCTATACCGCCTTTTGCCCATCTTCTTTACCTAAATTTCACGGCGCACGCTTTCCCAAGCCCCACTCGCGTGGCCGCTGACCCATGCCAGACACACATCCCCCATGCCTCACCCCCTCGTGACATGCGAAACGGGCACA